>Ga0209803_1000532_pt1 | contig 25432 bp, 20 predicted proteins | sample GraSoiAngelo_138_FD_185895 | JGI IMG/M metagenome (GOLD analysis project Ga0209803, IMG submission 185895) | Grasslands soil microbial communities from the Angelo Coastal Reserve, California, USA - 14_0929_09_40cm (SPAdes) (version 2) | ecosystem: Environmental > Terrestrial > Soil > Grasslands ...
GCTCGCTCGTAGTTCGAACTGCTACTGCAAGCACCCAGACATTGGGAGCGACGGTTTGGAAGAATTGGAAGCGCAGTGCGACTCTTATGGACGCATCCGATTAAGACTCAGCGTCCAGCGACTTCGGAACATAAGAGCGCGCCTTGTTAACCACCACCGCAACATTGTCTCGCTCCGCTACTAATTTCCTGTAGCCGCGCTTTATAACGTCGCGACTGTTCTTTTCCGCTTCGACTACTAGCAAGAGCTTGTCCATGAAAGCAGCCATCCCCCACGTGGGACTTGTCTGATGGAGCGGGGGCATGTCAAAAATAATGTAGTCGAAGTCGCTCGCTTTCATATTTGGCAGCATGTCAAAGAATTTTTTCAAGCCGATCTGCGCCAGTCCACCCGTACTGGATGATCCCACAGTAGCCAGATAGAGATTATCTGAAGCAGAGGCTATCTCAGTCCGTGGCTTGAGAGCTGCGGTCAGAGGATAGGCAGGCTTGCCCTTGAAGAATGGGTGAACCTCCTCCGGGCCCAAATTTATATCGACAAGAAGAACCTTGCCTTCATCAGTTTCCGAGAGTGAAGCGGCGAGGCCGGCGGCGAGGGTAGAAGCTCCCGCTGCTTCCGAAAGCCCGGCAACACCCACGAGCTTCGGTTTATGGGTCAAACGATTAAGCTCAAAATAGAGACCTAGTCGATCTCGAATTGCGTCGCAATACGGCCGCATGAAATGGCCAGGTTCCCAGGGCGCCAACTTAGAGTGGTGCCGCTTCGTCGCCAGCGCTCCTGGATTTGCCGGTGATCCATTCGGAGGTAAGGGCAAATGGCCGTTCCGACCATTGGAGTAGGGTATCGAAAGCATGAGTGGAATGTGCAACTGCGTCTCCAGTTGGAGCGGCCGCCCAACGGTTCGGTTCAAAACCACTCCCCTTAACAGGGCGAGCGCTATACCCAAGGCTATCCCGCCGCCGGCAAGTCCCAGAGTAATCTTAATGCGCGTTATCGTCTCCGGCACGGGAGGGGAAGGCCGCTGGACGGCGCTAATGTTGGGCATTTTGGAGGGATCCAAAGCCTCATCGATTCGCGCCTTTTCGAGCGATGCCGCAAAATACTTGTAGTTCGCTTCGTCTAGCTCCCGCTTCCGCTCCAAGTCTTCCATTTGCGGACTCAGCTCCGAAAGCTGCTTCATTCTCTTTTGAATATCGCGAAGCCGAGACTTAAGCGTCTCGACCTTTGCCTCGAGGCCAGCAACACGAGCTTTTTCAGCTAGCGGGCTTTTTTCAGATTGCGAGCTTTTCCATTTCTTTGACTTGCTCTCCACGTTCTGATTAACAAGGGCTTTTCCTTCGGCCAACCCAGCCTCGGCGGCATTAAGCTCTTCCTGGGTTTTCGCCGCCTCGGCGGTAAGGGCCTTTGAGCCCTCCTCAAGCGAGACAATCCCCGTCTTATCCCTCAGCGACTTTAGGGCGTCCTCTGTTTGGTTTAAGCGCGTTCGAACTTGATCGGTTTGTTGGCTTACAAAATCGAAGGCACCGGCGGAGCGGTGTACTTCGAGATGCTTAACGAAATAACGACTCAACAGTTCCTGCAACACCAGCGTCGCCATCTGCGGATCGTGATTTTTGTATGATACAAAAATGATGTTGCTTCCTTTGTTAGAGATCACCTTTAAGTTCAAAATGATGCTGCTGGCCGCTTCACTTTCTGTTGCTGCCGCAGAGGGTTGTTTGAGACCGATTGCGTGGCCGACTTTGGTTAGCAGGTCCGTAGCGGGTGGCAACAATCGCTTGGGACCGATCACCTGGGCGACTTGCACGGCCAGATCCCAACTGGTCAGAATCTCGATTTCAGCGCCGATGACTCTATCGGTGTAATAGTTGCTCGATGCGGCCGCGGCCGCGGCGTTCGTACTCTCGATAGAGTCGACGGCGCTCCTTTCCAGAACATAGCGGACCAGCAGTTTGGCGTCCGATTCATAAACGGGAGGATAAAGAAAATAAAAAGCAGCCGCGGCAATGATGCCCAATAAAGCGCAAAGGATGATTGTCCACTTGCGCTTGAATACAGCAAAGAGGATGTCGCTCAGGTGTATCCCAGAATGATGTTGAGGTTCTCGTCGTATTTCAGCCATAGTTTTAACCTTAGTCGAGGTGTGGATAGATCATTGAGCCTGCCAGCCGATTGACCACCAGCGGCAAGACCCCAAAGATCCTTTTGTGGAATCCGGAGTTCGGGCGGGCGGCCGCTAAAAACTGCCGGCCCGATGAATCAACTCTGAAGTAACCGATGGTTTCTTCCTCCGTGCCCCACGAAAGCTTGAACCGTCGTAAACCATCGTTTTCGCATTCGGTGCGTCCGAAATGCAATTTTTCAGCGCCAGTTCGCGCCAAAAACTGGATACCTTGCCACATGACAAGATTGTTCGCACGGAGTTCCTGAAATCTTTTGTCGGAAGCGCCGTATTTATAAAGGGCGTTCTTTCCAAAGCGGAAGAAGATCGCGGCGGCTATTGGGCGCGGCCCATGCTGCGCGAGAACAATGAAACCGAGGCCTGGTTTGATGATATGCTCGTAGATGTTTAGGAAAAACGACACCGGTTGCGGCGGGAGACCGTGCCACCGGCGTGTTCGCGCATGAAGGTGGTAAAAATCATTAATGGCCGCGCGACTGCGGGCGACGACTGCTTTTACGCCGCTGCGCTCTGCCTTGCGGATAGCCCGGCGAACAGGGCTGGCAAAGCCAGTGGCCAGTTCCTCCGCGCCGCTGCGCAAATCCAGTGTATGCCCGTAAAATTTATCGGCTGAACCCGGGGCGAGTTGCAAGGATTTGCTCCCCCGTATTTCAAGGTATCTCCAGCGACGCTCGTGCGCGAAACGAACGAGTCGATCTTTTACGAAACCCACCATTTCTTGATCGAAGATGAGCGGTTCGCACGCATCGCTAAAAGGAAGGCAGACGCCGCGGCGGCCGGTAAACGGACTGCGCACTTCCATTAACGGAAGCAGCGCCGCCAATCTGCGTCCGCAGGAAAAGTGAAGATAGAAGGGCCTGTGGCTATAAGATTGGTGGAGCACCTTTGCCCAAGCACTGGTGTGAAAACAACTGGCGTCGCGATGCAGGGCAACAACATGGTCCCAGCCCGGATCGTTGACAGGATCGAGAATCCGCATTTGCAGCGATTTGTCGCTGGTCTTCGATTCCACAAAAGAATCGTCGCCAGAGAGCGGCGTCGTTTCCACTGCTTCCGATTGCTCGAGAGTCTTCAAAAACTTTTCCCCTAGACGAGTGCTTCTACACCCACCACTTCGCTGACGCAGCTAGCGACATATTCGGTTTGCTGTTCGGTTAATTCAGGAAACATGGGCAAGGAAAGAAATTCTTCCGCCAGGTTCTCCGTGACCGGAAACGCGCGCGCAGTGTAGCCGAGGCTTCGGCAGGCCTCCTGAAGATGAATCGGAATGGGATAGTGCACGCCACAGCCAATTCCTTTCTCCTCCAAGTATCGCCGAACTTCGTCGCGTTCCTGCACTCGAATCGCATAGACGTGATAAACGTGCCGCGCATACTCCGCCTCGAACGGGGTAGCAACGCCTTCGATTCCCGCGAAAGCCTGATTGTATTGCAAAGCGCGTTCGCGTCGCAGCAGATTTGCTTCTTCGAGATGGCGTAATTTGATGGACAGGATCGCCGCCTGGATGCCGTCCATCCGGCAATTCCAACCAACCAAGGTGTGATAATACTTTCGGGTCTGACCGTGGTCTCGAAGGACTTGGATTTTCTCTCGTAACTCAGCGTCGTTCGTCGCGACAGCGCCGGCCTCACCAAAAGCGCCAAGGTTTTTGCCGGGATAGAAGCTGAAACAGCCAGCGTCGCCCAGAGTGCCTGCTTTTCGACCCTTGTACTCAGCACCGTGAGCTTGAGCTGCATCCTCAATGACAAAAAGCCCGTATGCCCGCGCGAATTCCAAAATCGGATCCATGTCCGCCGGTTGCCCGAAAAGGTGAACCGGAATGATCGCCCTGGTTCTTGCCGTGAGACTCTTCTTTAGCTCGGCCGGGTTCATCGTGAACGTGTTTTCATCCACATCGACAAACACCGGCCGAGCTTTGCAATAGGTAATGGCCTCGGCCGTGGCGATGAATGTGTTCGGGACCGTGATCACTTCATCGCCTTCTCCAATCCCAAGCGCCAGGAGAGTGAGCCAAAGCGCGTCTGTGCCATTGCCCACGCCGATGGCGTAACGAGAGCCGCAGAATGTCGCGAACTCCTCTTCGAATCTTTCCACGAACGGCCCGCCGGCAAACGCGCTGCTCTCGATTACTTCGCGAATAGCGCCATCGAACTCGTCGATCAGGGGGGCGTGATGCGCTTTTAGATCAAGGAATGGAACTTTCATCTGCGTCCCTCCAGTGCCGGTCGCGGCCGAAAAAAGTGTTGATGCCGAAATCGTCATGCGTTCTCAAACAGAGTCGCTACCCCATTTCTTGCACGGCTTGGTCCTCTTCGCGTCCTCTTGGGTTTTCGGGAATGAGCCGATCCGTCTCCGATTGGCACGGGAGCCAGCACCGGGCCGTTGGGGCTGCCAAATATGAACGGCGCGCCATTCATTTTCAGAGAAGCGGAAGCTCCCTCAAGTAACCTAATCAACTCCAAGCCCTGGCGCCCACTAGTCATCGGCGCAGAATTAGTTTCGATGCAATCAATAAAATGTCGGCAGGCCAAAGTTAGCGGTTCCTCCTGCTGAAGGTGCGGGATGTAGCTGTCCCCGTAATGGTACGAGTACTGAAACTCGGCGAATGTGTCGTAGTGCGGCGGTCGCTCCACGCGGACATCGTAGATCCGGATTTTTTCGCGCGTTCGCAAATCGTCGTACACGATCATGCGTCGTGAGCCAACGATGGTCATTTCGCGGATTTTTCTCGGTTCGAGCCAGCTGCTCTGGATGGTGGCGAATCGCTTGTGCGGGAAGAGCAGCGACATATTGGTCACGTCCTCCACCTGTGGGGTGACATGGGCGTTGCCTTGGCAGTTAACCGCAACTGGGAATTCGCCGAGGATGTGCAGAATGATGGAAATGTCATGAGGCGCCAGGTCCCAGGCGACATTGATGTCCTTTTGGAACAAACCCAGATTCAAGCGCCGTGAATTAATGTAGCGGATGTCGCCGAGGTCCCCAGCCTGAACTATTTCAACGATTTTTCGTACGGGAGCCGAATACAGGAACGTGTGATCGACCATCAAAACCAAGCCCTTGCGCTCGGCGATGTCGATCAATTCCTCACACTCCTGGGAAGAAGTCGCCATCGGCTTTTCGATAAACGTGTGCTTGCCAGCGAGGAGGCTCGCCTTCGCCAGCGAATAATGGCTCTTTACCGGAGTGGCAATGACAACGGCGTCGAGGTCGCACGCGGTAATGAGCCGTTGCGGAGCAGTAACTCCCTCGAGATCCGAATACAACGCGCAAACATGTTTTACGCGCGCGATGTCCGGATCACAGACTGCTTTGAGGCGGCAGTGAGGAAGACCTTTGAAGCTGCGAACCAAAAGAGGTCCCCAATAACCGCATCCAAGCACGCCAACGGTGACTGGTTTTTTCATAGTTTCGAGATGATTCCTGTCAGGTGCGCAAAATTTGCGTAGTGGGTGAACGATCGCCTTCATATTGCCGCCCAAATGCTGTGGGTGGCCGGGGGTCTCGCTCCTGACGATTGCATTGCCCCGCCGGCTGGGATTTGAACAGTTGTTCGGCGATGACGGCGAAGGTCTTGAGCATGATTTTGAGGTCGAGCAAGATTGACATGTTCTTGAGATAGAACAGATCCATGGCGATCATCTCGTTGAATGTTGTTTTGTTTTTACCGCTTACTTGCCACAGCCCGGTCAGGCCCGGCAGGGCGTTCACGCGTTCCCGCTGCCAAGGCTCGTAGTTAGCAAATTCATTTGGCAGGCACGGCCGCGGCCCGACCAAGCTCATCTCCCCGCAAAGCACATTAAAAATTTGAGGCAGTTCATCCAGTCCGCTAGCGCGTAGAATTCGCCCGAACGGCGCCAGGCGCGGATCGCCATGGGTGTCGAGCTTCGTCATGGCACAGTTGGCCCGCATCAACTCTTCGAAATACCGTTCGTGACTTTGCGTTTCGGTATTCACCTTCATTGTGCGGAACTTCCAAATGAAAAAATGTCTGCCGCCAAGACCAACGCGCTTCTGCCGATAGAAAACGGGACCGGGCGAAGAAATTCTCGTGATCAGCATCAGCAAAAGCATCAATGGCAGCCAGAGCGGAAGCGAAAGCAGGATAAAGGCAAGATCGAGAGGAGATTTCCACCCAGGCACCTTTGGTTCGGCCGCCACTGGCAGTCCGCTCCCAATGTGAATAACCTTCGTCGGCCAGTTCACGACAAAGCTGCCGCCCTTGGTCACCCGCCCGACATCGGGAAGGTGAGCTACTACCTTTGTCTTGTTGAGCTCCTCCAAACTGCGTTACCTTGGTAAATCCGCAGGCACCTTCAGAAGGAGGAGAACCCGCATTTAACTGCTCTCAAGGAAATGTGATCGAGGAGCAATCCTCGAACTGTTCACTCTCAAAAATGCGAAAAGCGACTGCCAAAACCGGAGAGCGAGATCAAATTCGGGCATGCTGCTTCCTGTCACCGCCGAAAAAGAACGGCAGCGTTTAGGAGGACGATTTGTCAGGATCGACGCCTCTGGAATTCGTTCAATATCCCGCACGCTTACTTCTACGGAAATTGCAGGACAAAGGTCCCAATTATTTTGCTGTACGAGAAACTTGCTCGCCTCAGAGGGTGGGCATGTATTTCAGAATCGGCCACTGCATTGGGTTTAAGGGGACACTAAACCCCAGAGGCCGTCGCTCTTACCCAAGACACGTCACCCGTGGGAGGCGCAGTCAGGCCCATACGTGATGTTTGTGCTAACTCAGTCACGCGCTAAGCGTCAGCGACTGAGGCCGAAAGGAAAATTGTTACGCCGCCTGGGCCCAGCTAGCCACGAGCGCGCTACACAGGTAGCGCAGTTCATCCTCCACATCCTCGGGATCTGCTACCGTCTGAGCCAGCTCGTCGCGCAAGAAAAAGCGATAGAGCTGTCGTATGTGATAGAGCAATTTTTTTACTGTTGCTTCAGGAAGACGGAGTTCTACCGCCAGACTCGCGTAGGAGAGATCCCGCTCCGCGCCAAGGTACGGGCTCAAGACCTCGAAGATTCGCAAACGGCCTTTGCTCTCGCATTTCTCACGGAGCCGGCGAAGTGCACGTTCCACTACCGTTGCGGCCCAGCCCGCATCGAAAACTCGTTCCGCGGGCCAGGAACTGAGCGCTTCCCTCGAAAGCGTCAATTCCGGAGGGGACTCTGCCATCCACGGATCCCACGAAACGAACGTGACGTGGCCCCCGCGTTTGCGAGCATGCGTTCTGTCGGCAGTATCATTTAGAAAATTCTGAACCGACTTCAGCAGTAGCGAACGGAAACGGCCTCGATTGCGGTCTGCCCTCTGCAGCCAATCACCCTTAAGTATCCTCGCAAAGAAATCCTGCGTCAGGTCCTCGGCGTCCTCACGCGAGTAACCACGCCGGATGATAAAGAAAAAAACCGGCCGCCAGTAGATGCGGCAAAGTTCGGCGAGGGCGAACTGGGTTTGCCTCTCTTCGCCTTCCGAATTTGCGCCGGAAAGGATTATGCTCCAACGGGTCGTGACAAATGCGCCAGGAGTGGATGTTTTCTCGTTTGCAGCTGAATTCAAAAACGCGGTCTGCGGCCTTAGTGCGGTAGCTTGGTCGAACATTGGGAGGATCTTTCCATGAATAAAGACGTGTCGCTGGCGCCTTTTGATTGTCTCTGAATCGTCCGAGTGCGAGGCCTCTCTTCGCGTTTGATCAGCAGAACCTTGGCTCCTGAGTTTCGACAGAAACTGCAAGTCCCAAGTACTTGGGCAAAAAGAAACGACATGTGTCCTCGCTTGATGTTTGGGATGATAAAAGAGAACGGTGTCCTGCCAATCGGGCTGCTGTCCTGATTGAGTTCCAGATTTTGACCTAGGCCGATGATTGAAAACGCCCTAGGCATAATTCTAGGTTATTAACAGAACATAGCTGAGTTCACCTTTTGAAACGTGGACTAATTCCGGCTTGGATCAGAAGACAAGTCGATAACCAGTGCGAAAGAGGTGGACAACAGAGATTTTTGCCGGATTTTATCGACGCCATTTTCATAGGTGAAATGGGGGTATAGCTCAGTTGGTAGAGCGTCTCGTTCGCAATGAGAAGGCCAGGGGTTCGAATCCCCTTACCTCCACTCTTCTTTCGCAGCGCTAGCGGAACCCGTGACGGTGCAGTGTCACTGACTCAGCCGACCAGCTAACACCTGCACCCGCCCCAGCATCAACGGGCGCAACAGTTGTCAGTTGCGGCAGGTGTCCAAACCGCTTCGTGGCCCAGATCTCAGTGAGTCGAACAAAACAGTATGCGAATATGACAGGCCACAGCACCAGCAGGCTGATGTCTCGGCCGAGGTTGAAGGTAAGGCCGGCGCCAAGCATGAACAACACTAGGCGCAACAGCGATTTTCTTTGCTCCCACCAGCGGATAAGCAGACCCGTCCAAAGCGCCATCAGTATGCCGGCTGCCATTGGCCCAAGGATTTGGCCAAAGTTCAAAACGCCTCCGCCAATCATTCCCGTGGAAACGGTGGCAACAACACCGAGCTCGCTGTTCGGGTCTTCGAAGCCGCGCCATTTCGCATAGTCAATTCCAATCAACGGCTTCGAGGGCCAGATCGCGCGCGGAACTACGTTGAGCAGCTCACTCAAATATCTTGCACCGTACGCCGGAGACGTATCGCCGGTTTCCACGTAGACATTCGCGAAGCAAAGCTCCTGAATCATATTCAACCCGGCTTGTCGCAAATCTTCATCGACGAGTTCGTACGGATTCTCCGAAGCCAGCAACTCTCTGAAGCCAGTGCCGCGAAACGCCGTCACGAACTTGAAACCTTGATCTAGGCAGACGAATGCAACCGCCAGAACGGCCAATCTCAAAACGAGCGGATGACGGCCATAAAACAGATATGTCAGGATGAAAGGCAGCAGCACTGCAAGGAAGTGGCTGCGCGCTCCTTCGAAAAAGAAATACGGAAGCGTAATGGCGAACATTGCGCCAGCGAGCAGGCGCCAGGAAGTACTGCGCTGGAAGAATACCAAAACGCCAAGAAACGCTGTTATGGCGTTAAAGAGATAGGCTGCGGAGGCGATCAGAAACCCGCTGGCCGAAGTTTCTATTGCACCCCGCCCCCACATCGTCACGCCTGCACGGGAATCGATGGGAAACACCGCGCCGATCACATCGCCACCTAGCCGAGCGATACCAATAACAAAAAGGAGAAGCCAAATCGCCCCCGCAGCAATTAAGATCTGCTCGGGGCTCACGCGCTGCGTAGCAAAAACGCCAGGAGTTCGCTGCCGGACAATCCAACGTACTGCGACCGGCATGACGGCACGAAAGGCGATCAAAAACAGTAGTACTTCCCCATAACTTTGGCCTAACAAGAAAGAAGGAAGATAATCGTATTGCTCCGGATTAAGGAACGGATCGACGAAATACCATGCGAATACTGTGACGTAGACGGCGAGCGTGATGCCAAAGCTATCTTGCTTCAGCAGCTTTATGCAGCTTTCCACCGTCAATACCAACAACGCGACGGCAGCGAGATAGAACGTTAGTTCATGGGTGACCATGGAACGGAAAACCGAGGCGCTGAGTATAGTGCACAAGAAGTAAAGTTAAAAGCCGTATCAGTCAGCGTGAATTCCCTACAGGGTTGTCCTCAACTCTTGCAGCCTGTGAGCAAGCGCCTCGATTGTGAATCTGTCACGCACGCGTGACGCGGCAGCAAGCTTTTGCAGCCGATCCGGATCCGCGATGCAATCGCGAACCGCGGCTGCAATGCACGCGGCAGTCGGTTCTTCAAGAATGATTCCATCGACGCCACTCTCCACGACTGTCCCGCAAAATTTAGAGGCGATAACGGGCAAGCCATAAGCCTGTGCTTCGAGCTGGGTAATCGCAAACCCGTCCGAGAAGGTGGGAAGAATGAACACGTCTGCATTTCTGTAATATTGAGCTGCCTGCTCGCGCGTTGCCGGGCCAAACCATTTCACTCTCCCGGCATCCCCGATTGCGCCTGCATTTGCGATTTGCATAGGTCCAACCAGCCAAAATTCAACTGGCTCATCACGCAAGATTCGGGCAGCCGCCAGCAGTCGTGCGATACCCTTGCGAAGATTAATTTGACCGAGAAAGAGCACGCGCATCGGACGTTCCAATGTGAAACGCGCGGGGTACGACCGCGCCCGTCTGATCTCTGGCTCCTGATCTTTCATCTCGCGCGGCTCGTACGCCAGTGGAACAACCGCTAACTTCTCACTTGGAACTCCTCCGCGAATTAACCCTTCGCGCGACCATTCGGAGTTAGCAACAATCCGGTCGGCAAGCTTGCACTCCTCACGCCACGAAGCCCAATATTCAGCCGGCGCTGGTTGCCAGCCAGCCGCCAGTTCAGGCACGCGCGCGGCCTGTTCTGCTACGATTGCTTCTTCCTCGGGGCCAGGATCGATTTGAACAAGCAGCGTCGTCCATCCGTGTGCTTTTGCGTACCGAAACGGCTCAAGGGCAGTGTAGCTATAGCTCAAAAGAACTGGAGAATCAGACGTCTGAAGTCGGAAGTCAGCAGCCTTCGCCGAGGTTCCGGCGGCCAGGGAAGTTAGAGCGCTCACGACTTTCCGTTGGAACCAGCGGTTGCGCGCGATTATTTTTGGCCATCCTCTCAAGCCACGCGCGCCTGCGAGGGTTTCAAACAGGATTAACGAGGAATTAAATGCTTTCACTCGCGCACCGCGCAGCTGATTATGAAATCTCTCTGCAAGCTTTGACCGACGACCGCAGGCTTTTGCAAGGAAAGAGCAAGGCAGTACCCAGACATCAGTTAGGAGGCAGCCAAGCATGTCCATGCGAAATAACGCGCGGGGAATCGCATAGCGTTCCCGCGCACCCAGCTGGCAGCAAATCCACTTCATTGCTTCAGGGCAACGCAAGCCAGCGTTTGTAACTTGCCCATGAAACAGGCCTGCGCCTTCGAAGACAATTCGGAATTCCAGCCAGTGCCTGCCACCACCAGGCGGGCTCCCGAATTACCCAGCACCATCCGCGTTTGCAGGCATAACGAAACTGCGAGAGAACGCGCCAGGCAGCTACTCCGATTGCAAACGGGAAAGGACATCGCATTACTGTGCTCCAGAATTCATTGCGCGCGTGACGATGATGAATGCGGATTTCATTACGTGCCTGCCCGGAATAATGGTGCCGAATCGTGATAACCGGAGAAAAGACCACGTCATAGCCCGCCGCCACACATTGCAGGGCGTAATCCGGCTCTTCATACATGTGGAAGAATCGCGACTCAAATCCGGGCAGTTGGAGATAAGTGGATCGGCGCAGCACCGCGCCGGAGTTAGCAAAAGAACGAGTCAAGTGTTCCGAGCCAAACTTTGTTTGCGCGAGTGTTTGGGGATACTCATCCGTCCGCTGAGGAAAATGGAGCACCGCTAGTTGGGGCTGCTGTTCAAAAAACGGGACGATGCGCGCTATACAATCTAACTGCTCCGGATAACTGTCGTCATCCAGGGCCAGAACCAAATCACCTCGCGCCTCGCGAATCATCCGATCGCGCGAAGCCACCGAACCGAGGCCAATTGGATGCACGAACAGCCGGGCTTCCGGCAACTCCGCTTTCACCGCTTCAACCACGTCGCCTGTGCAGCCGTCCATCGTGATGAGCACCTCCAGCGGCGGCGGATTGAATTGCAGCAACGCACGGCAAGTCCGCCGTAAATCATCGATACGGCCCCTAGTGCTGATCATCACGGACAGAGTCATGGAGACATAGTTCCCAAGCGATCAAAAACTCATACAACCGATGTCGGACATCATTGAGAAACAAGGTCAGGCGCACAACGCGTGATCGAATCGGAAACAGGTCGGTCCGATCTCATCGACCGGTCAATTCAGCATGAATTCTTTCCTCAATTTTTGCGTGATGAATCTTGTCCTTCGAATCGCTCCGAGCGTCATCCGCAGGTTGGACTTCCTGGCGCTATCGCCACTAACACCGGTGACGTTGCCGGCGCTGGCCCGATAAATCACCGCGCTAAACGGAACGGTGTGTAGCTCGTATCCAAGGCAGGAGAATTGGGCGGCATATCTTTGATGGGTATCATTGAGCAGCAGCGTGGTGGTCCCGGAACCGGGCACGAGTGAATAATGATCACTGACGGCAAACCGGGAACCCGCGTCATCCAGCACCGCGCCTTCCACCTCGGTCAGAAACGGCCCGGTCCGATCGGCCAGGTCGCTCCGGACGATCAAGCAAGATCCGCACACACGGTCAAGATACTCGGTGCGTTGAATGAGGTAGCGGGCACCTGAATGCCAAAACCACCCGTATCGAATAAGATATCCAGCCTCTGTTCCGGCATCATCGAGCCACCCCACGAGCCTTGAACTGATGAAATCATCCGCATCCAATTTCATAACATATCTGGGCTGCCAGTTTGATTTGGCATATCTCCACGCAGCATCAATCTTGGCCAGCTTATCCAATCGGAGAGCAGCGCGATGACTGGGATGGGGTTGAAATGGAAGCTTGAACAAAAGAAAGTGAATCCTGGAATCAAATCCCATTTCAAGGTCGGGCTCTTCGTTGCCGACCACCACCACCCGGTAATTTTCACTGCCGGAATTTCGAATCGACCGGAGTGTCTGCTGCAGATAGGTGCAGGCGGTCGGCCACTCGGGTCTCACGTCTCGGGGTGCAAACGGAATCAAAAAAACCACGGTGGGCTTGTCATTCACACAGAGTTCCCTCTTCACCGGCTGAACATATTTCGGAGCCTATGGGTGAATTTTTTGCGCACGACGCCAAAATCTTCACGAACGATCGCAAGCCACGCCCCCAACTCATGCTTGTGGCGGCGGTGATGCTCCAGTCGGGCAATGGTGAACGGGCGTGAATAGCTATCGCGATCAAACAAAAATGGCTTGCGCTCGCAAAAGTGCGCTATCCGCGGACGCCGGATTGTCTTGGGGAAATGCCAATTGTTATGAGCACAGTCCTGTTTCAGTTCGTCTATGCCGTGATGTGCGCCTACGTGTTGCAGATCTGATACGCCAATCTTGAGTTCTTTGCGCTGAGCCATCGCATATACAAGATAGTTCAACATTCCCATTTCACCCCAAGCGAACAACCCCGGCGACTGCCGGCCCCACGACTCAGTTCTATCCCACACCTCAAACGGGATTGCATTCCGTCGGCAAGCGAATACTCCCGCGCTAAAATAAGCATGCCCCCGCCATTCGAAGTCCGGATCAAACCGGAGCAATTTCATTGGGTCAAAATAAAAATGCGGCAGCCACGTTGGGATTTCTGTGGCGTCGAGGGGGATTGAAATCTCACTCCAAAAAACTTGAAAATCGACATCCATCCGGATTTGCGCGGTAAAGTCGCCCCAAATAATCGCGTCCGAATCCAGCCAGACGTAATGTTCAAATGGCCCTTCCCACATGGCCGCCAGTTTCGCCCTGTAATCTCCTCCGATAAGCTTCCGCATATCCGGCGACGACAGGTCGGCGACACGAAGCGGGATGACGTCATATTCCTTTACCAGGTCTGAAACATCGAACGCACCGTCCACAACCAAGCAAATTGGAACCGCCGGGCAGTAATACCTCATGCTCGCCAGCGTGGCCTGAACCATGAATTTGTCTTCCGCATGGCACCCAGTCACAAAACCGAATGGCGTTTGCACCTTCACAACCTAAGGACTGATTCTTTGCGCTGTGCGTTTGCACGGGACGCGAGGCACTCTCGATAGACTTCTTGGAACAGATCGGAGAAGGAATTCAATTGGTTGCGAACCCGTACCGTCTCACGGCCAGCCTCGCCAAGTTTTTCGCGGAGTTGCGCCGAATTTCGTAATCTTGTGATAGCCTCGATCAGTGCCGCGCCATCTTGCGGCGCACATAGAATGGACGCCTTGCCTTCCGGTGCGGCTTCAGGAATTCCGCCCACTCGAAAGGCCACCACCGGTGTTCCGCAAGCCATCGCTTCCACCAGTGTCAGTCCGTAGGTTTCCATCAACGAGGCGCTCACAAAAACATCCGCAGCCGCAAAGAGCCGCGCCAGATCATGTCGTTCGTAAATGCCACCTGTAAACCGCACGTTCAAACCCTCCGGAACCGGAACGGTGCCTTCGCCGAATGCCAAAACGATTACATCCCGGAGATCTGGCAAACGCGACAGTTGCTCAAACAACCACGGCACATTTTTGTTTGCATCCGTCAGCGACGCGCCGCCTGTAACGATGACAAACGCATCTGCTAGCAACTCCAGATTTTTTCGGCACAGGTTCTTGTCCTGCGGTTTAAAAACGGCCGTGTCGATTCCAGCAGGAATTACTCTGACGCCGCCGCAGGCTTTGGCTATTGGGCTTCGGGCGGCGATTTCGGCCAGCCAATGGCTGTTTGCGACCATCCGCGCTCCACAATTCCTGTATGCGCGCAACTTCCGCGAATGCGGAGCCTTTGCCAGGAATCGGTTTGCAGGCCATCTCAAGATGGGACAGGGATTGCAAGGGTGTGTCTCGTTGGCGTAGCGATCGCATCCACGATAGAGAAAACAGCCCCCCGTCACGTGCCACATATCGTGAAGACTAATTACCACGCCGATCTCTCTCGGCAGCATGTTCAACCACCGGGGAACGTCGAACCAGTCGGCGACCGTGTGCAGATGCACGACATCCACTCCTCGTAGATCCTCGGACGCCGGTGGAGACAACAGTCGCCGCGTCCCGTGCCACGGCTCAGTGGACAAGGAAACATACGATCGGCGAACAATGCGGTCCAAGAGGAGTCTGCCGGTTTCTGCTGACCGCGAATTTTTGCAAAGCACATGGCTCTCAATCCCCTGCTCCGCCAATGCGCTGGAAAGAAGCGCCGCATATTCATAGCTGCCGCCGGAGGCATGAGTGTTAAGATGCAATACTCTCATGCTGCGGACTTAGAGACGGCCAATTTGAACTTCATACCTTGAATTTGCTCGGCGCGCTTGGAATAAAGCCGGAGCCGGCGCGGCGCGTTGAGAATATAGCGGAGCCAATAACGCGCCGATTTCTGATAGGCCGCACATTTCTTTTTCTCTCCGGCGATTTTGTAGAACAAGGACACCAGCGGAAACCCGAGCACCCGAAAAGGTGCAAGCGCATTGCGAAAGAACTGTTGGCGCCGCGATTTTTTGAAATCTGCGATTTGTCGATTGACAGGCAAACCGGCATCCGCAGCAAATCGTTCAAATAATACCTGAGCTGGGCCTCGCGTTCCACCGAGCCACGGCGCCGATGTCGTGTAGTGAAGCACGCAGTCCAGATCGTTGTTCTGCTGCGCATCAAACCGCCACGACGCTCGATTCCAACATTCGCGTAACGCTTGGATCTGTCCGTAGAGAAGAAAATTGATCGCGGATTGATCCCAAAATCGGTGAGCCGACTTCCCGTTCAAAAATTCGACAGCGCGTTCAAAGAAATGTTGTTTCCTTAGTTCATCCAGATTCATCAACATCACCCCGCAATTAAAGTAAGCGCCTTCGGCAGGAAGTCCCAGCGCATCAGCTATCGTCGCGCAGTCTTCCCCAAGTGATAACGTTTCAGAGTCAGGAACTGCGGCAAGGACTTTGCCCGCCGACAATTCAAGATTGAAGAGCTCCGATAAATCGCGGAATACCAACACGTCGCAGTCGAGATAGATTAAACGTGGCACATCCAGTAAGTGTGGCAGCAGTAGCCGGCAATAAGTCATGTGCGATCTGCCCGGTCCCAGTGTGGCCTTACTAAAGACCGATGGATGTACCGTCACAAACTCCAGGCGCACAGGCCCGCCCACCCGGTCAACCAACCTCGAAAGGGTCTCCGTCGATGGCCGGGATAGACCGCCATCGAGCACCTTCAAATTCACTTGCCTTGCCGCGTCCAGGTGGCTCAACGCACTTATCACCGCGCAGTACAGTCCGGGGAAGTAGCGTTCGTTACTGGCTAGGGCAAGGACAACTGGTTCCATCGGAATCTTTTTAGCAGACGAACGCTCCAAAGAATTGCTCCACGAGCGAGGAGGAAATAAAAGATGGCCTTGAACACGTACCTGTCATACATGCGAGACTCGGTAGCCATTTGCATCAGCATCCCGAATTGCAAATGGTGTGAAATAAACGAACCGGGAGATCCCTGGGTATCCACTCGTTGGCTCGGTGGAAGGCGGCTTCTCCCATTTCCGGCCACCTGTCACGATTCATCCAAGCTCGCTCCAATGCTTCACGGATGATCTCGGGATCTTCACCGACGCTCACGAACCCATCTTTGTTGTCTCGCAGTAGCTCATGATTTCCGCCAGTTCGCGTGATCACCGCGGGCCGGCCGCAAAACATCGACTCGACTAGGGCAAGTGCGAGTCCTTCTGCCCGCGAAGTCAAAACATGAATGTGATGATCTTTCCAAATTTTGGCGAAGTCACGTTCAAACCCACACAACGTGACGCGATCTTCCAAGCCATAGTATCCGATTACGTCTTGAAGATATCGTTCATCCGGGCCGCTCCCGAAAAGATCAAGTCGCCAGTTGCGTCCCTTCCACTCTGCGGTCGAAAGCGCGTGCAGAGTCCGATCCTGGCATTTACTGCCTACTTCGTACCGGCCCACTGTCGCAAATCGCACTTGCTCTAAATCACCAGGCCAGGGTAATGGGTGCTCCAACCGCGTTCTGATTGGATTGGGTAAAATCGCAATAGGCAGAGTTGATGTTAGTTGTCTCTGCAATAGCTCCGCATTGTCACGCGAGACGCAGATGATTCGCCGCGCCGACTGATAAAGCGCTCGCAACGCCTCGCGTTCGGCTTGGCCGGCGACATACGACTCCGCGTTGCCCTGAATGATGAACACCCGGCCGCCTGTGTGCGCTCTTAAAAACCTGTAGAGATCTTTGTCGCGATACGGTGTTGCTGGAGGGCCGGAGGTGCATACAACTTCAGGCTGCCACCGCTTCAACTGCCGAAATCGGGAATACAAACCACGCGACACGGTGCGCGATGTGTAGCGATTTAGGGGGTTGTATGCGAAAACCACTCCACCAAGAGCATGGAATTTGGTGAGCTCTTCAGACTGCGCGATTGGCGTTTGTACCATGACGGCGACGGAATGGCCACGGTGCAGTGCTTCTGTCGCGAACAGTTTCCACATCTCTTCACTACCCGCCCACGAGTAATCGCCAACGGTAGAAATTATCCCGATTCGCATTCGATCAGTTATTCTTTCGCAGGACTCGGAAAGCTGCTGCGAATTCGGCGCGCCGGAACTCCGGCCCAAATTTCTGCTCCGGGAATCGAACTAGTGACGACACTTCCCGCGCCAACCACCGCGTTGTCGCCGATTGTAACCCCAGGCAGCACTACGACGTGAGAACCTAGCCAGACGTTTCGACCGATTGTAATCGGCTCTCCTTCATATCCTTGCATCCGAATAGGTAAATCGTGTTGGTCGAAGCGGTGATTGCCGCTAATGATGTAACAATAAGCGCCAATTAAGGTGTCGCTTCCGATCCAGATCGGCTTCCAGGCACCCAAATACGTATTTCTAGCAACAAACACGTTAGCTCCGGTAATCACCGACGGTTCACTGCCAGCTTCGGCCGCGCACCAAACAGTGCACTCGCGCTCAATGACGGTACCCGTGCCGAATTTCAGCCATGGCTTCACGTCAGCGCGCCCAGTCAGTTCAATCGATTTGTGAATCGACACCCCGTGCCGACGCATTTCTCGGAGCCAGGATCGGCGCAGGCACCATCGTTGAAGGCGCTGATAAGAGCGAGTGATGGTCGTTTTCAAAAACCTTCAGCGATGTTGCCGTACTAATTTCTCGCACTCCCGGAGTAACACGGCGTGGATTCGGCTGGGTTCGAATCGACTCTGATACATTCGGCGTGCGTTTGCGACAAGCTGTTTCTGACGTTCTGAGTTACGAGCGATATTTTGAAGAGTAGTAATACAACCTGCCGCATTGGGCGAAGTGTAACATTCTGCCGCATCAAATTCGCGAGCAGCACGAACTGCAGAAGAATACTCCGGTCCCCAGACGATAATTGGTTTTTGAAATGTCAGGTAATCAAGAAACTTTGTCTTGAAGCTGGTTCGCTCAATTTGAGCGCACTCATTACCAAAACCCATCGGTAACAACAGCAAATCGGCTTCTTGAACATGGGTCTTGAGCTCATCAAAGGTTACTTGTCCTTTGTAAACACCGGTTGTTCGTACAGCGCTGTCAAAGTTTTGGCTCCAACTTGCGTGGCTGCCGAAAATTTCGAAATGCAACTGGGAGCCGGAGCTTGCTCGCACAAGCTGCTCGAGCATTGGTCCGTACCAAGCCGAAAGGCTGCCTGCGAAGAACACGGTGGCCGGCCCGCTACCAGAAGTGAACGGAACGAATTCGCGTTTGTTGTCGAGCACGCTACATCCGGTTGGATACAACACATGCGCGTTAGGATGTGGGCCGAGTGCCTCGAGCATCCCTTCCGAGGTACAGAATGCGAGATCACAATCGCGGTAGAACTTACGAAAGGCCCTTTCGATCGAACCGCGAAAGTACGGGTGCATCAGAACTCCGAAATCAAACCAATCATTGAAGCTGGCAACTAACGGCACACGCAACCGTCGTGCAACGCGCTGCGCAACTCGTGCTGTCCAGTTCCAGCTACCAGCAATCGTAAACACCAAGTCGGGCTTAAAAACCCGTGCGGCCTCCCACACGCGACGCGGAACAAAGTAACCAGCGATCAATTGATTATAGTGCCACGACCACCTGTATAGCCGCGTGCGCAGCATTCTCTTGAGCCACTTCGGTACATCGAACAGTAAAAATTGATATGGCACCTCGTACTGCTGCACCTCAGCGCTGTCCGTCGCGACGAATATCTCAAAATCGTTTCGCTCGACGAAATGACGATAGAAAGACATCGCCCCGCCCCATGTTGGAACTGGTGGCGTATAGCTCAGGTAAAAAACGCGAATTCGTTTATCGCGCGGCATAGTCAGACCCGGAAGGTTGCCGGTCGAACCTGCGGAATCACGGTCCATCAAATGCGCTGTGTCATTTGCGTCGAAGGTGCGCATGCCGCATCACTCGATCGACGGGCTTCCAGCCTGTCGCGACGCAAACGGAGTTTAAGCGCGTCGCGGTAAAACATATGTCGCATCCAGTTGACGTAGTGGCGGGAGTAGTAACCCTCATCCCACATGTCGCGACGGCGAAATTTATTGACGTCATCGAATTCAACTAGGCTCAGCTTCTCCGGCAATAATTCTCCGTCTATTTTTACGGCCGTGGCAATGATGGTTTGCTCGCATGAGCTGTCCTGAGGATTCGGCAATGCTTCTTGCACCATCCTGCGCAGAAGCTCCGGCGCCATAAGTTCACCGTGCAAGGCGACGATGCCACTATTAACAAATGGTGGGTCCAACACCTGCGGGCAATGCCGCAGCGCCATCTCTCGCCGCTGATGGCAGTTGTTCTCGCGCAATGCCCGAGGTTTGTCCCACAACACGGGATCGCTCAAAAGCGACGCTGGATCTCTGAACCAAAGAATGTCAGCATCCACAAAGAGCACCGGCTGTTTCTTTGCCTGGGTTACAATCGCAGCGAGCTTAAGCCCGTAGAGACTTTCTTGCGCGTAATTCGCGAGCTCCGGGAAACCCGCAGACGAAGCCGCCTGGCAAACCTCCTGCCGCGTCAAGACGGTGATCGGCGTGGACCACCAGGCAAACACTTCCGCAAACTCATCCGCCTTCCACCAGTCGTCCGAGACGACAGTAATCTTCGGCAAAAAATTCCATGAGCGGTGCAGCGAAAACAGACTTTCCCGCAACATCAGCCAGTGCGCGCGGTCGCTTACTGTGAGATAGGAGACGTTCGCAATCGGTTTGGCTGCTTGAGGATGAATTGGCCACCGTGAAAGGACGGTTTGTGCGATCTCGCCCAATCGCACAGAGATATTCATTCCGCTGAATGGCCGCAGAAGGCCGAGCGCAGATTTTCGCGAGAGCGCCTTTCGCTGCGCGGAAAGAGTCGATTGTGCGTAGTCAGTCATTGCCCGCCAAATGGTGCTTGCCTCGAAGGGATCGGCGTGCAACAAAACCATCTCATCGGCCCCGGACGCAATTCGTCAGCATATTGCTTCAGATAGGGCAGCAACCAGAGTCTTAACCAGAGCGCGCGCGGTTCACGAAAATCCCAAAAGGTTCGCCTTTGAGTTCGCACTTCTTCGATACGGTGACTTGACCTTAGCCGTGAGGAGACGGTCTCGCCCAGCTGTTGATCGATAAAGTCATGAATTTCCACGATCATATACGCATTTGCCAGGCCGGGGATGTTGCCAGGATCCAGCAGATCGCTTTCTGTCCCTTCTACATCGACAATAATAAGAGAAGACTTGCCATTAACTGCCGCGGCGCGGAGCTGTTCCGGTCCGCAATACCCCATTATTCTTACCCGCGATTGCAGCCCGTTGAGTTCGACATTGCGAGTTAGGAGTCTCCGTCCTTCTTCGCTGCTTTCAAATGCCGTCACAGTTGCGTGCGGCCATAACATTGCGCAGCCGACCGCGTAGTATCCCTCCCCTGCTCCAACGTTGATAATGTGCCGGAAGGGGATAACAGACCATTTCAAAAGAAAGGGCGCGAGCTCGGATTCGTAAACGCCCATGATTTTAGGGGCGGCTGCGCCACAGACAGCTTGGCCCTCATACAGCATCCCCTTGAACGGGCCGCCGGCTACAGTTTGCGACTTTTTCAACCGCTCCAAAAACCGGGGCGCACTAATTGAGCGCCGAAATCGTGCGGGAAAATAACGTGAGATTATCGCCACGGATTCACAATTGCGCCCACTCTTCAACGCAATCCATAACCGGCCTTTACGGCGCCGGTCACTTCGCCCAGGTCAAGCAGTTGATCGCAATTCGCTACAGCGCTGAGTCGATGAGCGGCCACAACCATGGTCAGTTTACCCGAAAGAACGCGTAAGGCCTCGAGCAGCTTTGCTTCAGTCGCTATGTCCAGTGCGCTGGTCGCTTCATCCAGAATCAACAGCGATGGACGATGGTAAAGCGCGCGCGCAAGACCAATGCGCTGCCGCTGGCCGCCGGAAAGTCTGACACCACGTTCCCCAACGTTCGTGTCGAAACCATCGCGCAGTTCCGCTTCAATAACGTCGAGTATCTGCGCCATGTCGCAAGCTTCGCGCAAGCGCGCAGCATCCACCTCATTGTCCGGCAGGCCAAACGCGATATTGCGCGTGATCGTATCGTCGATGAGAAAAATGTCCTGTGGCACATAACCGATGGAAGCCTGCCACGCGGGCACCAACGCAGGCGTAAGGGGCCGGCCATCAATCAGTATCTCGCCTGCCGTTGGCTGGTACAGGCCAAGTAATAAATCAACCAGAGTTGATTTTCCCGAACCTGTCGGACCAATCACACCGACAGACGTGTTTTTGGCGATGGTCAGCGAAAGACCATCCAGCGCCGGCCGTGATGTGCCAGAATAACGAAAACTGACTTCGCGCAAAGTAATCGCGTCATTCCAATGAAAAGGCCTCGCTGGCGTGCGACCCTCGCTGCCGGTCACGGACAAAACCGGCGCCTCAGTCTCCGCGGCGACAAATTCGTCGTACACTTCGTCCACCGCGTGGCGCATCGCGCTGATCTGAGTGAGCTGACCGTAAAGCAATTGGAGCGAAGGGAGTAACCGATAACCCGCCAACGCCATCACGCCGAGGTTCGGCAGGATGTCGGAGAAATCGCGTCCTTTCGCTGCGAGCAACAACACAGCCAGAACGAGACCGCCGAAAGCGAGCGGTTCTACAAGATAGCGAGCGCTGTTGGCGAAAACAGGCAATCGCGCATACATCTGCGCCATCACCGCTGAATGCTTGGCGAACCGGCTGAGAAAATGTTCTTCGGCGCGATGGACTTTTACCGCTTTGATCCCGCTGAGCATTTGGTGCGCTTCCCGGTACGAGCCACCGACAGACGTTCTTAAATTTTCATTCGCCTCTCGACGTTTCCGCGCGAGCAGGCGAAAGATGATCACGTAATATGCGCCCAGCACGATTGCCGCCGAGAAAGCAATCACCGGCTGAACGAGAAAAAGCGTGGCCAACAAAAGTACCGCCGTGAGGCCGCGCGCGACGCTGTCCAGCAACGGCAGGAGCACGCCGCTGCTATAGTTCATCACGTCGCCAACAACTTTTTTTAGCAGATCGGCGGAGTTGCGCTGAAGAAAATAGGGGTACGGCTGTGAGGCCATTCGGCGCAGCAGGCGGACGCGCAACCAGTGACCGAAGTTTTGCGCATATCGGGTGCGCGCATACTCGGCCACGAGATTAACGATATTAGATGCTACGAGTGCAACGATTGCAATCACTCCGGCGACCAGAAGCAGCTGCCGGTTTTGCATCGGCGGAAACAACTCGAGGAAACGCATGCCGAAATGAGAGCGACGGATGCGCTCGGGATCAGCGGCAATTGCCAAGAATGGAAAAATCGATGTGATCCCGATGACTTGAAACAGAGCTTGCGCAAGTGAGAGCGAAAAAACCCCAGCCAGCTTTGCTTTACCGTATGGTCGCGCAAGAAAGAGAACGCGCCGAATTAAATCGGTAACGTTATGAAAAAACCGGGACAAGGGGTTCCGAGTTACACGTTCAAGAAAAATGTCCGTACCACATTTCCTATCGCGGGATCGTGCGGACTATCTGCGGGAAAAACCCAGGTGTCAAAGATTACCGGCCTACCGGTCGGGTAACTGATCCACCGATCACACATTCCATACGCATCGGCGGCAGCTTCTCCAGTTTTGCATTTCACGCCATCAGCGAACAGGATTGAGCCAGACTCGGCAGCTGTACTGGTCTCACCGTAGGAAAATCAATCTGGGGTCGTTGACGCATCGGAGAGCCTCCTTTTCGAAATGTGGATCTGTTTGTGGAGGGGAATCGCTTCGGAGGAAGTCGCTTTTGATATGAAACTCGGTGGTTAAACCGCGCTTCTTGCGGCGTCTCCTGCTAGATTAGAGGGATGCGAAAGGCTATCAAATTCACCCTTGCTAAGGCAATTCCGACCTATCTCGTTCAGCAAGTCACTAACGAGCTCCGGCTTGCCACCAGACGCATGTTTACTGCTCGGTCATTACGGCGACGACTGGGGTCACAAAGGTGCATTCGGGTAAACATCGGTTGTGGTCGCAATCCGACCCCGGGATGGATCAATCTCGATGTCATTCCCCATCCAGGCGTATACTTTTGGGACTGTCGGTCAGGGTTGCCGTTTTCCGATGGAGCCGTCGCGGCGATTTACTCGGAGCATTTTGTCGAGCACCTCGATCTCGAGAGCGAGGCACGCCCATTTCTTCGCGAATGCCTGCGGTGTCTCCGACCTCGGGGCGTCTTGCGTATCGTGGTGCCAGATGCGGGGGCCTACCTGCGAGCCTATAGCGGCCCATGGGAACGACTGGCGGAGATGCGACCACTGGATCGTACTGCGAATGGATGGCGCGACAGGTGGCTGCGCCAAATCTATCAAACCAAGATGCAGTTCATGAATGCGATTTTCAGGCAGGGATACGAACATAAATACGCCTACGACGACGAAACTTTGATTTTGATTCTGCGGGAAACCGGTTTCCCGCACGTGGTAGTACAGCAGTTTGGCACATCAATAGATTTGAAGATGGCACCAGACAGCGACGATCGGCGGACGGAAAGTCTGTACGTCGAAGCAGTTAAAGGATAACACTCGCACACGTTGGACAAACTTGGGTACCGAAGTGCGAAGCGATTGCGAAGCACATCTCATCTCTGATTTCTAATTTCTCGAGCGAAGCGATGGAAGAGCATTTCCATAGCGCGCGATCAGCCACGGCAATTCGAATCCGCGCAGCAGGCGCGGAATGAAAATCCTCGGCTGCGCAAACGCTCGCCAGAGCCAGCCGAGATAAAACCGGTCCACCCAATCGGGAATTGCAGCCTGGTCGCCCGTGATGAATCCGAGCGCGGCACCGATGCAATGGATCGCCGGTCGATACGACAAATTTTCGCGCAGATAATAGCCGAGCTTCTCCTGTGCGCCGCTGCCAATGGCGACGATGACCTGCGCCGGGCGACGCCGTTCGATGAGCGCAAGAAGATTTCGATCTTCAATTTCCAATCCGTACCGAGGGGCGACATAACAATTCTCCAGGCTGATTGAAAACGCTTCCCGGCGCGACCAATCGATTAATTTTTGTCGCGCGCGTTCGCTGGGAAGGACCCCAAAAAGTTCTCCGGTTCCCTCACGTTTCAGCTTTGCAAGCAAATGCTTCAGATATTTGAGCCCCGAAATGCGCTGGACGCTTTTGCGTCGCAACAAGCGCCACAGGAGAACCATCAAACCGCTGTCAGCAATCACCAGATCAGCCGCCAGCACGGCGCGCCGATACATCTCGTCTTCGCGCAATCGCGCGAAACAGGTTCCGGACGGAGCGACGAGAAATCCTCCGCGTTGAAACATCGACGCTACCGCTTCATCCACGTCGCCACTGAAGAAACGGATGCCAAGAATCTGCACACTGGAAGCCATCAACGAACACCGAGTATCCAACATCGAACGCCGAATTTCGAGAGTAAAGGAGCCGTCCGTCGAACCTGCGAGCGTGGTTTGATCCTCGAGCGGCAAGCAACGACTACCAAACCTCCTGAAACATTCCCGGTTCGCTTTGGGCACAAATTTGGTAAGCTCTCGGCCGGTGCAAAACCTTACAACCGCACACAAATTCACTGACGCTGCGCCGCTGTCTCGCAGGCAATTTCCGCTCCCGCTCGCGCTGAGCGTTTTGTTTTTAGCTGCTCTCTGGTTTGCACTTTGTAGACAACTCAGCGGCGAATGGTCGGTTAATGAACAATACAGCTTTGGCTGGTTCGTCCCGTTTATCGCTCTCTATCTTTTCTGCCTTCGCTGGCAGGATCGACCGCAAATCGAAATTGGAAATTCGAGATTCGAATTTCGAAAAAGACAAACAACTGCCGCATTACTCGCAATTCCCCCGCTACTTTTGTTGTTGCCGGTGCGTCTTTTTGAAATTGCGAACCCGGAGTGGCGACCGCTCGCCTGGATTCACGCCGCAGCGGTGGTAACACTGACGCTGTTATTGATCTGGTGCGCAGGCGGTCCGGCGTGGCTTCGCCATTTTGCGTTTCCGGTCGCGTTCATTTTTGTCGCAGTGCCGTGGGTGACGGCAGTCGAGGTTCCCG
>Ga0209803_1000539_pt1 | contig 25343 bp, 30 predicted proteins | sample GraSoiAngelo_138_FD_185895 | JGI IMG/M metagenome (GOLD analysis project Ga0209803, IMG submission 185895) | Grasslands soil microbial communities from the Angelo Coastal Reserve, California, USA - 14_0929_09_40cm (SPAdes) (version 2) | ecosystem: Environmental > Terrestrial > Soil > Grasslands ...
AACGTCAATGATCAGCCGCAGACGAAAGCCTGCGCCGCGTGTCCATCTACCGCTGCGATCTCTCGCCCTGTGTCTGGATTGCGACGAGTGCTTTGAAGTGGGCCCCGAGACGTGCCCGGCGTGCGGGAGCGCGACGTGGACAACGATCTCGCGTTTCCTGGAGCAGGCCTCGTCTTCGCGTCGTCCGCGGCACCCTGTCGGTGGCCCGTCTGCGGCAAAACGTGACGACGGAGCGCCGGAAGCGGTCCAGCAGCTCATCGTCGTCGCACGCAATCGCAGGGATCTCTACGAGCATCTCAAGCGAGCGTTTGCAGGGAACGAGACCATTCGCGTTCTCCTGAATCGGCGGATCGCGGACCGGCGGGAGCGTCACGGGCCCCATGAGGCTGAACGGCGCCGGGGCGATCGACGCTTGCCCATCACCACCGACGGACTAGTGCGCGCGCTCGGCTGGGCCATCGTGCCCCAGGGAAATCACCGAGGCTCTGTCCGCTGATGTCGTCAGGGGACGCTCCAGGCACGTTGGTCCCCACAGTCGTCAAACCGTCACCCGCGGCCGGCGCGCGTTCGTTCGTCGGTCGGCACGTGCTCGGCCTGGGGATGCTTCTTCTGACGATGATCTCGGGATTCGCGGCGTGGCGCATGACCGGCGCGGACGAGCGCACGTTGCGCAGCGTGGACATTCGCTCCCACATCAAGGACGTGGCAACCCGATACGATGTTCCGGAGAACCTCGTCGCCGCGATCGTCGAGATCGAGTCCCAGTTCAACCCGCGCGCCGTCTCCCCCCGAGGGGCCCAGGGGCTGATGCAGCTCATGCCGGCGACGGCGGCAACCCTCGGCGTGGGTGATCCCTTCGATCCGCGAGGGAACATCGAGGGCGGCGTCCGCCATCTTCGTAGCCTGATGGACCGATTCGACAACAATCTGCCGCTCGTCCTTGCCGCCTACAACGCCGGCGAGCACGCGGTGATCGCCCATCGGGGGGTTCCGCCCTATCGGCAAACACGCCAGTACGTGAAGCGCATCCTGCGGCAACTCGACCGCGATGGCGCGAAGACCTCTGACACGGGTCAGCGCGGGCGGAAGGTCTGAGGGAAGGCTCAGAGCGCGAAGCCGAGCATCACGACCCCCCCGGCGATCAAGGCACCGCCGGAGAGCCAACCGACGACGCGGCCCGCCGGGACCGTCTTCTCCACGAGCACGAACGTGGCGATCGCAGCAACCCAGGCGAGATTCATGACCCCGCCGACGAACAGCAGCGCCATCAGGGCCCAACAGCAGCCCAGGCAGTAGAGACCGTGGCGTAATCCCATCACCAGGGCGCCCCGGCGGCCCTGTCGCCACTCCGCGAGCAGGAAGCCTATCGGGCTTTGGCAGCGCGCCAGGCAGGCGTACTTGAGCGGCGTGAGTTGCCAGAGACCGGCGGCGACGAGCACGGCCGCTCCCGCCAGTGGCGTCAGCGCGAGCGTCGCCTCCGCCAGCACAGCCGCTCGCTGGGAGCCCCACTGCGCGGCGGTGGCTCCAACGCTGAACACACCCCAGACCAGGAGGTAGCCGAGCGTGAAAAGGCCGGTGCTTACGTACGGCGCGTTCGCGTCGAGGCCCCGCCTCAGGTTGACGGTCACGAAGACGAGGATCATGGGTGCCGCGCTCGGCAGCATCATGGCAACCATCATGACCGACCACATGCCGGCGGCCAGGGCGGCATCGGCAGGGGTCCATGGCCACAGGTGCGCCATGCCCATCTCGGCCATACTTACTGCTTCGTGACTCAGGCGGAGCAGATAGATCCAGGCCAGGGCGACGAGGGCGGTGAGGCCAGCGAGCGTGACAGTGCGCTCATGCCGCAGGACGACTTCGATCCAGCGCGCCATTTGGCGGCGTATGGTAACACCCGGTTGGACGCAGGAAAACGGCTGCCCGCAGCGGCGTCATCGGACGGGAGCCCTGCTCGAAATTAGGACGATGGCCCGGGCGCAAATGTGTCACACTGGTCGCGTCTGGCCCGGTCGTCGGTTCCATCGTGGACCCCTCCTTACCAGACCACGACTCTGGCGCCCTCTTCCGCGTTCCAGGGAGTGACGTCAATAGCGGAAGATCTGCCCGGAGGTGCGCGATGGCACAGAAGCTCTTCATCGGAGGCTTGTCCTTCTCGACGTCCAGCGAGCGGCTGCGGGAGCTGTTCGCTCAGGCCGGCGGGGTCGAATCGGCCACGGTCGTGACGGACCGTGACACCGGGCGCTCGCGCGGGTTTGGCTTCGTCGAGATGGCGACGGCCGAGGCGGCCGAGGCCGCAGTCAAGAAGTTCAACGGTCAGGAGGTCGATGGCCGGACGCTGAAGGTCGAGCTCGCCAAGCCTTCGGGCTCGGGCGGCGGTCGGAGCGGCGGTGGGTACCGCAGCGGCGGCGGCGGGCGCAGCGGGAGTCGGTGGTAGGCGCGAGCCCGAGATGCAAGTCGTCGCATTCTCGACTCCGATGAATCCTCACTGGCGTTGGCGGATCGTCAACTACGCGGGCGAGGTCGTCGAGGAGTCGAACGAGACCTTTCCGACGATCGCCAGCGCCGTGGCGCAGGGGACGAAGCGGCTCGTGCAGATGAACGTCGTTGATCGCTCCGAGCCGGTGCGCGGCTATCGATCGACCACGCACCTGAGGGGCCGCTGAGTGAGGATCGAGGTCGTCGACAACCAGATCGAGGCCGCGCTGAAGGCGCTCAAGAAGCAGATGCAGAAGGACGGCCTCTTTCAGGAGATGAAACGGCGCGCCCACTACGAGAAGCCGTCGGTCAAGCGGAAGCGGAAGCAGGCGCAGGCGCGGAAGAAGCGGCGCCGGGCACTCCAGCGCTCCCGCCCCTTCGACGACGACTGATTCGCGTCCGTACATCACCGTCCCCACGCTCGACCCCCTCCGCTTGCGGATCGCCCTCACGACGCTGGCGCCGAGCTGACCGCGAGCAAGTGATCCGGACCATCGGCCACGGCACCCGGGCCATCGAGGATCTGATCGCACTCTTGCGCGCGCAGGGCGTGGCGCAACTCGTGGATGTGCGGACCATCCCGCGCTCGCGCCGGAACCCTCAGTTTCACCGCGAGGCGTTGGCGGAGACCCTCCCCACCGCCGGCATCGCTTACGTCCACATGTCACGGCTCGGCGGCCTCCGGAAGACGCGCGCGGACTCGGTCAACCTCGGCTGGCGAAACGCGGGCTTCCGCGGGTACGCGGACTATATGGAGACGCCGGAGTTCGCTCGGGGCCTGGAGGCGCTGATCGAGCTCGCGCGGCAGCGACCGACGGCGATCATGTGCGCGGAGACGGTATCCTGGCGCTGTCACCGATCGCTGATCGCCGACGCGCTCACTGCGCGCGGCATCGCGGTCGAGCACATCCTGGCTGCCGGACGGGCCGAGCCGCACGTGCTCACGGCCTTCGCGGTCGTGAGGGGGACGCGCGTCACATACCCGGCGTGAGCGCCCGCCTGGCGTAGCGGAGGAGGTCGCCGATGACGACGGCGCCGGCGAGACTCGCTGGCAACGGCCCCCGCCCCTTTTTGTCTAACGGTAAGAAACTGACCGGACGTCCGCCGTCGCGAGCGTATCGGGCCCATTCGAAAGCCACCGATATCTCCACCTTTTGTCTCTCACATCGCCTGGGAAGGCTCCGGATGTTCCTCCGGATACGCCCGGAAGCCTCTGGTATTCCTCTTGCTGTGCTGATCCCAGTATGCGGGTCCTGATCGTCGAAGATGACCGGTCGGTGGGCACCGTCTTGCAAGACTTTCTCTTCGAGCTCGGCCACGAGTCGGAGCTCGTCCTCTCCGCGGAAGGTGCGCTCGACAGGCTCCAGCAGAACCGTCCCGATTTGGTCCTGCTCGACTTCAGACTCCCCGGCATGAACGGGCTTGACTTCCTTCACGAGCGGCAAGTCAGAGACTCCAGAATCCCCGTTATCGTCGTGTCCGGGATCGCAAGCGAGGCCCAGGCCCAGGCGTGCTTGCGGCGCGGCGCGATCGAGTTCGTCCCCAAACCGATCGTCTTCGAGCATCTACAGCGGGTCCTTCAATCCCTCGAGCCGCAGGTGCCCGCCCGCGAGATCGAGATGGCGAGCCACACCAGCGACCGGCGTCGCACACCTCGAGCGCGGGTCGCGCTCCCCGTGCGGGTTCGCGACGCCCGCGGCGGCGAATGGGAGACGACGAGTGTCGATCTCAGCGCCGGCGGCATCAAGATCCGTTCGGCCGGCCGGGCCCATCCTGTTGCCGCCGTCGAGCTCTCGTTCACGACGCCAGGCCCCGTCGAGCGCTTCGAGGTCTCCTCGCTCTTCGTTCGGGTCGACGTCGACGGTGACGTCTTTCACTTCGCGAACCTGACCCGGAATCAACTGGAACGGTTGACGCTCCTTGTCCGTCGGCTCGCCGTGTCGTCCCAAGCCGAGTAACTCGACAGCCGGCATCTCGAGCCCTTGACCGCGTTACGCCGGGGAGATAGCTTCGGCGTGACGTGATGGCGTGGCCGGTCGTTTCCCGCAGCGGTCTGTTCGCGGTCGCGCTCTCGCTCGCCGCCATGACGGCCAGCGCGGAGATCGTGCTCCCACCGGCAGGGGCGTCAGCGTCTTCGAGTTCGAGGGCGCCCGGATCCGCGCGTACCGCGAGTGCTTCGACAAGGGCGTCCAGCTGGTCCGGCCCGGCTTCAACCCCGAGTTGCTCGCCCGGGTCCTGGGCCGGGGCGTGCCGGCGGTCCGCTGAGGTTAGACCGGGGAGGCGAGGATGAAGCGCGCGAGGCGAACGGCCAGGACGCGTTCGACAGCGCCCGCGCGCGGCCGGGCGCTGGGTCGGGCGCGGGACCCGCTGTCGGCGCCCATCAGAGGCGCAGAGCACCGCGTGATCGCGGGCGTCAAGCTCGACATCGTGCGCGCGGCCAACGGCCGGGTGAAGCGGGTCGTCTACCCGCCAGGCTTCCGCTGGTCGACGCACATCAGACCCATTGTCGGCACGGAGTACTGCATGCACGCGCACGTCGGCTTCCTCGCCCGCGGTCGCGTGCAGGGGCGGTACCGGGACGGCTGTGCATTCGAGATCGTGGCGCCGCAGGTCGTCGCGATCGAGCCCGGACACGACGCGTGGGTCACGGGGACCGAGGCGGCGGTCCTCATCGAGTTTGACGCCGAGAGCGACACGCTCCACCGCTTCGGGCTGCCGCCGGAGCACCGTCACGGGAGCCCATGAGAAAGGCATCGAGGAGCTGACGCTCGCGGATCAGCGGACGTCTTGCGGCAGGAGCCACGCGGCGCTTGCCGTCGTCGGGTTCTGGGAGTAGAGTCGCGGTCGATGATATCGCTCCGGCGGGCGCGACTCGCCCTGGCCGTCTTCGTCGTCGCGCTCCTCGCCCTCGCACAGGTTCAGCGGCCGCACGCGTCCACCAACATCGTCTGGCGCTTCCTGGTCGTTTCCTTCGACAGCCCCTCGACCCAGGCACTCGACGCGCTCGCGACCGAGCCGGCGCCCCACGCCGACCTCGTGGCCGAGCTGCGGGAGCTCACTCGGGTCGCCGCCGGCGTGTCGAGTCGGCTGGCCGTGTCGGACGGTCTCGGCAGCTGCCGCAGCCTCGCGCTCTCGTCCTGCATCACGCGCTCCCCGCCCGAAGCCTCCTAGTCCGCTCGTCCCGCGGCTGACGGAACGGAGTCCGTAGCCGCGTCGTCGACTGGCGTCCGTCGTCTGTCGCGGTGACGGCGTCCGATCCCATGCGGAGAGGAGGTGAGAACCTATGCGGCGATTCATGCTCCCGGTAGTCGGGGTGACGGTCCTGCTCCTCGCAGGGCCGGCGCTCGCCTTCCAGTGCCCCAAGCTCGTGAAGAAGATCGAAGACGAGACGGCAACGCGTTACGATCCGGCCGCCGCCGACGCCAAGGCCAAGGCGGCGCAGGCGAGCGAGCTTCACGCGCAGGGCAAGCACGCGGAAGCGGAGAAGGCAGCGAAGGAAGGGCTGGCGATGCTGGGTATCCAGTAGCCGCCTGCGGCAGGTCCCCGGGGCGTCCGCGTATCGCGGGCGCTCCGGGCCCAGCGCGCGCTATTCTACGCCGTCGAGGACGAGACGCGTCATGGCGCGGGTTCCCCTGTGGTTGCTCATCCGAGTGTTCGCCTGGACGGGGCTCACGGCCCTCGGCGGCGGACGCAGCGCCTACTTCTACGACGCGGTCGTCGTCCGGCGATCGTGGGTCAAGACCAGCGAGTTCGTCCAGGATCTCACGCTGAGCCAGCTCCTGCCCGGGTCGAACTTCGCCAACCTCTCGGTGGCGCTCGGCTCCAGGCTGGGCGGCCGGCGCGGCGGCGTGGGGGCGCTCCTCGCGGTGCTGGTGCCGGGCGCGCTCGTCCTGCTGGCGCTCACTGCGCTCTACTTTCGCGGCGGATTCGCGCCGGGGACCACGCGGCTCATGCACGGGATGGGCGCGACGGTGGTCGGCCTCGTGCTCGTCGCGACGGCGCAGCTCGTCGCCGGCTCGATCCGCGGCCGCGTCGCCACGGCGGTCGCCGTCGCCACGTTCCTGCTGGTCGGGCCGCTCGGCGTGAACACGGCGATCGCCGTCTGCCTCGTGCTGCCCGTGAGCTTGTGGTGCAATCGGCCGCGGAACGGGTGATGGCGGATCTCCTCGGTCTCGCGTGGACGTTTCTCTGGCTCAGCTTCATCGCCGTGGGCGGGGGGCTCGGGGTGCTCCCCGAGATGCAGCGTCAGGTCGTAGGGCGCTACGGGTGGGTGACCGCCCGCGAGTTCGTGGACGGCTACACCCTCTCGCAGCTCACGCCCGGCCCCAACATGCTCGTCGCGATGTTCGTCGGCTACCGCGCCCACGGCTTCGTCGGCGCCCTGGTGGCGGGGGTCGCCATGTTCCTGCCGACCTCGTTGCTGGCCGCCGTCGTCGCGCGCCGGTGGGAGCGGCTGCGCGGCCGGCCGTGGGCGCTCGCGGCCGAGCGGGCGCTCGCGCCCGTCGGCATCGGCCTCATGGCCGCGGGCGTGTACACGCTCGCCCGCGCGGCTGTGCACGACTGGGTGACCACCGCCCTCGCCACGGCGGCCACGGTCGTCCTCGCCGCGCGCTGGCTCCCGCCGGTCGTCGTCGTGCTCGCGGGCGGCCTGGCCGGCTGGTTCGTCGGGTTGTAGCGCTGAAACTCGGGGCTGACGCACGAGGAGAGGCGGGACATCACCGCGGGACCTCGACCCAGCCGCCCCGCGCCACGGACTCGAGAGTCGCGTCGAGAACTGCCTGTGCGCGCAACCCGTCCTCGAACGACGGCGACGGCGTCGTCCCGGTCCGGATTCCCACCAGCAGATCCGCGACGAGCGGCGCGATCAGGGCCCGGCCCGTGACGTCGAGCTGGTCGCTGTCGCCCACCAGCGGCGGGGCTGCGGTGCGGGGCACCACGGGCTCGAGGCCGCCGCCCGAGGTCTCGTCCTCGAACGACGGCGACGGCGTCGTCCCGGTCCGGATTCCCGCCAGCAGATCCGCGACGAGCGGCGCGATCAGGGCCCGGCCCGTGACGTCGAGCTGGTCGCTGTCGCCCACCAGCGGCGGGGCTGCGGTGCGGGGCACCACGGGCTCGAGGCCGCCGCCCGAGGTCTGGCGCAGCTCGCCCTCCCACCAGCGCGCGCTGCCGCGACCCAGGCGATAGCTCATTGCACCGCGCGTCCCGAACGCCTCGAGCGTGTGCTCGTTCACCCCGTGCGCGGCGCGGCTCGCGATCAGCGTCACCTGCGCGCCGGAGTCCAGCTCGCCGAGCACGGTGCAGTAGTCCTCGGCGTCCGGCGGCCGGCTGACCCCGGGCGCCGAGCGCGACGGGTAGGCGATGCCCGTGTGGGCCGACACGCGCCGAAATTCGCCGAAGGTCCAGCGGACGAGGTCCACGAGGTGGACGCCCATGTCGCCCATGGCCCCGTGGCCTGCCTGGGCGCGGTCCATCCGCCACGTCGCCGCGGCCTTCTCGCGTGTGCTCGTTCACCCCGTGCGCGGCGCGGCTCGCGGTCAGCGTCACCTGCGCGCCTGAGGCCAGCTCGCCGAGCACGGTGCAGTAGTCCTCGGCGTCCGGCGGCCGGCTGACCCCAGGCGCCGAGCGCGACGGGTAGGCGATGCCCGTGTGCGCCGACACGCGCCGAAATTCGCCGAAGGTCCAGCGGACGAGGTCCACGAGGTGGACGCCCATGTCGCCCATGGCCCCGTGGCCTGCCTGGGCGCGGTCCATCCGCCACGTCGCCGCGGCCTTCTCGTCGGCCCAGCGCGAGCCGAGCCAGCGCAGCGCGAGATGGAAGACGCGCCCCAGCGCACCCTCCGTGACGCGAGAGTGGAGCTCCTGCATCGCGGCGGCGAAGCGCCAATTGAAGCACGTCATCCCGACGCGCCCTGCGCGGCGCGCGGCGTCCATCATCGCCTCGGCTTCGGCGCGAGTCATCGCGAGCGGCTTCTCGCAGAGCACGTGGGCGCCCGACGCGAGGGCGCGGACGGCGATCGCCCGGTGCAGGTGGGGCGGCGTCGCGATGACGACGAGCTCTGGCTTCGCCCGCTCGAGCATCTCCTCCCAGCGCTCGAAGACGTGCGGCACGCCGTAGCGGTCGGCGACCGCCTTCGCGCCCACCACGTCGCGCTGGCAGACGGCGACGACGCGGCAACCGTTGGCCTGAAACGCGGGGATGTGGGCGCGGCCGAAGCCGAGCCCGACGACGCCGATCGTGAGCGCGTGTTGGGTCATGGATCAGTCCCTGGTCAGTTCCTGTGAGGGTTGAGGTACGGGCTGACGGGCTCCTCGTAGAGGAAGAACCGGGCCACGCCTGGCAGGCGCCTGTCAGGCGGTACGAAGCACTCGCACGGGGTGCCGGGGGCCGCGAACGAGCGGATCGGGCACCAGCCGTCGGGGGCGCTGCAGATCGTCGCCATCGGAGTCTCCGAGGGCGCCGGCGGTGGGCGGGTCTGCGTCGCCGGCCTCGGCGGCGCCGGAGGCCGCGTGGCGCCCTCGGTGGGCGACTGGCGCGGCCCGCTCTGCGCGCCGATCGAAGACGAGGGCTGTTCAGGCTCCGCGCCACTCGAGTCGTGCGCCACCGCGAAGGCGGCCGCGAAGGCGAGGATAATCGCGGGCACCCGCGTCATGAGCCGATAGTACCCGCAGCGGGCACGTCCGCCAATTGACAGTGCCTCCCCAGGGTGATAGAAGCGGGCAACCGTCCGATCCGAAAAGGGGGTGGGACGAGCCGCCGGGTCCTGAAGAACTTCCGCGCAGCGCGCCAAGTGCCAAGGAGTCTCTCTATGCAAGCGACCTCTCGTCGTGAGTTCCTACGCGTCACCTCGGGTGCCACGGCCGGCATGGCGTCCTGGCTGGCGCTCGGCAGGGCTCCCGCGTTCGCCCAGAAGCGTGAGCTGACGTTCCTCAGCTGGAATCACTTCGTCCCGGCCTCCGACGACGAGCTTCGGAAGCAGGCTGATGCCTTCGGCAAGCTAGCGAACTGCGAAGTCCGCGTGGACACGATCGCGCACCTGCAGCTCCCGGCGAAGTTCGCGGCGGAGGCGCAGGCGCAGTCGGGTCACGACTTGCGCTTGTCGTTCGGGGCTGATCCCTTCCTCTACGAGAACCTCCTCGCCGACGTCGGGGACATCATCGACGAACTCGGCAAGAAGTATGGTGGCTGGTATCCGTTCGCCAAGGAAGGCTCCCAGACGGCGTCTGGCTGGAAGGCGGTGCCCTGGTTCTGGATCTCCTTCCCGGCCACCTACAACATGACCCACTTCAAGCAGGCCGGGCTGGAGACGCCCAAGACGTGGGCTGAGCTGCTCCACCACGGCAAGATCCTCAAGAAGCAGGGCAATCCCGTCGGCATCGCGATCAGCCACTGCGCCGACGCCAACAGCACCTTCTGGTCGGTCCTGTGGTCTTATGGCGGCAAGGTGCTCGAGGCCGACGGCAAGACGCCAGCCATCAACTCGGACAAGACCGCGCAGGTGATCGAGTGGTACAAGGAGCTCTATCAGGACGCGATGGAGTCCGAGGTGTTGTCGTGGGACGACGCTTCGAACAACCGCTGCATCCTCGCTGGCAAATGCTCCTGGATCCACAACCCGATCAGCCCCTACAACCTGGCACTCGCCAAGAAGATGCCGATCGCCGACGAGATCAACCATCACAACAGTCCCGGCGGCCCGGCCGGAATCCACTCGGCGCCGCCCATCAACCTGATCGCCATCTGGAAGTTCTCGAAGAACGTCCAACTCGCCAAGGACTTCGTCAGGTTCCTCTTCCAGAAGGAGAACTACGACGCCTGGATCGTCGCCTCAAACGCCTTCAACCACCCGCCGCTCAAGCACCTGGCCGACCATCCCATCTGGGCGCGGAATCCCAAATTCGCGATGCTGCCCAAGGAGGCAGAGTACGCGCACGAGCGCGGCTGGCCGGCGAAACCGAACGCGGCGGTCCAGCTCATCCAGGTCAACTACGTCCTGCCCGACATGGTCGCCAAGGCGGTCAACGGCATGCCCACCAAGCGGGCCATGGCCTGGGCCGAGGACCAGATCAAGCTGGCCGTGCAGGGTAAGCTCAGGGAAGCCGGCGCCTAGCATGGCCGTCGGCTCCCGCGTGCTGGAGGCGGCCGGCCTGGTCCGGCCCGGCCGCCTCGCGCGCATCCGCGAGTGGTGGGAGCAGGAGCACGTCTTCGGCTATGGGCTCATCCTTCCCGCGCTGCTCCTGATCGTCTGTCTCGTGGCCTATCCGTTTGCGATGGCCATCTACTTCAGCCTGTCCGATTACTGGGTCGGCTCGCCCGGGAAGTTCACCGGGCTGCAGAACTTCCGGGACATTCTCGGTAACGAGATCTTCCAGCGCACCGTCTACAATTCGTTCGTCTTCACGTCGATCGCGGTCGCCTTCAAGACGGTGCTCGGTATCTGGCTCGCCATGCTCCTGTTCCGGAGCTTCAGATTCAAGCGGCTGATCCGCGGGGCCGTGCTGCTACCGTGGGTGATCCCGACTGCGCTGTCGACGCTGGCGTGGGTGTGGATGTTCGACTCGCTCTACAGCGTCGTGAACTGGACGGCGATCCGCCTCGGGATCATGAGCCCGCCCGGGCCCAACTGGCTGGGCATGCCCAACTACGCGATGACCGCGGTGATTGCCGTCAACGTCTGGCGGGGGCTGCCGTTCTTCGCCATCATCGTGCTCGCGGGCCTCGTCTCCATCCCTCGCGAGTACTACGAGGCGGCCGCGGTCGACGGCGCCGGCTCCTGGGGGCGCTTCCGGCACGTCACCCTGCCGCTGCTCAAGCCGGTCCTGGCGGTGGTGATCCTGTTCTCGACCATTTTCACCTTCGCCGACTTCAACATCGTGCGGGTGCTCACGCGCGGCGGTCCGGTCAATACCACGCACCTCTTCGCTACGCTCGCCTACCAGGTCGGCCTCGACGGAGGCAACCTCGGTCAGGGCGCGGCCATCTCGCTCTTCCTCTTCCCGATGCTGGCCGCCATCGTGTTCCTCCAGCTCCGCTACATCCGGAAGGAATGAGGTGGACGTCGGGGTCCGATCGCGGGGGGCGAGGATCCGGTCGGCGGCGTTCGGATACGCGAACGTGATCCCGTTCATCTGCTTCGCGCTGTTCCCCTTCTACTATATGGTGATCACCTCGCTGAAGAACGACGCCGAGCTCTACGACCTCAAGGCGGTCCCCTTCCTGATTCAGACCGGCGTGATCACCGACCATTACCGTTACCTCCTCGCCAAGACCGAGTTCCTGACCTGGATGAAGAACAGCTTCATCATCAGCGTGGTCTCGACTTCGGTCTCCCTGGTCGTCTCGATCCTCGCCGGCTACAGCCTGGCCCGGCTGCGCTTTCGGGGTGTGAATGCCTTCGGCACCGCCGTGTTCATCACGTACCTCGTCCCCCCCACGCTCCTGTTCCTCCCGCTCTCCCAGGTGGTGGTGTGGCTAGGGATCTCGGACACGATCTGGGCGCTGATCGTCACCTACCCGACCTTCCTGGTGCCCTTCTCCACGTGGCTGCTCATGGGGTACTTCCGGACGATCCCCAAGGAGGTCGAGGAGTGCGCTCTCGTGGACGGCGCCTCCAGGATGCAGACGCTCATCCGCGTGGTCCTGCCCATGGCCGTTCCCGGCGTCGTGTGCGCCGCGCTCTTCGGCTTCACCCTCACCTGGAACGAGTTCACGTACGCGCTGACGTTCATCTCGCAGAGCGCCAACAAGACCGCGGTCGTCGGGGTGACCGCCGACCTCATCCGCGGCGACATCTATTACTGGGGCTCGCTGATGGCCGGCGCGATCCTGGCGAGCCTCCCCATCGTCGTCATCTACGTGTTCTTCCTCGACTACTACGTGTCCGGCCTCACGGCCGGCGCCGTCAAGGGCTGAGACCTCCCGCGCCGGCCAGATTACGGCGGGAGGGCCCCGTCGATTTACAATGGACGTATCGTGCCTTCCCAGGAGACCTTCCAGAGGCTCACCCACAGCATCGACACCGTGATGAAGGGGCAGGCGGTGGCGATTCGTAAGCTGCTCGCGGCGTTCGCGAGCGGCGGCCACGTGCTGCTCGAGGACTACCCTGGCACCGGCAAGACGACGCTCGCCAAGGCGCTCGCGCGGTCGATCGGCGCCGCGTTCAAGCGCATCCAGTTCACACCGGACCTCCTGCCGTCGGATATCCTGGGCGTGTCCGTGTTCGACACCCACAGCATCGACACCGTGATGAAGGGGCAGGCGGTGGCGATTCGTAAGCTGCTCGCGGCGTTCGCGAGCGGCGGCCACGTGCTGCTCGAGGACTACCCCGGCACCGGCAAGACGACGCTCGCCAAGGCGCTCGCGCGGTCGATCGGCGCCGCGTTCAAGCGCATCCAGTTCACACCGGACCTCCTGCCGTCGGATATCCTGGGCGTGTCCGTGTTCGACCAGCGCGATCGCGCTTTCCATTTCCACGAGGGCGCGATCTTCACGGACATCCTGTTGGCGGACGAGATCAATCGTGCCTCGCCGCGGACCCAGTCGGCGCTCCTCGAGGCGATGGCCGAGGGCCAGGTGTCGATCGAGGGGCGGACGCTCAGGCTCGGGGAGCTCTTCTTCACCATCGCCACCCAGAACCCGGTCGAGTTCCGCGGCACGTACCCCTTGCCCGAGGCGCAGATGGACCGGTTCGCGATGCAGTTCGCGCTCGGCTACGTCGCTCCCGAGGAGGAGGTGGCGATGCTCTCGGCCCAGGCGCAGCGCCACCCGCTCGACGACGTCACGCCCTGCGTGTCGACGGATGACGTGCTCCAGCTCCGGCGGAGCGTCAAGGAGGTGCGCGTAAGCGACGAGCTGAAGCGCTACGCCGTGGACCTCGTGCGAGAGACGCGCACGGTCCCCGGGGTGCAGCTCGGCGCGAGCCCTCGCGCCTCGCTCGCGCTGGTGAAGGCGGCCCAGGCGCTGGCGCTCCTGGACGGCGGCGCCTTCGTCGTGCCCGAGCACGTCCAGGAGCTCGCCGTGCCCGTCCTCGCGCACCGGCTGGTGATCGACCCGCAAGCGCGCTTCTCGGGTGTCACCGCGCGGGGGATCGTCGAGGAAATCGTGAAGAAGGTTCCCGTGCCTTCGTGAGGCGGGTCGCCTACCGGCTCTTCCGGTCCACCTCGACGTTCCAGTACCGGCTCGGCCGGCAGCTCACGCCGGCCGGCAAGTTCGCCCTGGCCGCCCTCGTCGCCGCCGCGGTGATCGGGTTCGACACAAATCGCACCGTGGGCTATCAGGTCTTCACGCTCCTCGCCGCGCTCCTCAGCGTCAGCACGGCGTGGAGCGGTGGCTTCCGGGTGCGCCTGGACGTCCGGCGCGTCCTTCCGCGCTTCGTGACGGCCGGCGAGCCCGCCGCGTACCCCGTCGTGATCCGGAACGGCACCGCGCGACCCCAGCGCGGTCTGGTGTTGCTCGAGGATCTCGCCGACCCGCGCCCGGCGGTCGACGAGTTCCTCCACGCGCGCGAGCCCGGTGAGGAGCGCCGGAACTGGTTTGACCGGACGGTCGGCTACCCCCGCTGGGCTTGGCTCGTCGCGCGGAAGCGCGGCGCCGCGATCGCGCCGCGACCGCTGCCCGCGCTCCGGCCGGGCGACGCGGGCGAGGTGGTTATCGAGCTCCTGCCGCTGCGCCGGGGCCGCCTCGCGTTCACCGCCGTCACGATCGCGCGGCCCGATCCGCTCGGCCTCGTCAACGGGCTCGTTCGGGTCCCGCTCCCCGGCTCGCTCGTGGTGCTGCCGAAGCGCTACGCGATGCCGGACCTGGCACTGCCGGGGGCGCGGAAGTACCAGCGTGGCGGCATCGCTCTCATCTCGTCCGTCGGAGATTCGGAGGAATTCGCGTCCCTGCGCGACTACCGCCCCGGCGACCCGCTGCGCCGCATCCACTGGAGGAGCGTGGCGCGGGTCGGCCGGCCGGTGGTGAGGGAGTACCAGGGCGAGTTCTTCGTGCGCCACGCGCTGGTCCTCGACACGTTTGCGGGGCGTCCAGAGAGCCACGTCTTCGAGGAGGCGGTCTCCGTCGCGGCGTCGGTCGCTTGCTCGATCCAGACCCAGGACTCGTTGCTCGACCTCTTGTTCGTCGGGCCCGAGACGTACTCCTTCACCGCGGGGCGGGGCCTCGGCCACACGGACCGCCTGCTCGAGGTCCTCGCGGGCGTGGGCCCCTGCCTCGACAAGCCGTTCCGCACGCTCCACCATGCCGTCCTCGAGCGCTACGCGTCGCTCTCGGGCTGCGTCGCCGTCCTGCTCGCCTGGGACCAGCCGCGCCGGGACTTTGTCCGGCACCTGCGCGCCCTCGGCGTGCCCACGCGCGCCTTCGTCGTCAGCGAGCCGGCTGCGCTCGAGGCCGGTGCCGGTCACGAGGTCCACCGCCTGGAGGTCGGTAGGATCGCCGAGGGGCTCGCCCACCTGTGAGTACACCGCCGCTCCTGCTCGGCGCGGCCGTGCTGTTCTGGGGCTGGGCGACGGGGCTCCTCCTGCCCGCGATCGCGGTGGCTGCCATCCTCGAGGGCGCGCGCGCCGTCCCCTGGCGTGTCGACTTCTCGCGCCGGGACTTCAACCGCGTCTCCGATCTGTGCGCGATCCTGTTCGCCGGGAGCGCCATTTACCTCTTCACCGCGGTCGGCGGGATGCGCGTCGTCGACGGGCCCCGGGCAATCACCGTCCTTTTCCAGTGGCTGCCGCTGCTGGCGGCGCCCCTCGTCGCATGCCAGGCATACAGCACGGCGGGAACGGTGGACCTGAGCGTGTTCTTCTGGACGCTCCGGAAGAAGGCCGCGGACGAACCGGGGGCCTCGTCCGGCGCGCTCGACCTGGCGTATCCCTACGCGGCGCTCTGCATCCTCTCGGCGAGCGCCGCCAACGTGAGGACTCCCGCATACTACGCGAGCCTCTGCCTGCTCGCCGCGTGGGCGCTCTGGTCTCGTCGCTCGCGCCGCTTCTCCTCCCTCTGGTGGGGCACGTCGCTCGCCGTGGCCGTCGTCGCGGGGTACGCCGGACACCTCGCCCTCCACCGCGTCCAGCAGAAGCTCGAGGAAGTCGCCTTCGAGTACATCTCGGGCCTCGTCCGCCGGGACACCGATCCCTTTCGCTCGACCACGGCGATCGGCCATCTCGGGCGGCTCAAGCTGTCCGACCGGATCCTCCTGCGCGTGGAGCCGGCGGCGGGCCAGGGTGCGCCGATCCTGCTGCGCGAGGCGAGCTACAACGTCTACAAGTCGCCCGCGTGGTTCGCGCTGGGGGCCGGGTTCACGCCCGTCCAGCCCGAAGCCGGTGGCGAAACGTGGAAGCTTGCGCCCGGGCCCGCTCCGGAGACGAGTGTCGGCGTCTCGGCGTATCTCAACCGCGGCCGGGGCGTGCTGCCCCTCCCCGCGCGCGCGATGGAGATCGACGGGCTCGCGGTCGTCCGGCTCTCGAGTAACCGGCTCGGCGCGGTGAAGGTGGACGAGGGGCTCGGGCTCGTCACCTATCGGGTCCGCGTCGGGCCCGGCGCGCTGCTCGACGCGCCGCCGACGGACTTCGACGTGGGCGTCGCCGCCGCGGAATCGGTCGCGGTGGCGCAGATCGCGGACGAACTCGAGCTGGCGTCCAAGCCGCCAGCGGCGCGGCTCGAGGCAGTCGCCGCCTTCTTCCGGACCAACTTCCGCTACTCGACCTACGCCGACCAGCCCGTCGGCGGGGCACCGCTCGAGGACTTCCTCGTCCGCAAGCGCTCGGGTCACTGCGAGTACTTCGCGACCGCCACCGTCCTGCTGCTCCGCGCGGCGGGCGTGCCGGCGCGCTACGCGACCGGCTACTCGGTGCAGGAGTGGAGCCCCTTGGAGCGGCGCTACGTCGTCCGCGCGCGGCACGCCCACTCGTGGGCGCTCGCGTGGGTCGAGGGCGCGTGGCGCGATCTCGACACGACGCCGCCCGAGTGGGTGGACGCGGAAGCGGCGGGCGTGGCGTCGGCGTTCGAGCCCGTGAGTGATTTCTTGTCGTGGGTGGTCTTCCTCTTCTCGAGATGGCGCTACGGCGAGGGCTGGGACGGCGTCGGCCGGTACCTCGTGTGGCTGCTCGTGCCGCTCGTGCTCGTGCTCGCGTGGCGCCTCTACGGGCGGCGGCGGATCGGGCGCGCGAGGACCGAGGCGGCGCGCGGCGAGCCAGCGGCGCTCCACCCGGGCGCTGACTCGGAGTTCTACCTGATCGCCGACAGGCTCGCGGTGGCGGGTCTCGGCCGGCGCTCCACCGAGCCCGTCTCGACCTGGATCAGTCGTCTCGAGGAAGGGCACGCGCCCGTGGCAACGGACACGCTGCGCCAGATCGCGCGACTCCACTACCGTTACCGCTTCGACCCCGACGGGATCGGTGCCGATGAGCGGCAGGCGCTCCGGGCTCGCGTCGAGGCGTGGCTCGCCGCGCCGGGGACGGGTCGCGGCTAGCGCGCGCGATTGAATTGGGCGCCGCGTTGTCTTACCTTGAGTCCCGCGGTGGCCGACGAGACGGCGGCGCGCGCCTAGCCTCCGGGAGGACCCGTGCCCTTCGTGAGCGGATCGTACCAGAGCCCCAAGCTCGAGCTCCGCGCGATCGGCCCGCGCGAGGTGGGCGTCTTCGCGACGCGAGCGGTCCGGAAGGGCGAGATCCTGACGATCTCGGGCGGCGTCGTGCTCTCGTACCGGGAGGTGAAGGAGCTTCCGCGGCGGCTCCAGCGCCTGTGCTTCCACATCGAGCACGGCTTCTACCTGGTCCCGCCGCGTGGCCGGAAGGTTGCGATGGGTTTCTACATGAATCATTCGTGCGCGCCTAACGCCGGCGATCTCAACGGCGCGTCGGCGCTGACGGCGATTGCCCTGCGCCCCATCCGGAAGGGCGAGGAGGTCACGTGCGACTACCGGACCGTCGCCGACCCGGACGACCGGCGCTACCGGCCTCTCTTGAAGTTCCGCTGCCGCTGCGAGGCGAAGAACTGCGGGGGTGTGATCCGCGCGTAGCCGCGAGGCCAGGGGCCTGCGGGGCGCGAGGGCGCTCAGGCCCCCTGGGGGCCCGAGCCGAAGCGGAACATCCCCTCCTGGATGCCGAGGGCGCTCTTGCCGATCGCCTCGAGCATCCGGTCCACCGTCGGCGGCATCAGCGTCGCGGTCCGCACGTCACGAAGGGCGCGCTCGGCGGGGTAGTCCTTGTAGGCGCCGCGCCCGCCGACGACCTGGATGACCTTCGACGTCACGCTGAGGCCCGCCTCCGTCGCAAGGTACTTCGCCCGGTTGGCCAAGAGGGCGCGCTCGACCATGTCGGCGTCCGCCCAGCTCGCCGCTGCCTCCTCGAGGACGAGCCGCGCGGCGTGGAGCTGTGCGGTGAGCTCGCCGATGTGGCGCTGCACCGTCGGGTCCTGAGCGACAGCGATATTGTCAGGCCTGACGACGCGCTGGCGCGCGTAGTCGATCGCGAAGGCGAGCGCCGCCTCGGCGACGCCCACGTAGATCGCGGCATAGCCGAGCCCGAAGCTCTCCACCACGCCGACCTGCATCGCCGACCCGGGCCGGCCGAGGGTCGCGTCGCCGCCGATGCGCACGCCCTTGAACGTGACGGACGGGCTGAACGTGGCGCGCATGCCGAGCGTGTTCCATTTCGCGTCGGTGGCGATACCTGCCGTCTCCGCCGGCACGAGCGCCTGGAGGAGCGCCTTGCCCATGTCCGCCTCGCCGTCGAGCGCGCACCAGACCATATAGTAGGAGGCGCCGAGCGCCATCGTGCAGAAGTGCTTGACGCCCTCGATCACCCAGTCGTCACCGTCGCGGCGGATCGCGGTTTCCATGAGGAACGTGCGCGAGAGGCTCACCGCGGGTTCGCTGCCCCAGCTCCCGAAGAGCTTGCCGAAGCGGACGACCTCGGGGAAGTAGCGCCGCTTCTGCGCCTCGGTCCCGAGCACATCGATGAAGCGCATGACGGTCGAGTGCATGTGCAGCGTCATCGCGGTGTTCGCGCAGCCCTGCGCGATCGTGCGAATGACCGCGACGTAGGTGGGCATGTCGAGGCCGAGCCCGCCGTGCGCGCGGGGGATCGCGGCGGCGAGGTACCCCTCGGCCCAGAGATCGCGCCAGCTCTCGACCGGGTTCTGCCCGGCCAGGTCGTAGTCGGCGGCGCGCGGCGCGAGGCGCTCTCGCGTGAGCCGCTGGACGCGCTCGACGACGCGCCGTTGCTCGACGCTGGGCGTCATCGTCAGCGCATGCCGCTGACGTCGGCGCGGTCGGAGCCCTTGCACCGACAGGTGCCGGCCCCGTGCAGCTCGATCATGTTGCCCGCCGGGTCGTGCATGAAGATCTGCTGCGACCGGGGCCCCACGACGCCCTCCGACACCCAGTACGAGACGCCGAGCCGGTCGAGCTCGCGGCGCGCCTCCTGGATGTCGTCCACCGCGAGCGCGACGTGCGGCGACGACGGATCCTTGCCCGGCCCCTGCGCGAACTTCGACTGGCCGTTGACGCCCATCAGATGGATCTGCGCTCGGCCGCCGACGTCCACCCAGTAGCCCGGGATCGTCGGTATGTACGGGCGCCCCGGATCGTGCGAGAGGCCGAGCACCTCGTTGTAGAACCTCATCGCCTTGTCCGCGTCCTCCTGCGTCGCGCCGACGCGGATTCCGTGATGGTGGAGTTCGAGCACCCTGATGGCCATGGCGTCCTCCTCGCGGATGTGGCGCTGATCATAGGAGCGGGTTCCCCCGGGTGTCAATCGTGGTAAAGTCCGCCGTGGTAAAGTCCGCGCAATGAGAACGTCGACGGCTCTGCTTCTCGCCCTCGCCCTCCTCGGCGTTCCCCTGCCGGGCGCCGCGCTGGAGACCCTCCAGGTGATCGTGTTCCCGGGAGGGTTCAACTGGCCGATCTGGGCGGCCCAGGAGAGAGGGTTCTTCGCACGCGACGGGCTCGAGGTGGAGCTCACACCCACGCCCTCGTCGGTGTTCCAGCTCACCAACCTGATCGAGGGAAAGTTCGACATCGGCATGACGGCCATCGACAACGTCATCGCCTACCAGGAAGGGCAGGGCGAGGCGCCCGTGTCGGGCACGCCGGACCTCTTCGCCTTCATGGGGGGTGACAACGGGTTCCTGCGCCTCGTCGTCCAGCCCGAGATCACGGGCTACGCCGAGCTCCGGGGCAAGGCGCTGTCGGTGGACGCGCTCACGACCGGCTACGCCTTCGTCCTTCGCAAGATGCTGGAGCGGGGCGGGCTCCGGGAGGGCGACTACACGCTGGTGCGCGCGGGAGGCGTGCTGCAGCGCTTCGAGGCGCTGAAGGAGAAGAAGCACTCGGGCACGCTGCTGATCACGCCGTTCGAGATCCTCGCCGAGTCCGCCGGCCTCCGTCGTCTCGGGAACGCGGTCGACGTCCTCGGTCGCTACCAGGGGCTCGTCGGCGCGGCGCGCCGCTCGTGGGCGCAGACCCACCAGCGGCAGCTCGTCGGCTACATCCGCGCCTACCGGGCGGGCCTCGCGTGGCTCTACGACCGCGCGAACGCGCCCGAGGCGCTGGCGCTGCTGCAGAAGAACGTCCGCGGCATGACGCCGGAGCTGGCGGCGCGGACCTACGACGTTCTCCTGGGCCGCGGCTTCGAGCCCGACGCCGCGCTCGATGTGGAGGGAATCCGCACGGTGCTCGCGCTCAGGAGTCAGTACGGCCGTCCGCCGAAGGAGCTGACCGACCCCGCGCGGTATTATGATCTGTCGTATTACGACCGGGCCAGGAGGTAGGCGACATGGCGGTCAAGGCGCTGCTCCACTACGCGCTCGAGGTGCCCGACCAGGGCGCCGGGGAGAAGTTCTACTCGAATTTCGGGCTGCTCAACGCGCCGAGCCGGGACGCCACGGTGCGTCTCAGGCCGGCTCCACTGCAGCGCGAGTCGGTCCTGCTCTACGGCGGGCCGAAGAAGCGCCTGCACCACCTAGCGTTCGGTGCGCCGGGGGACGAGTACGAGGCGACGCGCGAGGCCGTGCGGCGCGCGGGCATCCGCGAGGTGGACTCGCCGCGCGGTGCGCCGGAGGGCGGCTTCTGGGTCCGGGACCCCGACTCCAATCTCGTCAACATCCGCGACGAGGCGCGCGTCGTGCCGCCCCCTGACCCGCCGCTCGCGCTCAACAGCCCCGGCCGCATCGCGCGCGAGATCCGACGCGGCTGTCCCGACGCAGGCTTCGGGGCGAAGCCCCGCAGGCTCGGGCACGTGCTCCTCTTCACCGGTGGGCTCGACCGCCAGCTCGACTTCTACACGCGCGTGCTCGGGATGAAGCTCACCGACCGGTCGCGCCAGGTGATCGTCTTCCTGCGCTGCACCACGGACCACCACAACCTCGCGTTCCTCGTGTCGAAGGGACCGGGCTTCCACCACGGGTCGTTCGAGGTCGGCACCGTGGACGAGATCGCGATGGGCGCCGCGAAGATGCAGGAGGCGGGCTGCCAACCGGGATGGGGACTCGGCCGTCACGTGATCGGCTCGAACTTCTTCTATTACATCCGCGACCCCTGGGGGAGCTTCGCGGAGTACTTCCACGACCTCGACTACATTCCCGAGCAGTGCGCGTGGGAGCCGCGCGACTTCCCCGAGGCGGACGCGCTCTACCGTTGGGGTCCGCCGGTGCCCGAGGACTTCGGCCTGAACCGCGAGCTCCTGACCTGACATGCGGTTCCCGCTCGAGTCCGCTTCACCGTCCTCGGTCCACGCCGCAATCGTGTAGCGCCGACTGCCGATGGCCCGCTCGACGGTGCTCGTGACGGGGATGAGCGGACTCATCGGCGGCGCGCTCCGCAGTCATCTCGCCGCCCGGTACGAGCTCCGCGCGCTCAACCGGCGCCCCGTCGAGGGCGTCCCCTGCCACCAGGCCGACGTCGCCGACCTCGAGGCGATCCAGCCGGCGTTCAAGGGCGTGGACGCCGTCGTGCATCTGGCGGCGAGCGTCGGCATGAGCGCGCCGTTCGACGAGATCCTGCGCGCCAACGTCGTCGGCACCTACAACGTCCTCGAGGCATCGCGCCGCGCCGGCGTTCGGCGTGTGGTGTACGCGTCGAGCGGCGCGACGGTGAGCGGCTACGAGCGCGACATGCCGTACCGCGCGCTTGCCGAGGGCCGCTACGACGCGGCGCCGGCGTGGACGCCGCTCACCCACGAGACGCCGGTGCGCCCGGCCGGCCTCTACGGCGTGAGCAAGGTGTGGGGCGAGGCCCTCGCCCGTCACTACGCCGACGCCCACGGGCTCTCGGTGATCTGCGTGCGCATCGGTCACGTCACCGCGGAGGACCGGCCGCGCTCGCCGCGCGACTTCTCGGTCTGGTGCAGCCAGCGCGATATCGTGCGGATGATCGAGCTATGCCTCGCGGCGCCCGACACGCTCCGCTTCGACGTCTTCTTCGCCGTCTCGAACAACACGTGGGGCTACCGCGACCTCGACCACGCGCGCCAGGTCCTCGGCTTCCAGCCTCTCGACGCGGCGGAGACCTACCGCTAGTCGGAGGCTTACACCCCCAGATAGTATTTTTTGACGAGTTCGTTCTCGCTGAGTTCTCTGGTGCTGTGCCCCTCGAACTCGATGCGTCCGTGGACGATGATGTAGCCGCGATCGGCGATCTTTGTGGCCTGGTTGAAGTTCTGCTCCGCCATGAGCACCGTGAGCTGGTAACGGTCCTTCAGCTCCTTGATTTTGCCGATGACGCGGCTGACGAGCACCGGTGCCAGGCCGACGGACGGCTCGTCCACGAGCAGGATGGCGGGCGCCGCCATCAAGGCGCGGCCGATCGCGAGCATCTGCTGCTCGCCGCCGCTCATGCTGCCCGCGCGCTGCTTCCGCCGGCTGCGGAGGATCGGGAACGTCTCGAAGCAGAACGCGAGGTTGCGGTCGATGTGCCGGCGGGCGCCCGGCCGGTACGCTCCGAGCAACAGGTTTTCCTCGACCGTGAGCTTCGGGAAGAGCCGCCGCCCCTCGGGCACGAGCGTCACGCCCAGGTTGACGATCTCCTCGGGTGGCTTGCCCACGAGGTCGATGCGCTGGCCGTCCACCTCCAGGAAGATCTCGCCGGCGTCCGGCCGCACGATGCCCAGGACGCACTTGATGAGCGTGCTCTTGCCGTTCCCGTTCGTTCCGAGCAGCACGACGGTCTCGGCGTCGTTCACCTCGATGGAAACGCCGTGAAGCACGCGGACGGCGCCGTAGCCGGCCTGGACGTCGCGGACGACGAGCCTATTGCCCAAGGTACGCCCGCTCGACCGCTGCGTTCGCGAGAATCGCCTCGGGCCCGCCCTCGGCGATCTTCTCGCCGGCGTCGAGCACGGCGATGCGCTCGCAGAAGCGCATGACGGCACGCATGATGTGCTCGATCATGATGATCGTGATGCCCCGCGCGTTGAGCTGGAAGAGGATGTCCAGGATGTCGTCGACCTCCGCGCTCGACAGCCCGGCCATCGCCTCGTCGGCGACGAGCAGCTTCGGTTTCGCCGCCATCGCGCGACCGAGCTCGAGCTTGCGCATCTCGATCTGGGTCAGCGTGGCGGCGGCGGCGTGCGCCTTCGCCTCCAGCCCCATGAGGCGGAGGATCGCGCGTGCCTGCTCCGTCGCGTCCACGCCATGAGCGCGCGCGGCGTACTCGAGGGGAATCGTCAGATTGTCGCGCACCGTCATGCTCGCGAACGGCTTCGGGATCTGGAAGCTCCGGGCGATGCCGAGCCGCGTCCGGCGATGGGCCGGGACGGCGGTGAGGTCGTGTCCCTCGAAGACGATCCTTCCCGCGTCGTTCCTCAGCGTCCCCGAGATGCAGTTGATGAGCGTGGTCTTCCCCGAGCCGTTGGGACCGATGAGCCCGAAACGCTCACCCTGCCTCACGTGGAGGCTGACTGACGAGAGCGCCTGAAAGCCGCCGAAGCGCTTCGTGACGTTCTCGACCTCGAGGAAGCCGTCGGCCGTCATGCGCGCGCGCGGCCCTTGAGCCGCTGGACGAGACCGAGGATCCCATCGGGAGCGAGGATCACGAACGCGACGAGGATGATGCCGACGATCAGCAGATTGAGCGCGGAGGAGATCGTCACGGTGGCGACCTGCTGCGTCGTCCCGAGGAGGAGATGCCGACGATCAGCAGATTCAGCGCGGAGGAGATCGTCACGGTGGCGACCTGCTGCGTCGTCCCGAGGAGGATCGCTCCGATGACGGGCCCGACCCATGTCGTCGTGCCGCCGATCATGGGCATCGCGAGGCTGTTCACGGCGTAGTCGAGGTTGAAGGCGGACGACGGCTCGACGAACGTCACGTAGTAGGGGAACGGCGCGCCCGCGACGCCCATCAGGCTGCCGCTCACCGTCGTGGCGACGAGCTTCAGCCGGAGCGTCGGCACGCCCATGCACTCGGCCGCCTCCTCGTTGTCGCGGATGGCGGCGAGCCCGCGGCCGATCCGGGACGTCTCGATCCACCAGGCGACGGCGATCGCGAAGATGGCGAGGAGCAACATCACCGCGAAGAGGAACTCGACGTAGCTCCCGAAGAATGGGAGGCGGCCCGGGCGCACGACGGAGATCCCACGCGCGCCGCCGACGTAGTCCCAGTTGATCACCATGGTCTGGAGCACGACCGCCAGGGCGAGCGTTGCGATGGAGAAGAAGACGCCGCGCAGCCTGAGCGTGAGGTAGCCGATCCCGAGGCCCAGCAGCCCGGCGACGGCCGCGCCCGCCGCCAGGAGGACGGGGAGGGGCGCCGCGAAGCCCTTGATGAGCACGACGGACGTGTAGGCGCCCAGCGCGAAGAAGGCGGCGGTGCCGAAGTTCACGTACCCGGTGTAGCCGCCGAGGATGTTCCACGCCGTCGCGAGCACGACGTACTGGAGGATCACGTAGGCGGCGAAGTAGTAGTACTGGTTCGCGCCGAGACGCGTGAAGAGGACCCCCGCGAGGACCATGCCGATCACGACGACGCCGAACGTCCTCCCGCGCACCGGCTAGCTCCCGAACAGCCCCGCCGGCCGGACGGCCAGCGCGAGCAGCAGCACGCCGAACGAGACGGCGACCGCCCACGACGGGCCGAAGAACGTGGACGTCAGGCTCTCGGCGACGCCGATGATCACGGCCGCCAGGAAGGTCCCGCCGATGCTGCCCATTCCTCCTAGGACGGCGACGGCGAACACGCGCCCGATGTACTCGCGGTTCATCGAGGGCTCGACGGGTCCGATCATGATGAGCAGGGCGCCCGCGAGACTCGCCGTGGCGATCGCGATTCCGAACGCGACGTCCTTGACCTTCACGGGATCGGCGCCCATCAGCCGGAGCGCGAGGCTGTCCTGCGACACGGCCTTGATCGCGCGCCCCACGAAGGTCTTCGCCAGGTACAGGTAGAGCACGAGCGTGAGCAGCACGGCGACGACGCACGGCACGAGCAGGCGCAGCGCGATGCCGACCGGCCCGAACCGCAGGCTCTCGCCGATGTACTGCGCTTCGACGAGCCGGTAATCGACACCGTACTTCAGCGTCAGCCCGACCTCGACGATGAAGAGCACGCCGAAGAAGAAGACGAGGCCGCGCAGCGACTCCTGGCCCTTCTTCTCGAAGCTCACGTAGTAGATGCGGTAGACGACGACGCCGATCCCGTAGAAGACGGGCGTGAAGACGATGCCCGCGACGATGGGATCGAGGCCGAACGCGGTGTTCGTGACGTACACCGCGTAGGATCCGAGGATGACGAAGACCGGATGCGCGATGTTGACGACGTCGAGCAGCCCGAAGGCGATGGACACGCCGAGGCTGACCGCCGCGTAGAAGCCGCCGAGGAGGATCCCGGCGACGACGGCGTTTGCGAGGAGATCGAGGCTCACCACGGGTCAGCCGAGCCGGCA
>Ga0209803_1000546_pt1 | contig 25134 bp, 22 predicted proteins | sample GraSoiAngelo_138_FD_185895 | JGI IMG/M metagenome (GOLD analysis project Ga0209803, IMG submission 185895) | Grasslands soil microbial communities from the Angelo Coastal Reserve, California, USA - 14_0929_09_40cm (SPAdes) (version 2) | ecosystem: Environmental > Terrestrial > Soil > Grasslands ...
CACGCTGACCATTCGCAAGGGCGAGGTGGTGGCCTTCGTGGGCATGAGCGGCGCCGGCAAGTCCACGCTGATGGACCTGCTGCCGCGCTTCCACGACGTGACGGCCGGCCGGATCACCGTGGACGGCCACGACCTTCGCGATGTGACGCAAGCCTCGCTGCGGGCGCAGATCGCGGTGGTGACCCAGGAGACCTTCCTCTTCGGCGAGTCCATCTACTACAACATCGCGTACGGTCGCCCCGGCGCCGGGACCGACGACGTCGTGCGGGCCGCGCGCCAGGCTCACGCCCACGATTTCATCGTCGCCTGCACCGAAGCCTACGACACGCTCGTGGGCGAGCGCGGCGTGCGGCTGTCCGGCGGCCAGCGCCAGCGCATCGCCATCGCGCGCGCGTTCCTCAAGAATCCGCCTATCCTGATTCTCGACGAGGCCACCTCCGACCTCGACGCCGAGAGCGAGTTCATGGTGCAGCAGGCGCTGACCGAGCTGATGCGCGACCGCACCGTGCTCGTCATTGCGCACCGCCTGTCGACCGTCCGCAACGCCGACCGCATCGTGGTCATCCACGAGGGCCGCGTGGCCGAGGTGGGCCGCCACGAGGAGCTGCTGGCGCGTGACGGCGTCTACCGGAGGCTCTACGCGCTGCAGATGGAGGGCGTGGCGGGCTAGCTCGTCGGACGGGGCCGGGTCCCCGCCGAGCGTCCGTCGGCCGCGCGGGTCACGGCTCGCGCAGGGACCTCAGCGCCCCGCCCCACGCGATAACCTGATCCAGCATCTCGTGAAGCGACTTCTCATGATGCGGTGCCGGCTTGAAGACGCTGAAGTTCGCGAAGTCGGTGTGGAGCGAGAGCGCAACTTGCGCGCGGACGTCCGCGACCAGCAGCTCTCCCATGACGAGTCGAAGGTGTTCGACGGCTCGGGTGCCGCCCGCGCCGCCATAGCCGACGAACCCGGCCGCCTTGTTGTTCCACTCGTGGTAGAGGTAGTCGATTGCGTTCTTCAGCGCGCCCGACGTGGCATGGTTGTACTCCGGCGTCACGAAGACGAACGCGTCGAAGGATGCGATCTTGGCCGACCATGCCTTCGTGTGATCCTTCGAGTATCGACCGAAGATGGCCGAGAGCGGCTCGTCGAGTAGCGGGAGATCGTAATCTTTGATGTCGACGAGCTCGAACTCGGCGTCGCCGCGCGAGGCCGCGATCTCGTGGACCCAGCGAGCCACCGCCTCGCCCTTCCGCCCCGGCCGCGTGCTTCCGACGATGATCGCAACTCGAAGCATGTCTGCGTCTCCTCTCGTCTCTGCTCCGGGGCGCCTACGTGCTCGATTGCGCGGTGAGCTCGTACTCTGCAAAGGCCTGCTCACCGTCACGGCGCGCGGCGTATCGGTCATGGCCGATGCTCTACCGCGCCACGAGCGAGTCCCGACTGAAGGGGTAGCTTTCGGAGCCGCTTGCCCGTGGCTGCGAAGATCGCGTTGGCTAGAGCGGGCGCCGTAACCGCCGTGCCTGGTTCTCCGATCCCACCCGGCGCTTCGCCATTCCGCACCAGGTGCACGTCGATCGGCGGAGTCTCATTCATCCGCAGTACCCGGTAGTTGTGAAAGTTCGACTGCTCGACCCGGCCGTTCTTGAGCGTCACTTCACCCCACAGCGCCGCGCTGATGCCGTACACGACGCCGCTCTCGATCTGCGCCTTCACGATGTCCGGGTTGACGATCGTGCCGCAGTCCACCGCGCTCACGATTCGATGCACTCGCACGTCTCCCGAGCCGGTGATCTCAACTTCGGCGACCTGCGCCAGGTAGGTGCCCCACCCGCTGTAGAGCAGGGCCACCCCACGCCCGTGGCCGCGCGGCAACGGTTTCCCCCATCCCGCTTCCTTCGTCGCGAGGTCCAGCACGGCCATAGCGCGCGGTGACTTGCCCAGCAGGGCACGGCGAAACGCCACCGGATCCTGCCTGGACGCGGCGGCCAGCTCGTCGATGAAGCTCTCGATGACGAAGTTGTTATGGGTGACACCCACCCCGCGCCAAAAGCCGGTGTTGAGCACCGGCTCCTCGTGGCGCACGTGCTCGACCTGGATCGCCGGGATGTCGTAGAGCAGCTGGACGGCCCCGTCCACCGCGTCGATATCGATTCCGTCCTTGAAGGCGGGTGGCAGATAGCGCGCAATGATCGCCGGGCCGACGATCCGGTGGGTCCAGGCCACCGGGGTGCCCCGCGGATCCAGCCCGGCCGCGATCCGGTCGTAGTAATACGGGCGATAGACGTCGTGCTGGACGTCCTCTTCTCGGGTCCACACGACCTTGACCGGCGCATCCACCTGCTTCGCGATGCGCACGGCCTGGGTCACGTAGTCCACCTCGAGCCGGCGCCCGAAGCCACCACCCAGTAGATGGTTGTGGACGACGACCTTCTCCAGCGGGAACCCGGTGACCTCGGCCGCCGCGGCCTGCGCGCGGCTCAGCACCTGGGAGCTGGTCCACACTTCGCATCCGTCCTTCCGCACGTGGACCGTGCAGTTCATCGGCTCCATCGTGACGTGCGCGAGGAACGGCGACTCGTAGACCGCTTCGACCTTCTTCGCCGCGCCGACGAGCGCGCTCGTGAGGTCTCCGTCTCTCCGCGCCGTCACACCCGCGGTCTGCGACGCCCTCGCGAGCCCCTGCACGATGTCGGCGGTACTCACCTTCGCATTCGGCCCGTCGTCCCAGCGGATGACGAGTGCCACCAACCCCTGCGTCGCCGCCCACATGTGGTCCGCGAGAACGGCGACGGCATCCTCGAGCCGCACGATCTGCCGCACCCCCGGGACTGCCTTCGCCTTCTGCTCGTCGACACCGGCCACCTTGCCGCCCAGGACCGGGCTCGCGGCCACCGTCGCGATCAGCATCCCCGGCAGCCGCACGTCGATTCCGTACTGCGCCGTCCCGTTCACCTTGCTCGGCGTGTCGAGCCGCTTGGCCGGAGTCCCGATCAGCGTGAAGTCCTTGGGCTGCTTGAGCGTGACCTTGTCGGGCACCGGCAGCGCCGCTGCCGCGGCGGCCAGCACGCCATAGGTGAGGGTCCGGCCGGTTGGTGTGTGGGTCACCACGCCCTTCTGCGCCCGGCACGACGCTGGATCGACATTCAAGGACGCTGCCGCGGCGGCCACGAGCATCGCGCGCGCTGTCGCCCCGGCGCGGCGCAGCGGCTCGTAGAACGCGCGCACGGACGACGACGCCCCCGTCATCTGCTCGCCGAAGAACGGATTCGCGTACCGCTTGTCATCGGGTGGGGCGTGCTCGAGCCGAATCTGGTCCGGTGCGACCTCGAGCTCTTCCGCCAGCAGCATGGGCATCGACGTGTACGTGCCCTGTCCCATTTCGACCTGCGGCATGATGAGCGTGATGCCGCCGTCGGGCCCGATGCGGATGAAGGCGTTGGGCACAAAGTCCGGTGAGGTCGCGCCCGTCGGCGCCGCGCGCTGTGCCCCTGCGACTCGGTAACCCAGCAGCAACCCCCCGCCGGCCGCCGCCAGGACCGTCACGAACTCCCGTCGAGAGACGGTGGTCATGGTCTGGCCCCCTTCCCACCGATCGGAGCACCCTGGGCCGCCTGCTTGATCGCGGCGCGGACCCGTTCGTAGGTGCCGCAGCGGCAGATGTTGCCCGCCATCGCGGCGTCGATGTCGGCGTCGGTGGGGTGGGCGTTGCTCGCGAGCAGCGCGGAGGCGGACATGACCTGGCCCGATTGGCAGTAGCCGCATTGCGGCACGTCGAGCGCGATCCACGCCTCCTGCACCTTCTTGCCGGCGGGGGCGTCGCCGATCGCCTCGATGGTCGTGATTGCCTTGCCGGCGACGGCGCTCACCGGCGTCACGCAAGAGCGGATCGCCTGGCCATCGAGCTGCACCGTGCACGCGCCGCAGAGCGCCATCCCGCAGCCGAACTTCGTCCCTGTCATGCCGAGCACGTCGCGCAGGACCCACAGCACCGGCATGTCCGCCGGCACGTCAACATGACGCGTCCTGCCGTTGATCGTGAGCTCCATCGCGGCCCTCCTTACGGTGCGTTCCGGTCGCAGTGTCGATGGCGTACACGAACGCGATGTCATCCGGGTCGGAGACTCACGAACCACGACATCCTGCGGGCGGAAATTCCCGCGCGTCCCGTTGACGCGAAGCATCCATTCGACGTTGAGATGCAGCAATTGCGGAATCGGTTACCCCCTCCTCACCTTCCCTTCGCGTCGAAGGTGATCGGGCGTTCCCACCCGGGTCTCGCTGACGGCAGGCTTGTGCCACACGAGGGTTATCCGAAGGGTGTTGCCCAACGACGTCGCGACGAGGCGCTCGCGGACGTCCGTTCCTGAGCGAAAGCGAAGCTCAGGACTAGCCTATATGTGGCGACATATTCGTACTGCATCCTGTGAATCCGCCTGGCTTCGATCGACATCCAAACCAACAGGCTAGAAACGGAGAACTCGTGCGCCACGCCCATGTGCACCCGATTCCCGGTCCAGACGCCCGCCCACGCCACCGGAAGAAGCAACCCGATCGCGAGCCACAGGTCGCGGCCGGCGAAGGCAGCGACGCGCAGTCCCACGTTGAGGGCAACCATCAGCGAGATCGTCGCGCGCTGCGCCGTGGTGTCGGGAGTGCCAGCAGCTCACGGACATCGGCCTGCTTCTCCGTGTGAACGCCGAGTGCCGCCGTCGATCCGAGATCGAGGGCGGCGGCCAGCGACAGGACGAACGGCAGCGGCAGGAAATGCGCGAGCACGGGGACCGTGATCGGTGAGGCGCCGAACCCTGTCACGCCGAACCCTGTCACGCCGAACACCGTGTAGCCGACGAAGACGATCAGCGCCAGGAGCAGCGTTTCCATCCTACAGTCTCCGGCTACGACGGTGGCGGAAATCCATGCGCCCCATCGTCATCTGCACGCGGCTGGTGGTCGAGCAAGCGGAGACAGCTACTTTCCACACGTGCTGAGCCCGAAGCCGCACGTCTGGCCGTGCTTACGGGGACGGTCGATACGCGAAGTTCGAGCTCGTCAGCTACGAGTGTCCGTCCCGAGCCGACGCTTCTTCACTGTGGACATCTTCTTTACTTCGACTTCGCGGCGACTCGCTGACGATCGGTCTCGGTATGGTTCGGCGTAGACCAATCTGACCGGAAGTCGGCCACGGGTATATCTCGAGGCACGACCGCGATTGTGCATCGAGAGCCGCCGATCGATCGAGTTCGTGATGCCAGTGTAAAAGGTCCCGTCAGCGCACTCGAGTACGTAACAGAACCAGTGGTCCTTTCCCTCACCGCCATCGTGCCTCGCGTTCAGTGAGGCCGCGTTCACCGGATCTCCCACATCAGTATCCTCGCCCCCAGCCCACGACGTTCTCGAGCGGCTGGCCATTCAGGTAGCGGCGGAGGTTGTCACAGAAAAGATCCATGCCGCGGTGGAGGTTCACGTCGGTCTCGCCCGAGACGTGCGGCGTGATGAGCACGCGCGGGTCGTCCCACAAGCCGCGGTCGGGGTCGCCTTCGAATTCCCCGCGATAGACGTCGAGCGCGGCCCCACCGATCTGACCATTGGCCAACCCCTCCTGCAGCGCGGTCTCGATTGATCAAGCCTTCCGTCTCTGCCGTCAACTGGCAGCAGACAGCGACGAAGTCGCTCTCGCCGAGCAACGCGTGCAGACGGTCGGAGGATTCCAGCCGGCTCACGCCTTCCGGCGCGGGCTCGCCGGCGGCGACCCGCCGGCGCGTTCCCACCACGCGCATCCCCACGGCCTCGCACAGCCGCGCCACGTCGCGCCCGATCCCTCCCAGGCCGACGACGCAGACCGTCTTGCCGCGGAGCAACCTGGGCCGGTAGGCCCGGTGCTCGAACTCGTGCCGCGTCCGGTCCGGAGCCGCGCGGTGAAAGCCCTTGACGAAGTGCAGGATCGCCGCGAGCACGTACTCCGCCATGGGGAGCGTGTTCCCCAGACCCCGCGACGTCGTCACCGTGACGTCGCTTCCCCACAGATCGCCGTGGCGCAGATTGCTCGCCCCCGCCGGGAGCTGGTGAAACCAACGAAGACGCGCGGCCCGCGAGCGAAGGTCCTTCGGAAACGGGAACGTCCCCAGTGCCACCTCGGCCATGGCCAGCAGGCGATCCCGTTCTGCCTGCGGCAGGGCCTCGCGCGGCCCGGCCTTCGCCGGCAGGTATCTGCGGACCGTGGCTGGTGGCCACGACCGCCGGTACTCCGCCTCGAACATCTGGCGCCCATCCACGACGCGGACGGCCGCACCCACGGCCTGCACCGTGTGCAGCGCCGCATCCGAGATGGGCGCGATGATGAGGACCTCGACGGAGCCGTCAGCGATCATCGATCAGCCGCGAAGGAGTGGCCCATGGGTAGCGGCTGCCGTTGTCGAAGCTCTTTTGACACCTCGCGGGACGCAAGTGTAGCCTGACCGCGCCCCGCGGGGTAGGAGGTTCCCCATGCACCGTCGCGCATTCCTGAAAACCGCTGGCGTCGTCGCGGCGCTCGGCTCAGTACCATCCATCGGCCGAGCCCAGGCCAAAGAGGTCAAGCTCGGCTACATCCTGCCCGTGACGGGGCCGCTGGCCTTCGAGGCCCAGCTCTCGCTCAACGGCTTGCAGCTCGCGGTGGACGAGATCAACGCGGCGGGCGGCGTGAAGGCGCTGGGCGGGGCCAAGCTCACGCTGCTGCCGGGCGACACGCAGCAGAAGGTCGAGCTGGGCAACTCCGAGGCGGCGCGGCTGATCGATCAGGGCGTGGCGGTGCTGATCGGGCCGTTCTCGAGCCTGGTGGCGTACTCGGTGCGGCAGGTGACCGAGAAGAACAAGACGCCGTTCATGCTGCTGGCCGCCGTCGCCGACAACCTCACCGAGGGCGGGCTGAAGTACGTCTTCCGCGTGCAGCCGAACGGCCAGGCCATGTCGACACTGACCATGAACAACATGGCGGAGATGGCCAAGAACGCCAACGTGGCCATCAAGCGCGTGGCGATGATGCACGAGGACGGCAACTTCGGCACCACGATGGGCAACCACGTGGAGGCCTTCGGCGCCAAGCTCGGCTACACGATGGTGCAGCGCATTCCCTACAGCCTGAAATCCCCGGACTTCACCGCCGAGCTGTCGAAGGTGAAGGCCTCCAAGCCTGATCTCCTCGTGATCAGCGGCTACTACGGCGACTCCAAGATCATCGCGGAGACGGCTTCCAAGCTGCGCATCGGCGTCCACGCGCTCGTCGGCCTCGCCAATGCGGCGTACTCGAACCCCAAGTTCATCGCCGACAACCGCGAGCTGACCGAGCAGCTCTTGGACGGCAACTACTGGCACAACCCGCAGTCGGCCCGGGCCAAGGCGGTGTTCGCCGCCTACGAGAAGCGCTTCACCTCCACGCTCACCTCGCACGGCGTGCAGGCCTACACCGTCATCTACGTCATCAAGGACGCGCTGGAGCGCGGCGGCTCGGCCGACCGCGACAAGCTGCGCGATGCGCTGGCCAAGACGAACCTCACCGATCACATCCTGCCGCAGGATGCGATCAAGTTCGACGACACCGGTGAGAACGTCAACGCCTCGCCGGCGCTGCTGCAGGTGCAGAACGGCAAGCCCATCGTGGTGGGCCCGGCCCGCTTCGCCGAGGGCAAGCCCGTGTTCCCCGTTCCCAAGTGGCACGGCTAGCACCGCGCTGTTCGATCTAACCGGCGATCTTCTGCTGCAGGCCGTGATCAGCGGCCTGCTGCTGGGCGGCGTGTACGGGCTCGTCGCCTTCGGCCTCTCGCTGATCTTCGGCGTGCTACGCATCATCAACTTCGCGCACGGCGCGGTGATGATGCTGGCCATGTACGCCACGTACTGGCTCTTCACGCTGTTCAAGGTCGATCCCTACGTCTCGATCGTGCTGACCGGGCCCGCCTTCTTCCTGCTCGGCATGCTCATCCAGCGCGTGGTCATCGAGCCCAACCGCTTCGCGGCCGAGCATAACCAGCTCCTGCTCACGCTCGGCCTGGCGCTCTTCCTCGAGAACCTCGCGCTGGTGCTCTGGCAGGGTGACTTCCGCACCGTGCGCCCGGCCTACGCAAGCGCCTCGTTCGTCGTGGGCGAGGCGCTGGTGGAGGTGCCGCGGCTGGTGGCCTGCGGCGGCGCCATCGTGATGGCCGTCGTGTTGTTCGCCTTCTTGAAGCTGACCGACGTCGGCAAAGCCATCCGCGCGCTCGCCGAGGAACCGGAGGGCGCCATGCTGATGGGCATCAACGTCTCGCGGATCCGCGCGGCGGCCTTCGGTATCGGCGCCGGCGCCGTGGCCGTGGCCGGCGCGCTGGTCACGCCGTTCTTCTACGTCGCGCCCGACGTCGGCGAGTCGTTCAACATCATGGCGTTCGTGGTCGTGGTGCTGGGCGGCATGGGCAACTTCGTCGGCGCGCTGCTGGGCGGCTTCATCGTGGGGCTGGCCGAGTCGCTCGGTGCCACGCTGCTGCCAGGCTCGCTCAAGCAGCTCGTGGTCTTCGCGCTCTTCGTGCTGGTGCTGCTCTTCCGGCCGGCCGGGCTGTTCGGGGGCGGGCGTGGGCGCTGAGGTGCTCGCCGGCGTGGCGCTCGGCGTTCTGCTGGTGGCACCGTCGTTCCTGCCGCCCTACTTCCTCGAGATCCTGATCAGCGTGATGCTCTTTGGCTACCTCGGCGCGGCGTGGAACATCCTCGGCGGCTACGCCGGGCAGTTCTCGTTCGGCCACGCGGCCTACTTCGGCATCGGCGCCTACACCTCCACGTTGCTCTTCCTGAAGCTCGGCGTCACGCCGTGGCTCGGCATGCTGGCCGGCGGCGTGCTCGCCGCGCTCTTCGGGCTCTTCGCCGGCTACCTCTCCTTCCGCTACGGCCTCCGCGGCCCGTACTTCTCACTGGTGACGCTGGCCTTCGCCGAAATGCTCCGCGTGGTGGCGGTGAACACCAAGGCGGTCGGCTCGTCGATCGGGCTCGTCATCCCCAATCGCGAGCCGGCGCCGGTGAATTTCGTCTTCGCCGACAAGCTTCCCTACTACTACGTGATTCTCGCCATGGCGTTGGGGGCGGTGTGGATCACCCGACGTGTCGCCCGCAGCAAGCTCGGCTACTCGCTGCTGGCCATCCGCGAGAACGAGGACGCGGCCGAGGCGTCCGGTGTGGATGCGCTGGGCATGAAGCTGCGCGCCATGGCGATCTCCTCGTTCCTCACCGCGCTCGGCGGGACGTTCTATGCGCAGTACTTCGCCTACATCGATCCCACGATTACCTTCGGCCCGTCGGTGTCGATCCAGGGATTGTTGCAGGCGATCGTCGGCGGGGCCGGCACGGTCCTGGGGCCGGTGATCGGCGCCTTCGTGTTGACGCCGGTGTCCGAGCTCTCCCGCGCCGCCATCCGCGGGCGCGCGGGCGTGGACGTCATGCTCTACGGCCTCGTGCTCATCCTGGTCATCTCGTTCCTGCCCCAGGGCATCATGGGATGGGTGCGACGCCCCCGGAGGGAACGGGGGAACCGATGAATCTCCTGGAGGTCGACGCGCTCACCAAGCGATTCGGCGGGCTCACCGCGGTGAGCCGCTTCAACCTGACGGTCAACGCCGGCGAGATCATCGGCCTCATCGGGCCCAACGGCGCCGGCAAGACCACGGTGTTTCACCTGCTCTCCGGCTTCCACGCGCCCACCGAGGGCACCATCCACTTCAAGGGCGTCTCCGTCGTCGGCACCAAGCCGCACGCCATCTGCCGGCGTGGCCTGGCCCGCACGTTCCAGATCGTGCAGCCGTTCGCGAACCTCAGCGCGCTCGACAACGCGATGGTCGGCGCCTTCAATCGCACCGACGACGCGGATGCCGCGCGCCAGCGGGCCATCGAGGTCCTGGACTTCGTCGGGCTCGGCGCCCGCCGCGACGTTCTGGCCCGTCAGCTGACGCTACCCGATCGCAAGCGCCTGGAGATGGCCCGCGGCCTCGCCACGCGGCCCGAGCTACTGCTGCTCGACGAGGTCATGTCCGGGCTGAACCCGACGGAGATCGAGGAGATCATCGCCCTCATCCGCCGCATCCACGCGCAGGGCGTGAGCCTGCTCATCATCGAGCACGTGATGCGCGCGATCATGGCCCTGTCCCAGCGCATCGTGGTCCTGCACCACGGCGAGAAGATCGCCGAAGGGCGTCCCACGGACGTTGCCCGCGATCCGAAGGTGGTCGAGGCCTACCTGGGAGAGGAGTCGTGAATCTCCTCGAGCTCTCCGGCATCGACGTGGCCTACGGCGATTTGCCGGCGCTGCGAGGCGTCGACCTCGTCGTCGAAGCCGGCGAGACGCTCTCGGTCGTCGGCGCCAACGGTGCGGGCAAGACGACCATGCTGCGCACGATCTCCGGGCTCTTGCGCCCCCGCCGCGGCGAGGTGCGCTTCGAGGGTGAGCGCATCGATCGCCTCCCGTGCCACCGGGTGGTGGAGCGCGGCGTCGTGCACGTGCCGGAGGGCCGCAAGGTCTTTGGGAGCCTGGCCGTGCGAGAGAACCTCGAGCTCGGCTCCTACACGCGGGCGGCGAAAGCCCGGCGGGCCGACAGCCTCGAGCGGGTCTTCACGCTCTTTCCGCGCTTGCGCGAGCGGATGTCGCAGGCGGCCGGGACGCTGTCGGGCGGCGAGCAGCAGATGCTGGCGATCGGCCGCGCGCTCATGACGCTGCCCAAGCTCTTGATGCTGGACGAGCCTTCGCTCGGCCTGGCCCCGTTGATCGTCAAGGACATCTTCCACACCATCGCCGAGATCAATCGCGCCGGGACGACCGTGTTGCTGGTCGAGCAGAACACCCGCCAGGCGTTGGCCCTCTCCCGCCGCGGTTACGTGGTGGAAAACGGGAGCGTCGCGCTGGTCGGCAGCAGCGAGGAGCTGCTCGGTAACGAGCACGTCCGTCGCGCCTACCTCGGCCTGTGAAGGCCGCCATGACCGGCGGCGGTACGCTGACTATCGCAGGACGTCGGTGTTTCTAGAGAGGCGTCGCCGAACAGCCACGTTAGCCCTTGACGGCGCCGGCGGTGAGACCCGCGACGTAGTACTTCACGAAGAAGGAATAGATGAGGGCGACGGGAATCGAGCCCAGCAACGCCCCGGCCATCAGCTGACCCCAGTAGAAGGCGTCCCCTCGGATCAGCTCGCCCACGACGCCGATCGGCACGGTTCGCACGCTCGAACGGTTGAGAAAGAGCAGCGCGTAGAGGAACTCGTTCTGCGCCAGCGTGAAGGCGAAGATGCCGGCGGAAATGAAGCCGGGCATGCAGAGGGGAAGAATCACCCGGGTCATGGCGCCAAAGCGGCCGGCGCCGTCGATCATCGCCTGCTCTTCCAGTTCCTTCGGCACCGTCTTGAAGTAACCCATCAGCAGCCAGGCAATGAAGGGCACGAGCAGCGTGGGATAGGTCAACATCACGGCGCTGAGCGTATTGCCCAGCCTCATCCGACCAATGAGATCGGCCATCGGAACGAACAGCAGTGTCTGCGGCACCAGATAGGTGACGGCGACGGTGACGGCCAGCAGCGGAGCACCGCGAAACCGCATGCGCGCCAGCGGATAGGCCAGCATGCTCCCGAGCAGCAGGGAGATGGCGGTCGCAACCACCGCCACCAGCATCGTGTTGGCGGTCCAGGTCAGGAAGTTGGTCTCCCGGAGCAGGTCGATATAGTGGACCAGGGATGGGTGCCGGATCGCCAGCGGCATGGCCTTGGGATCGTACAGTTCGGCATTGGTCTTGAGCGACGTGGCCGCCATCCACGTGAACGGAAACAGCGCCACCACATAGAACAGCACGAGCGGCGCCCACAGGCCGAAGAGCCGCTTGCGCCAGGTCAGTTCGCCGACCATGTCAGTCCTTCCGCACGTAGAGGGTGAGCAGCACCAGCAGCAGACCCAGCACCGGCACCATGCTGAGCGCCACCGCGGAGCCGAGTCCCATCTGGCCCGCGCCCATGCTCAGGCTGTAGGCATACGTAGCCATCAGGTGCGTGGAATTGGCCGGGCCACCGCCGGTGAGCACGTAGACGAGCTGAAAGTCGAAGAAGGTGAGAATGATCGAGAACGTCGTCACGATGAAAATCACGGGCAGCAGCGCGGGCAGCGTGACATAACGGAAGCGACCCCAGGTGCTCGCGCCATCGATCGTCGCCGACTCGTGGAGCTCGACTGGAATGGTCTGCAAGCCGGCGAGGATCGAAATGCCGAAGAACGGCAGGCCGCGCCACGTGTTCACCATGATGATCGAGATCATGGCCATGGTCGGGGTGCCGAGCCAGGACGGCCCCGTCTTGGCCAGCCCACTCACCACCAGCAAGCGGTTGAAGAGGCCCATGCCGGGGTCCAGGATCCACTGCCACGCCACGGTGCTCAGCACCGTGGGCACGATGAAGGGGAGCAGGAGCGAGGCACGCGTGAGGGCTTTCATCCGGAAGCTCTGGTTCATCACGAGCGCCATGCCGAGACCGCCGCTCGCCTTCAGCATGGTGGCCACCGCGGTGAACAGGACCGTGTTTCTCACCGCCTGCCAGAAGATCGGGTCGTTCCCGAGGATGACGAAATTGCCCAGGCCCACGAAGGAGGCGGAGCCGGCCACCTCCCGGCGGAAGAAGCTCAGGTACACGCCGTAGAAGAACGGGTAGCCCAGGAACGCCAACAGGAACAGCACGGGCGGCGTGAGCATGAGCCAACTGAAGACGGACTCGCGCTGCACGAGCGCGCCTAACCGGCCCGACCGGATCGACCCGTGGGCCGGCGCTGCCAGCGCGGTCGCCCGCGATGCCTCGACGACTTCGCTCATGCCTATCCGTAGATCTGCTTGAGCTGCGCGACGGCCTCCGCGATGACGGTCTTGGTCGGAGCGCCCGTGCAGGCCTTGGAGAACATGTCGATCACGACCCAGCGATTGATCACTGCGCCGTGCGCGCGGTTGGCGGGCGCCGGCCACGACGTGAGCTTCCCCGTCTCGAGCACTTTCTGGTACGGCTTCACGCGCGGCTCGATGTCCCATTCGGGAACTTTGTCGAAGGCGTGCAGGTACGGAGCGAAGTACATGTCACCGGAGGCGATCCACGGGCGGAACTGCTTCGGGTCCATGGTCCAGCGCAGGAAATCCTTGGCGGCCTGCGGGTCGGGGCCATAGGCGAACACGCCGTGCGTGACGGGCACGAGCGCATGGTAGCGCTGCCCGTTGGGGCCCTTGGGATTCAGCGCGTGGTCGATCACCTTCCCCATCTCGGGCAGATCGCGCTTGGCCGACACCATGATGCTGTAGGCGTTGTTCGTGCATGAGATCTGACTGGTCAGGAAAGCCTTGTTGTTGTGCGGGTCGAGCCACCCGATGCAGTCCTCGATGCAGGCTTCCTTGTAGAGCTTGCGCACGAAATCCACGGCCTTCGCCGTCTCGTTGGTGTCGAGCGCGACTTTCTTGCCGGCCTTGTCCATGACCGTCACGCCGTAGGACCACAGCAGGGGGTAGAGCCAGGAGTAGTTGTCGGCGAAGCCATGGCCCATCGACATACCGTACGGATGGCCCTTGGCCTTGAGCTTGATGCCGGCTTCCAGGAACTCGTCCCAGGTCTCGGGGAAGTGCTTGATCCCTGCCTCGTCGAACCAGTCCTTCCGGTAGACCATGCACTGGCCGATGTTCGCCTGGGGCACGGACTTCCATTTGCCGTTGTCGACGGACAGCGCCTTGATCTCGTCGTACCAGCCGCCTTGTTCCTTGCCCGCCGCCTCGGCGATATCGGACACGTCCACCAGAGCGTCGCGGTAGAGCCACTCCTGCTGGACCCAGGCAAGGTCGGCGCCTGACTTGTTCTCGACCATCGAGACCAACTGGGGCACCGCGCCGCCCCCGGCGGCCTGGATCTGGTAGTCGATCTTGATGCCCGTGGCCTTCTGGTAGGCCGGCACCATCACCTTCTGGAAGTGCTCGTCGAAGTTCTTCACGTAGGAGCTTTCGCGCGCGAACGTAATGATCGCCGGTTTCGCCTGGACGTTGCGCGCGATCCAGGGAGCCCCGGCAACGCCCGCGGCCCCGCCCGCAAGCTTCAGAAAGTCACGACGGGTGGCCGTCGACTGTACAGGCTGCGCCATGGATCTCCCCTTATGTGTGACGTGGATCGCCCTTAGGAAACGGGCTCACGCGGCGATGATCCTGCTCCCGGGGCACGGGTGCCGTCAAGGGCCGCCTCCTTAATGATCCGTCCCCATGAGCACGCTCCAGTCTCCGCTCGTCCGGATGGACCTCGCTGAGACTGCGCTCCGCGTCCGATGCGCGAGGCGAACGCTAGCCTCTAGCGTAGACACGACTATTGTTACGACCATAAACACCGGCTTGCAGACTTAACCCCAATCCGAAAATAGATCAGACGGCAAGGCGTTGCTCCAGTCTCGTGTAGAGGGCCGTGGTGGCCGGGTTGAAGGTGAGGCGAAGCACGCGGCGCCCGCCGATGCGCGCCAGCCGACCGGCGCGGGCGACGAGCGTGAAGCGCAGGGTGCGCATGCTCCGCAGGACGTACGTGTAGGTGCGCTTGCGGGAGCGACGGCGGGGGACGACGCCGGTATCGAGCTGGAAGCTGCGGGCGAGGTTGTACGCGAGCACGCTGAGCTGCTGCCAGGCGCTGTTGGCTCCGTAGTGCTTCGTGGGGACGACCGCGAGCGCGAATTCGCCCTTGAGTTCGGCGAAGGTCTTCTCCTGAGCGCCGCGGCCGCCGATGAAGTCATACAGGGCGGGCAAGGAGAGCGCCAGGTTGGTGGCGACGGCGTAGTACTCGAAGTGCCCGTCATCCGGGGTGAACAGATCGAGTTGGAAATTCTTGGGGCTCTCGTGCTGGACATGCTTGCGGTAGATCATCACGCGCAGCCGGAGGTTCCATGGCGGGATGACGAGCTGGTGCTCGAATCCCGTCACGTCCGGCGCCAGCGCGTGCCACTGCCGCCGCTCGGCCGCGAGTTGTTTGAGGGGCAGCCAGCTCCAGTAGCCGACCTTGATGGCGTAGGCGCAGCGGCGGGCCGCGAGCAGCCGCAGCACGTCGCGCTGGAAAAACGCGGCGTCCATGCGGAATTCCAGGGGCAGGGACCGGCCCAGGCGGGCCCGCACGGCTTCGATCAGCTCCCGCAGGAACGCGGCCGACTGCTTGGAGTCGTGCACGTTGCCCGGGCGGTTCTTGAGTCGCAGGATGTGGCCGGTCTGCGCGACGTGGGCCACCAGGGGGTAGTAGCTGAGATCCTTCCGATGGTGAGGATTGAAGCCCCGGAAGGCCCAGGCGACGGTGGCGCCGGTGCGGACGACCGTCCCGTCGACATCGAGGGTCAGGCGCGGCACGTCGAGGCGAGCCAGCGACTCGAGCACGAGCTCCTGGTTGAGCTGGATCAGCGGCCGGAGCGTCGCGTGCGTGAATCGGCGCAGCCAATTCGTGACCGTGCGCGCCGTGGGCATCCGGCCCAGCCCGCTGAATCGGTGGACGAGCGGGTCGCCGACGAGATACTTCAGATGCTCCACCCGCCGCGCCCCGACGTAGAACAGCGCGAGCAGCAACAGACTCAACCGCGCCCCGCCGTAGTCGCCGCCGAGGTCGGCGCACGCGCGGCGCAATCGGGGATACAGGCCGAGCCGGCGGACATAGCGGTGGAGCAGCTCGAGCCCGCCGTACGACGTCAGCTGCTGAGGCACGAACTCGATCGGCAAATCTCGCTTGACCACCTGCCGCAAGCTGCCTACGCTCAAACGCATCAGAGGGGCCTCCGTGAACGAAAGAGTGACGTGGGGACGTCCGCTCTTTTGATTCGTGGGGAAGCCCCTCTGATGCATTTCAGTTGTTGTTCGATTCCCAATCTATTTTCGGATTGGGGCTAGGGCTAGCTGCACCGTTCATGTGCATTTCGCACCATCTCTGGGCAATCCCCGCAAGTGATTTTCCGACAACGTCTTGTCGTCGACGTGACGGCGCCAGGTGATGTCACTGCACGAATTGTGTTCTGCACGACGTGAGTGGTCGGCGATGGCGGCGCATCGCGCAGCCTCGAATCGTCTGAAAATCCGCGCCATCTCCGCGCGGCCCGCCGGCCGCGGATCTGGCCGGCGCATTGCTCTGCGTTCCTCCTCGGGACGGGCCGTCATCGAGACGGATCCGAGCCTCAAGGAGGAGAGCAATGGGCAAGCTCGTGGCAGCGCTCCTGGTCCTGGCGTCGTTTCTGCTCGCCGCTCCCGTGATCGAGTCCTCGGGCACCACGCAGTTCTTCCAGGCCATCGGCACGGCCGACGGCGGCGGCTCGTAGCCCACGATCTTGGGAGGAAGGGGGTCGGGGTGGTTCCCTTCCTCCTCGTTGCCGCCCTCGTCGTCGCGCTGCCGTTCGGCGCCGGCGCCGCCGATGAGGGCGTCAATGGTGGCATCTACCGACGGCCGCTCGGGCACGAGCCGGCGACGCTCGATCCTGCGCGTATCAGCGACATCTACAGTCGCTCGGTGTCGCAGCAGATCTTCGACGGCCTGGTCCAGTTCGACCACACGCTGGCCATCGCACCCGCGCTCGCCCAGTTCTGGAAGGCCTCGCGCGACGGCCTCACGTGGACGTTCACGCTCCGGAAGGGCGTGCAGTTCCACCATGGCCGCGAGGTCACGGCCGACGACGTCGTGTACTCGTTCACGCGGATCCTCGATCCTCGCACCCGATCGGGGGCCGCCGATCTCTTCAGCGCCATCAAGGGCGCCCGCGAGTTCCGCGAAGGCCGCGCGTCCGCCGTGGCCGGCCTCGCCGCGCTCGACCGTCACACCGTTCAGGTCGTCCTCGACGCCGCCGCGCTGCCGTTCGTCTCGGTGCTCGCCGTCGGCCACGCCAAGATCGTGCCCAGGGAGATCGTCGAGCGTGACCCCGAAGGCTTCGCCCAGAAGCCGATCGGGACGGGCCCGTTCCGGTTCGTGCGCTGGGACCGCGGCAAGGAAATCACGCTGGCGGCCAACCCAGCGTACTTCGACGGCCCGCCCCGGCTGGCCCGCGTCGTCTACCGCATCTTCCTGGGCGAGCAGTTCGACGCGATGTACGACGAGTTCCGCCGCGGCGGCCTCGAGGACAGCCCGTTGCCGTCGCGCGATTACCTTCGCGCCGTCGCCGCGGCCGGCCAGCAGTACATCAAGCGGCCGATGATCAGCCTGCGCTTCTACGGATTCAACACGCGGATCAAGCCCCTCGACGATCGGCGCGTGCGCCAGGCCCTCAACTACGCGATCGATCGCGACGCGATCTTGCAAGCCGTCCACCTCGGACGCTACGCGCTCGCCCGCGGCATCCTGCCGCCCGGCACGCAGGGGTTCAATCCCCGGCTCGGCAGCTACGGCTACGATCCCGACCGCGCCCGTGATCTGCTGGCCCGCGCCGGCTACCCGGAGGGCCGCGGGCTGCCGCCGATCGCGGTCTGGTCGAGCGTGAAGCGCGACGAGATCGTGCGTGAGCTCGACGAGATCCGGCGCCACTTCGCGGCCGTCGGCGTGAAGGTCGAGGTGCGCTACCTGACCGATTGGCCGGCGTTCTCGCGTCAGCTCGACGAAGGCCGGCTCCCGATGTTCCTCTACGGCTGGTACGCCGACGTCCCTGATCCCGACAATTTCCTCTTCAAGCTCTTCCACTCGAAGAGCCCCCGGAACTTCTTCGGCTACGCGAATCCCGCCGTCGACGAGATGCTGGTGCACGCCCGCGCCGAGCGCGACCTGTTCCGGCGCGTCGACCTCTATCGCCGCGCCGAGCAGATGATCCTCGACGACGCGCCCCTGCTGCCCGTGCTCCATCACACCTACGAGCGTCTGTTCCAGCCCTACGTCCGCGCCGTCGAGGTCAACGGCCTCGGCGATCCCTACATCCCGCTTCGCCGCATCCGGCTGGAGCGCGCCCCGTGAGCCCCCGCGGCGTCGACCTCGGGCTCCACTCGCTGGAGGCCAAGCTGCTGTGGGGCGCGGTACTCCTCCTCAGCCTGCTCATGGCCACCGTCACGGTCGTCGTCGAGCAACGCCAGCGGGACGCCATCGTCGGCGAGTTCGACCGGCGCGGCGAGGTCCTGGCCCGGAACCTGGCCGCGATCTCGTCGGGGCCGCTGCTGCTCTACAACTTCACCGCGCTCGAGCAGAATGCTGCCCGGGTGGCCAGCGAAGACGACGTCGTCTACGCGATCGTGCTCGACGCCGACGGCAAGGTGGCCGCGCACAGCCGTCGCCCCGAGCGGATCGGCATCTCGCTGACGGGCGACGTGCACGAGCGGGCGGCCCGGGCGGAATCGCTGCTGGTCCAGCAGACCGTAGCGGCGGACACGCAGGAATCGCTCTACGACTTCTCGCTGCCGGTCGAGATCGACGGCCAGAAGTGGGGAACGGTCCGGGTCGGGCTCACCAAGCGGCGCATGGACGAGGCCATCAGGAGAACCAGGCTGGAGCTCGGACTGCTGGCCCTCGGCACACTGGTGCTGGGTGGCGTGGTCGCCGCCGTCGTGGCCCGGAGGATCGCCGGCCCCGTCCGCGAGCTCGAGCACCGAGCCGCCGCCATCGCTCGCGGCGAGCTGGACCAGCGCATCGAGCCCACGACCTTCGACGAGATCGGCCGTCTGGCCATCGCCTTCAATCACATGGCGGCCCAGCTCCTCCAGCAGCGCTCGGCGCTGGAGGAGGTCCACTTCGAGCTCCAGCGGCGGTTCCAGGAGCTGGCCGACGTCAAGAGTTACACGGACAGCATCGTGAACTCGTTGACCAACGGCATCATCACCGTCGATCTCGAAGGGCGCGTCGTGACGCTGAATCCGGCCGCCGAGCTGCTGACCGGTTTCTTCGCCGGCGAGGCGGGCCGACGCTATTGCACGGAGGTCTTCGGGCTCACGCCGGAGATCGGCGACATCCTGATGGAGACGCTGGCGAGCCGCGCCCCCATCGGCAACGTGCCGCTCACGCTCCGCCGGCGCAACGGCAGCGGGCTGCCGGTCGAGCTGTCCACGGCGCCGCTCAAGGGCGGCGACGGCAAGGACCTCGGCGCGGTCGGCATCCTGCGCGATCTCACGGTGGTGCGCCAGCTCGAGAGCCAGCTCCGGCGCTCGGATCGACTGGCCGCCGTCGGCACCCTCGCCGCCGGCCTCGCCCACGAGATCAAGAACCCGCTCACGTCCTTGCGCACGTTCATCAGCCGGGTGGCGAGCCGGTTCGACGACGCGCGCTTCCGCGAGCGCTTCCAGAGCGTGGTGCCGCGCGAGCTCGAGCGCATCAATCGGATCGTCGAGCGTCTGCTCGAGCTGGCCCGGCCGCCTCGCATGTCGTTCTCCCTCGTCCGACTCCCGGCGCTCCTGGAGCGGATCGTGGAGCTCTACGAGGACCGGATCGAGACGAGCGACGTCACCGTCACCCGGGAGTTCGCGCGCGACGTACCGCCGATCCAGGCCGACGAGGAAGCGCTCCATCGGGCGCTCGTCAACTTGGTGGCCAACGCGCTCGACGCCATGACGGCGGGCGGGCGACTCACGCTCCGCCTGGGCTGGAGCGAGGGCGGTGATCCACCGGGGCGCGTGCGGCGCGCGTTCAATCGGCGGCTGCGGCTCGAGGTGCAGGACAGCGGAACGGGAATTCCGGCGTCGGCCACCGACCGCATCTTCAACCCGTTCTTCACGACCAAGGACACGGGCACCGGGCTCGGCCTGGCCATCACCCACAAGATCGTGCAGGACCACGGCGGCAGCATCGACTTCCGCAGCGTGCGGGGCGGGGGCACGGTGTTCCGGATCGTGCTCCCGCTCGTTCCCGACCTCCACCTGACGTCGGAGCACGATGACGACCCGCGTTGAGCCGCCGCAGCTGGCCATCCTCCTCGCCGACAACGAGCGGCTGCGCGCGCTCGCCGCGAGCGTCATCCACGACTTCAACAATTTCGCGGCGGCGATCGGCGGCTACAGCGAGCTCGTCCTGCAGCGGCTCGCCTCCGACGACGAGCACGTGCGCGCCGGGGTGCGGGGCATCCGCGACGCCGCGACGTGGGGCGCCCGGATCACGCGGCGGCTCATGGCCGCCGCCGGGCGGTCACCGCTGCCGCCGACGCGGCTCGCCGTCGACATGGCGTTGACCGCCGCCGAGCCCGCGCTGCGACTGCTCGTCGGAGACGGCACCCGCCTCACCGTGAACCGGCACAGTGCGGCGGCCATCGTGGAGCTCCCTCCGGGCGAGTTCGAGCAGATGCTCGTGAACCTCGTGGTCACCGCACGCGAGGCCGTCGGCGCCGGCGGCATCATCGGCATCGTCGCCGACACCGTGCAGGTGGACGAGGCCGGGCGCCGCGCCGCCGGCCTGCCGGCCGCGGGTGACTACGTCCGGCTGGCCGTCAGCGACACCGGGCGTCGGACGAGCGAGACCGCCGGCTCACGCGTTTTTCCGGGCGGCTACGGCCTGGCGACCGTCCACGACATCGTCACGCGCAATGGAGGCGCCGTCAGCGTGACGAGCGGCCCCGGCGCCGGTTCGACGTTCGAAGTGTACCTTCCGCGGCTCGACAACGCCGTCCTGGAGAGACCCCTCATGCCCGACGTCGATCTCCACCACGGGAGCGAGACCGTGCTCGTCGTAGAGAACGAGGAGCCGGTGCGCGAGATGATCGTCGACGTGTTGAGCCTGCACGGCTACACCGCGCTGGCGGCCGGCGACGGGGAGGAAGCGCTCCGCGTCGCGGCCAGCCATCGCGGCGCGCTCGATCTGATCATCGTCGACGTCGTGATGCCGGGCATCAGCGGCGAGGCGCTCGCCCAGCGGCTCACGGCCGGACGGCCGGGGACCCGTGTCCTCTACATCTCCGGCTACACCGACGATCTGATCCGGCAACACGGGTTCACGCTGGCGTCAGGCCACTTCTTGCAGAAGCCCTTCAGCGTGGACGACCTGGCGCGGAAGGTCCGCGAGGTGTTGCGCGGCCGAGTCGCGTGAGGAGCGGGATGGTTACCGGTTCAGGGCACGGCGGGCGAAGCCGAGCAGCCCCTGCGGGACGAAGATCACCATCAGGGTGAAGATGACGCCGACGGGGATCAGGTAGAACTCCGTCCAGAAGCGCGAGAAGGTCTCGCGCAGGATCAGGAAGAACGCGGCGCCCGCGATCGGCCCCACCAGCGTGCCCATTCCCCCGAGCACGTTGAAGATCACGACCTCGCCCGAGATCAGGAAGAACACGAAGTCCGGCGCCGCGAACTTGTTCTGGACGGCGTAGAGCACGCCGGCCAGCCCGGCGAAGACCCCCGACAGCATCACGGCCACGATCTTGTAGCGCTCCACCGCGTAGCCGATGGCGCGCGTGCGCGGCTCGTTCTCGCGGATCGACTGCAGCACCATGCCGAAGGGCGATTGCGTGATGCGGCGCAGCAGCAGGTACGAGATGGTCACGATGGCGACCACGAACCAGTGCAGCGTCACGGGCGTGAACGGGATCGCGAACAGGCCGGGCACGCCGAGCGCGGGCTGGCGGAAGGTGAGGCCGTTCTCGCCGCCGGTGACCTCCGTCCACGTGAAGATGATGACGTAGAAGATCTGGGAGAAGACGAGCGTGGTGATGGCGAAGTAGATGTCACGCAGCCGCGTGGAGAAGTACGCCACGAAGGCCGCGACCACCGCGGCCGCCACCAGGCCATAGGCCAGCGCGAGCCAGAGGTTCGGCGGCCGCACGGTGAGCAGCGCGGCCGCCGCGCCGTACATCCCGAGGCCGAAGAACGCCGAGTGACCGAACGAGACCATGCCCGTGTAGCCGATCAGGATGTCCGACGACATGGCGAGGAGACCCCAGATCAGGATCTCGGTCGTGAACCGTCGCCAGAACTCCGGCAGCACCAGGGGCGCCACGAAGAGGAGGGCCAGCACGACGGCGAAGCCGATCCAGTAGCCTCTATTGTCCGTGCGTGCGGCCGGCATCGGGCTATTTGGGCGTGGGGACGAAGAGGCCGGTCGGCCGGACCAGGAGCGTCACGATGAGGGCGATGAAGGCGACGATGACGGCCTGCGCCGGGCTCACGATCAGCGAGGCGTAGGCTTCGAGCAGGCTGATGAAGATGGAGGCGAGGATCGACCCGGCGAGGTTCCCCATGCCGCCGACGACGACCACGACGAAGGCCTTCAACACCCAGTCGGCGCCCATCGCGTGGGTGACGCCGACGAGGGGCCCGAAGAGCACGCCGCTCGCCGCCGCCATCGAGGCGCCGATCGCGAACACGACCGTGTGGACGATGGGCACGGGGATCCCCATGGCCGCGGCCATGACGCGGTCCTGGGTCGTGGCGCGGATCCAGATCCCGTACTTTCCGTACTTGAGGAACGCCCACAGGGCACCGATGATCGCCGCCGAGAGCAGCGCCATGACGATCCGGTAGTACGGGTACTCGAGATAGAAGAAGCGGAAGTGGCTCGTGAGGGGCTCGGTGAGCTTGCGGGGGACCGGTCCGAACTGCCACAGCGCGTAGTTCTGGAGCACCAGCGAGATGCCGAAGGTGCCGAGGATCGTGTAGAGCGGGTCGCGGCCGAGCAGGGGGCGCAGCGCGACGACCTGGAGCGCGGCGGACAGCACCGCAATCGTCACCGCGGCAGCGAGTAAGGCCACCCAGAAGTTGCCGGTCACCGCCAGCCATATGACGCCCGCGTAGGCGCCAAGCATGAACAGCTCGCCATGCGCGAAGTTGACCACGTCCATGATCCCGAAAATCAGCGTCAGCCCCGATGCCACCAGGGCCAGGATCAAGCCGTTGACGACCCCGTTGAGCGTCTGGATGAGGAAGGCGTCCATGCGGCTAAAAACCTCCCCGAGTCTCTCGAGGAGCGCCACGGCTTTGCCGGGGCGCTCTGAGCGTCTGGGGGGTTTGGGGGGCCATGTCGGGGTCCCCCATCATTAAATCCCCAGGTACTGATGGATGACGGCGTGGTCGGCGCGCAACTCGGCGGCCGGCGCGTGGTGGCGGACGACGCCCTTCTCCATGATGTAGACGCGGTTGCTGACCTCGAGGGTCAACGGGACGTTCTGCTCCACGAGGAGGATGGCCACGCCCTCGCCGTGGAGCACCCGGATGATCTCGTGGATCTGCCCCACCATGCGCGGCATCAGCCCTTCGGTCGGCTCGTCGAGGAGGATGACCTTCGGCTCGAGCATCATGGCCCGCGCGATGGCGAGCATCTGCTGCTCGCCGCCCGACAGCGTGCCACCCGCCTGGTGGCGTCGCTCGCGCAGCACGGGGAAATTCACGTAGATCTTCTCGAGGAGCGCCTCCCGGCGCGCGTCGGTGACGCCCTGGCGGTCCAGGCCCGTGCGCAGGTTTTCCAGCACGGTGAGCAACCGGAAAATGCGTCGGTCCTCGGGTACGTAGCCGATGCCGATGCGCGCCACGCGATACGGCGGCATCCCGCCCACGTCGTGGTTCTCGAACACGACGCGCCCCTGGGCGGGCCGGACGATGCCCATGATGGTCTTGAGCGTCGTCGACTTGCCGACGCCGTTGCGCCCGAGCAGGCCGACGACCTCGCCGGGTCCGACCTCGATGGACACACCGTGCAGGACGTGAGACTTGCCGTAGTAGGTGTGGACGTCGTGGAGGGCGAGCATCAGGTCTTGAGGTAGACCTCCTGCACGCGGGGATTGGCCTGGATCTGCGCCGGCGTGCCCTCGGCCAGCACCTCGCCGTAGTGGAGCACGGTGATCGTCTGGGCCAGCCCCATCACCACCTCCATGTCGTGCTCCACGATGAGGATGGTGAGGTTCGCGGCGATCCGGCGGATCAGCTCGACGCTCGCGTGGGTCTCGGCGACGCTCATGCCCGCCGTGGGCTCGTCCAGGCACAGGAGCTTCGGCTCCGTGGCCAGCGCGATGGCGATCTCGAGATTGCGTTGCGCGCCATGCGACAGGTTCACCGCCAGTTCGTCCGCTTCGCCGTCGAGGCCGACGGAAGCCAGCACCGCATGGGATTTGTCGATGACGTCCCGGTACGCGCGATGGTGACGGAGCATGCTCCAGTTGTGATGGCGGGACTGGGCGGCGATGCGGACGTTCTCCAGCACCGTCGCCCCCGGCAGGATGTTGGTGATCTGGTACGAGCGGGCGATGGCCTTGCGCGAGATCAGGTTCGGGGGCAGCCCGGCGATGTCCTCGTCGGCGAACAGGATGCGTCCCGCGCTCGGCTGCAGCACGCCCGTGACACAGTTGAAGAACGTCGACTTGCCCGCGCCGTTGGGCCCGATGATGGCGCGGATCTCGCCGGCGGGGACGGCGATGCTGACGTCGTTGAGCGCCGTCAGGCCTCCGAACCGCATGGTGAGCTTCTCTGTCCGGAGGAGGGGGGCGGCCCCTGCCCCGGCGACGGGGGCCGCCCGATCGATCTGCGTCCCGGTCACCTTAGACGAACTTGCAGGCGGGCGGCACGATCGTCTTCTCTTTCGCGATCGTCTCGATGATGTGGTGCTTGCCGTTCTTGATGTCGAAGATGAACTCGCGGACGAACGCCTGGTGGTCCTCTTTCCGCATGGTCTTGTCGCCCTGCGGGAAGTCGTCGCCTTCCTTCATCTCCAGGCCCTCGAGAGCTTCGATGAGCTTCATCGTGTCCTCGTGGCCTCGGAAGCCGCTCTTCTGCATGCCGATCTTGAGCGCGTTCATCGCCTCGAAGTTCGACTGCACGTAGCGATCAGGCAGGGGGCCCGACGGGTCGATCTTCTTGAGCGCCGCCACCGACTCGTCGAAGAACTTCTTGTGTGCCGGCGTGTTCAGCGGCGGGTCGAGCACGGGGACGTACCGGTTGATGCCGACGAATCCCTCGATCTTCTGGCCGAGGGCGGGCAGATGGGTCGACTCCGCGATCGCGCCGTCGCCCGCGAACTTGTACTTCTTGGTCAGGCCGAGGTCGTAGGCCTGGCTGGCCATGACGATCCCGTTCGCGCCGAAGAAGATGCCGAACAGCCCGTCGAAGTTGCCGGTGATCTTCGAGAGGAACGCCGTCATGTCCGCGGTCCCGAGCGGAATGCCGGTGCCGCCGACGACCTCGCCCCCGGCCTTCTTGATCTGCTCGACGTAGGCGTCACGGGTGGACTGGCCCCAGGCGTAGTCGAGATACGCGATGTGCCACTTCTTGCCCATCTTGTTGACCAGA
>Ga0209803_1000548_pt1 | contig 25113 bp, 22 predicted proteins | sample GraSoiAngelo_138_FD_185895 | JGI IMG/M metagenome (GOLD analysis project Ga0209803, IMG submission 185895) | Grasslands soil microbial communities from the Angelo Coastal Reserve, California, USA - 14_0929_09_40cm (SPAdes) (version 2) | ecosystem: Environmental > Terrestrial > Soil > Grasslands ...
AGCTAGTGCTACAATCGTCGGGTTCATATTGGCACTTTACCCGATTGTGGAAGCATTCTCTGCTCTTCCAGTTGGAGCTTACATCGATCGGAAAGGCAGACGACGTGCGTTCGTTCTAGGCTTGGCCCTGATCTCGGGCCTGACTCTACTGGTGGGACTGACAAGGAATGTCTTCGTTATCGGGTCTGCACATGGTTTGATGGGACTCTCCGCGGCGATGGTCACAGTATCGTCGCTGACCATGATCACAGACCTGACAGTCGTCGAAAATCGGGGAACTGGCATGGGAGCCTTTGACTTGTCGAACCTTACAGGCTACGGTGTGGGCATAATATTCGGGACATTCCTGTTCAGCGTGTTTCGAGCAGAGCTTGGCTTGGCCTTCATTATTGTTTCCGGATTATTCGCCGCAGCGACGTTCTTGATCATGCTTCTGCTACGAGAACCACCGCATGTTAAGGTGGGACGGAAAACCCTCAGGGAGACATTCACAGGTCTAAGCGGAGAGGTAGTGGCGATACTGCCCCTCTGGCTCTCGGTCACGATCATTCTCGGCTTCTACCTCTTCCTGCCAAGAATAGGCGGACAACAGTTCGATATTTCAAAATCTGGACCTCTGCTAATAGTAGGCCTGGTTGTGCTAGGAGCTGGGGCTGTACTGTTTGGAAGGCTTTCTGACAAGATCGGACGTCACAAGACCATGCTGATCGGTGTCATAGGTGAGCTTGGTTTTCTCGTAATCTTCCCTGAATTCTATGGTCAGCTGATAAGAGCGCAAAACGAGAAGGACATTCTCGTTGCTATCAATATTGTCGGGCCGATAGGTATTTTCGCGGGTATATTGTTCTTCTTCGGGACAGCTCTCGTCCCGTCCATGCTTGCCTTTGTCGGCGACAAGGCCTCTTATGACTTACGAGGCTCCGCAATGGGACTTTACAGTTTCATGCTGAGCATTGGGATGGCCGTTGGAACAATTCTGGCTGGAATATTCGCGGACGTAGGAGGAGTGCAGGCCGTCTTCTTTCTGGGAGCTGCAATATTCTCAGGCATGAGCCTAACAACGGGGTTGCTGTTGAGAAAACAAGGCCAGCTTGCTTCTGAAGCCAAGCGTTTGACAGACTCTGGCCAGAAACCTCTCTAGAAAACGGACTCTGGTTCCAACGAGTTGCATCAGCTGAATGCCAAAACCAATTTAACCAGCCCTCGGCGTCAGCGGCCGACATAGTGGGCCGGTAGATCAGCCTGGTATACAGCGTATCGTTGTACGCTGGCTGAAGATCGTCCGCTCGGCAAGTAGTCTCCGTCGAGGGTTCTCTGCCCAATATGCGGAAGGCCGCGGGTTCAAATCCCGCCCGGTCCACCAAATCAAAGCCCAATCCAGCCTAACATAGGCGGATTCCATTTTACTAGCCTTCTTCTCTTATAGGAGCGAACCAGCCTCGGACGGGATGATAAAGTGAATCTTATGGCGGGCCAGACAAGCAAGCGACTAATAGAGCAGATCAACCCGGCAACCGGTGAGGTCCTCCAGAGAGTAAAGTCAGCGACGCGAGAGGAGGTCGACCATGTCATCGAAAAAGCTGGGGAATCGTTCAGGAATTGGCGAGACGTCCGTCCGCAGGAACGCGCACGACTCTTCGATAACGTGGGCAAGACTCTCACAGAGAACAAAGAGAAGATCGCTAGACTCATCACTCTGGAGATGGGGAAAATTATTCGTGAGTCCATGGCGGAAGTTGAGAAGAGCGCTACGGCTTTTGCTTACTACGCCGAGAATGGACCCGGGTTCCTGCACCCCGAACCGGCGAAGACAGATGCGACTGATAGTTACGTAGACTTTCAACCATTAGGAGTAGTGGCTGCAATAATGCCTTGGAACTTCCCAGTCTGGCAATGCGTCCGATTTGCCGCTCCTGCCTTGATGGCCGGGAATACTACTGTGTTTAAGCCCTCCAGCACGACACCTCAGTCCGCGATTGCACTGCAATCCGCAATCACAGAGAGCGGAATCGACGACTATTGCTTCAACGTAGTAGTTGGAGGAGGTGAAGTGGCCAACTACATGATCGAATCACCTGGGACAAACGCAGTATCATTCACAGGAAGCGTAAGCGTTGGAGCCAAGGTCGCCGAGGCCGCGAGCCGACAATTGAAAAAATTCGTGTTAGAATTGGGAGGCAGCGACCCATTCATCGTTTTGGAGGATGCAGATATTGAGACAACCGCGGAGGGGGCTGTGAGGGGACGCTTCGTCAACTGCGGCCAAAGCTGCATCGCCAGCAAACGATTCTTTGTCGTGAAAGAGGTGGCCAAGAATTTCATCGAGCAATTCGTCAACAAGACGAAGGCTTTGAGAATCGGCGATCCAATGAGTCCAGAGACGGATATTGGACCCATGGTCCGGAAGGATGCTCTGGAGTCACTCGACCAACAGGTAAAGGGCTCAATCAAAGATGGGGCACATGTCGAGATAGGTGGAAGAACACTTGAGAGGCCAGGATACTATTATGCACCGACGATTCTGACAAGAGTGAATCAGAATATGAGAGTGATGAAGGAGGAGGTTTTCGGCCCTGTTGCTCCGATCATGGTAGTGGAGAATGAGAAGGAGGCTATTAGAATGGCGAACGACAGCGAATACGGACTCGGGGCTAGCGTCTGGAGCGAGGATGTACGAAAGGCTGAGCGAGTGGCTCAAAAGCTCGACGCAGGACTTGTCACAGTGAATAACGTCGTCTCCTCGGATCCTCGAATGCCCTTCGGCGGAGTAAAGAAGAGCGGCATCGGACGCGAACTCTCACGTTACGGCATACTCGAATTTACAAACATAAGATCAGTACGGATCTACGAAAAATCGCCGATGCGCCAACAGATCAACACGGAATGATATCGTAGAAGGAAGGGAGAGACACTGCCGGGCAAGACCGCCCTACTCTGGGACAATAGGTTCCTCGACTACAACCTCGGACCTTCTCACCCACTACGACCTATTCGAGTGAAACTTACCTACGACCTAATCCAAGCGAAAGGAATCATAGACGGGAAAGAAGCCCAGGTAGAAGGGCCAAGGATGGCAACGGAGGAAGAAATCCTTCTTTTCCACGACCAAGACTATGTCCGCTTGGTTACGCGAAATAGCGAGAAGGGCGGTGGTCTGCTGGATATGGGAGACACACCCGCGTTCAAGGGTTGCTACGAAGCAACGAGCTTGGTCGTCGGCGCCTCACTACAAGCCTGCGACCTAATAATGAATGATCAATACGCGCATGCCTTCAATCCCTCTGGAGGATTACACCACGCCCACCCTGATAGAGCCTCAGGCTTTTGCATCTTCAACGACCCTGCCATTTCGATAGCTTATCTCAAGCGGAAGTATGATCTGAAACGACTAGTATACTTGGATATCGACGCTCATCACGGGGACGGTGTAATGTACGGGTTCTATGACGACCCGGCAGTCTTGGACATTGATTTTCATGAGAATGGACGTTACATTTTCCCAGGCACTGGCTACCCGGACGAAACTGGATCTGGACCGGCCAAGGGAATGAAGGTTAACATTCCACTCCTTCCAGGTAGTGGCGACGAAGCATTCCTCGAGGGCTTCGAGAGCATCGTCCCACCCTTGGTGAGGAAACATCACCCAGAAGCAATACTTGTCCAGTGCGGCGCGGATGGACACGACGGCGATCTACTAGCACATCTGCGACTTACAACCCATACTTACCAAGAAGTCGTAGGCACAATGCACGAGCTTGCACACGAACTCTGCCACGGCCGACTCCTTCTATTAGGAGGCGGAGGATACACCCTCGCCAATGTGCCACGCGTCTGGACACTCGCCTTCGCGTCCCTTGTCGGAAAAGTTCCTGATGATAGTATCCCGAAAGAGTGGGCCACTATATTTGAAAAATCGACAGGCGAGGCCGCTCCGAAGAAGCTCTTTGACATCCCAACAGAAGGGGAATCGGACAAATCACTGGAAGAGGTTGAATCGGTTCTTATGCAACTGGACCGAGAGATAGGCTGGAAACCATCCGGAGTCTGAGCGAGACCAATCGTCCTAACGGTGGAACGTTTATCTCTTCAAAGTTCATCGCCGTTCACTCGGGACCTAAGACATGACCAAGGGTACAACTTCGTTCGGAAAGGCAGGCGGCAAGCCGACCCACATCAGATGCCGCAGATGCGGCCGACATTCTTACCATGTCAGAAAGAAGAGATGTGCTGCGTGCGGCTTTGGAGCCCAGACAACGATGCGACGTTATTCTTGGCAGAACAAGAAAGTCAACCGAGTCCGAATAGTATAACCTACTAGGCAGAAATCTATTTTCAACTTTCCGACTAAGTTTTGATTAGTTATGGCAGAAATCAAGTGTCCCAGATGTGCCCGTCCAATGAGACACATCAGAAGAATGAAGGGCGTCTACTTCTGCGACACCGACGGATCGATAATACGAGACACAGATCCGTACGTTACATCCGGAGATATGGTCGCGCCTTACAATGCCGGCGGCGGCTACAACTATTGATATCGAATCGACCTTAGAGTCGGCTCATAGACTGGATAGTACAGTTGGACTGGGCCGGGCAGGATTCGAACCTGCGACCTTCGCCGTGTCAGGGCGACGTCCTAACCAGGCTTCGCCGAACTCTGTCCAGATCAGCTTGATTGGACACGGGCTCTTAGACGACCGGCCCACATGATCGGAAGGGAGGAGAGAACACAAGCTATCAATCTTTCCAGCGGGCAGTCTGCCTTGCAAAATCTCCTCGTAGCACTCAGACAATGTCCCCAATTGTTCAGGAATCGAGAGTGAATTTGAAGGCGGATGACTGACAACCCTACTATGGCATGTATCGGAGTACGACTGGTCAGGATGAAGTGATCCGAACTAGTTGCATTTTCGATATCACTGGAGAGTCTCCACCTGATTCCTTATGCTTTGAAAATCGGGTAACATGAGACCTATACTACCGGGTCCGCGACATGCGATGCTATGAATCTGAAGAATAAGCTAGCAGTCACTGCGACGATATTGGCAGTCATGGCAGTAGTCATCGCTCAGCCAGCGCACGCACAAGCCATAACCACCCGCACTGATCAAGCATCTTACACACCAGGCGGTGCAGGCACATTCTACATTACCGTTGTCAACCAAAGCCCAACCCAGACACTGGAGATTCGGAACATTACAATCTACTTCCCATGGGCAGGCTACGTTGACGGTAAATGGGCCGCCGGCGGGAATGTCTCATTCAACCTTTCACCATACCAAGTCTTGACAACCAGCGGCTCCCCAGGCGGCGGCAACATCTACCTCTACAACGTTCAGTTCACCATTCCATCGTGGTACGGCTCATTCATTGGCGGCAGCAGCTGTCCAGGAGGCAACACAAGCACGAGATACGGCATCTACGCTGGATGCGTATTACTAGGAACGAATACTAACGGTCTGCGGTACGAGACCACAAGCTTCAGCATCTCAATGGCCATTCCAACATACGAAGCACCCAGCTTCATGACACAGATAATCCCAACAGCAACGTTCGCAGTCCTAGTGGTTTCAACCGGTATACTGTTCATGGCCTGGACTAGCCTCAAACGGTTAGAGTCGAAGAAGTAGACTAGCCAACAACGCCGAGAAACCCGCAAACTCCCAAACTCCCGTTTTTCTTCTCTTCTCACAGTTCCAACTAACTTCTCCGTCAACAAGGCATTTTACCAACTCAGTCCCGTCCCCTCAAGAGCATATTGGGTCCGTAGCTCAGCCTGGATAGAGCGCTGGCCCTCTAACAGGATAGAGGGGACAGCCAGAAGTCGTGGGTTCGAATCCCACCGGGCCCGCTCAAACGGAAAATCCATCCTTTATCTGCACACTCTCCACAGACAAAATTCGACAATAATTGCGGCTTGGAGTAATATCTAGGAAGGCGACCTACTGGGGAACGAAACGGATCATACGGGCTGCACGAAATCGTGGTATCGACGCTCAACATCTGAAGACAGATGAGATTCAACTAATGGTTGACGAAACCAGAGCGGCAGCCGCCTATCATGACGTCCAATTGTCCGAGTTCGACATTTTCATCCCAAGGATCGGTCGAAGCCTAACGGAGTTCGGAGTCCTCTTGCTCAATCACCTGGACATCATAAACATACCCACCACGCTGTCTAGGAGAGGACTATTCCTTGCTAGGAACAAGTTCTTGGCCCTTCAAGAACTCAAAAGGGCCAAGGTGAAGATACCTTCCTCGATTCTGTTGGGATCGAGATTTGAAATGAGCGACCTCGTAGGACAAATGCCGACCCCATTCATTATGAAACTCCTCTCTGGAACTCAAGGAGTTGGAGTCATGAGAGTTGACGATCCAAAAGATGCGCGTCCGATAGTTGATACTCTTGTGGAGTTGAAACAGTTGATCTGCGTCCAAAAATATGTTCCCAACCCGGGCGAAGACATCCGTGCATTTGTCGTTGGGGAGAACGTCGTCGCAGCTATGCGACGATTGGCACCTCCGAACGAGTGGAGGAGCAATATCCACCTCGGAGGAAAGGGAGTTGGATACAAACTGACAAAGGAACAAGAGGATACGGCACTCCAAGCGTCCAAAGCATTAGACGTGGAGATAGCTGGTGTCGATATGATCCAGTCCACGGATGGAACTTACGTGATCGAAGTGAACGTCTCACCTGGTTTCAGAGGCTTGTATGAAGCGACAGGAATCGATGCTTCCGACGCGATCGCCGAACATGTCATACAGAGAATGAAGGGATAGCCGTAGGAATGAGAAGGAAGAAAGTCGGACTCGTAGAGAGAGTGCGCGTCTCTGGACCGAAAGGAGCGTTCTGGATCAATGCTAAGGTTGACACGGGGTCTGAAAGGACTAGTCTAGATTCGAGACTAACCCGGAAAATCGGGCTCGGCCCAGTACTCGGATACGTAAAGATCCGAAGCTCTCACAGGGACACGTCCATGAAGAGGCCCGTGATGAAGATCAAATTGGATATCGCTGGCGAAAAATTCACACTGAACGCCGGAATTAATGACAGATCAAGATTGAGATACCGCGCAATCATAGGAAAAGACGTTCTCACAGCCGGACACTTTCTGATTGATCCCGCCAAACCCAAACCCAAGCCCATTCACAAGAAGCCCAAACCCTGAACAACAACTACAACGTTTGACTAAATTCCCCGTCGGGAGTAGCAAAAATCCTCCAAGAAGAAAGCTAACGCTGGAACAATTATGCCCGAGCTATTTCTCCGAAATGCTCGTACCCACGCGGCTTGACGCGAATCCTCCGACCCTCGATCCTCGCAAATACTCCACTTCCTTTGGTAACTTTGCCAACTGGGATGAGGGATGGTACAGCTCTCAATGCCGATGGCCATCCTGCCTTTCTCACCGTCACTACCAACTCGTATTCTTCGCCCCCATACAGCGCTAGATCATAAGGTGAGAGGTTATGCTTTCGAGCATAGTCCACAGTCTCCATCGAAACAGGAACATTGTATAGCTCGACCCTCACACGTCCGAGCCTAGCTACTTCATTCAGGCTCCATGCCAGTCCATCACTTGAATCGATAGAACTCGTGACAGCTCGCGTTCTCGCAAGTCGTATTCCCTCTTCCAACCTCGCCCTAGGCCTCCTAATCGCATTCTCTAACACCGGAGAAGCCGCCCCACGCCCGTGACGTTCCTTCCTAAGCAACATTCGCAGGCCAGCGGCTGAATTTCCAAACTCGCCCGTGACAGCTACGATATTGCCACTTTGAGCGCCCGTCCTGGAAACTAATTCTCCCGGCTTTGTGTATCCAAATCCGGCGACGTCTATCACGATATCCTTGGATTCGTTAGTGTCACCCCCCACAATTGGGCAACCGTATTCGGTTGCTCCCTCTGCAAGGCCGCGTCCGATTTCTGACAGCTGCCTCTTGGAAATACTTCTCGGCAATCCGATGGACACGATCAGGGCCTTGGGCCTAACGCCTTTCGCCGCGAAGTCACTGACTGTCGACACAATTGATTTCCTGCCAGCCTCTGAAAGAGTCATGCCTGGAGGGATGTCAGTGCTCCGAACCAGCATGTCACCCTTGACGATTATCCAAAGTCTCGGAGAGATTGGGACAGCTGCAACATCATCCTCATACCCGAGTGGGAAATCATGCCGTCCGTAGATCCTAATCAAAAGTCTGATTGCTTCTCTTTCTCTAAGCGATTCCAGTTTCTTCCTCAATGCTCATCTGCCAGTTGATGGTAGGAGTTTTAAGGGAAAGTTCCCCGCCCGGTCTGATCGGTGCCTCGGTGGCTCAGCCTGGTAGATGCATCTCGCACCAGAGAGCATCCGCCTCGTAAGCGGAAAGACGGTGTGACCATAGATCGTCCCGCAGGGTCGCGGGTTCAAACCCCGCCCGAGGCTCCAATAAAGCCTGTGAGGATACCCAAGTTAAAGAGGAACGGACTTTCGCAACGCAACATTAAACAAGCATAACCGATTCCAGCTGGTTTTCTAAGGATGGCCTTCATTCCAGACTATGCGACTGTCGTTGCGTCTTTCCTTCTAGCGTTCAAGGCAATCCTTGTCGAAGGGAGCGAAGTCGCGATCCTTTCCCTCGCAACTGTAAAACAACTTGGTAAGCGTAACGTCCTCCTAGGGGTTGTGCTTGGAGGCCTAGGCTCAGTGGTTACATTTCTTGTCATAAGCCAAGTTTTCGTCCTGTTACGCGGAGTGGCCGACTATCTCGTCAACCTGATCACAGGAGTAGTGATTCTGTACTTCTCCTATAGATTCCTTCGAGGCTTCGTCAAGTACCACTATCGTGGCAAATCGTTCCGGGTAAAAATGGAAGGCATGGCACACGATGTCGTTGAGAAGGACATAGAGCATATGCACGGACAAACACTTCCGACTGGAGAGATTCCATTCTCACTCGCGAACTCTTCGCCGGTTCTGACAATCACATTAACCGAGGGTTTTGAAGCCAGCCTTGTTGTCGCGGCGGCGGGAGCATTCAATTTTGAATGGACCCTCATAGGCGCGATTGCAAGCTTAGGACTCTTGATCGTGGTCTCAGCCATATCATACGATTACCTGATCAGACTTCCGCGTTGGGCACTCGACTTGTTAGCCGGTTCGGTCCTACTCACTTTCGGTCTATTCTTCCTAGTCTCCGGAATCCTGCTAGCCCTTGGCGTAATCTCGTAAACCGACTAGTTTAGCTGGCCCAGCCGGCAGGTAGAATCTGAAACTCTCGTCCAGCACTCTGCCTCTGGATCATCCAATTAGGATACATCTGACGAGGCTTGGTTAACTCCTCCAATTGGTCTAATTGATCCTTGGTGAGGTTCACGTCTAATGCTCCTAGATTCTCGTCAAATTGCTGAAGCGTTTTCGCTCCGACAAGAACTATGTGACGCTTCGATAGCAACCACGCAATCGCCACTTGCGCAGGCGTCACGCCTTGCTCCTTCGCAATCTCCTTCACCTTGTCAACGATCTCCCACCCGGTCTTCTCGTCGAAGAACGGGAAGAAGAGACCTCTATTGCCCATCCGGGTTCCGGAAACAGGCTTTTCATTCTTCGAATACTTCCCTGCCAAAACCCCTCCATGCAACGGGCTCCAGACCAGAAGGCTCATCTTGCTATACTGCATGAACGGTAATATCTCATGCTCAATGTCCCGGTTGAGTAGGCTGTAGTTCATCTGTGCCGTCTCATACCTGGAGTACCCTCGTTCTTCCACTCTAGATTGTAGTGTTGCCATTTGCCAGCCGCTGAAATTGGACACTCCAGGATAATTCACCAGCCCACGCTCCACGAGATCTTGCATCGTCTCCAACGACTCGTCCAGTGCTACATGCCAATCCCAAGAGTGGAACTGGTAGAAGTCGATCCATTTCGTATCCAGTCTCTCCAGACTGTGCTGAATTCCTCGCTGGACGTGATGCCGTGACAAGCCAATCTCGTTCACTCCCGTTCCAGTCTTTGCACGGACTTTTGTCGCGATCAGCACTTGCTCTCTGTACGGTTTGAGCGCTTTTCCAAGAGTTTTCTCCGAGTCTCCTTCACTGTAAACGTCCGCCGTGTCGAAGAAGTTGATCCCTACGTCAATCGCATGCTTAACCATCTTGTCTACCGTCAACTGGTCGAGTCCGCCAAGCTTCCACGGATTCTTCTCCCCGAAAGTCATCGCGCCCAGAGCGAGAATTGAGGAGTGTACGCCGGTTTGACCGACAGGTACATATTTCATGATGCTAACTTATGTTTCGGCTTGCTGTCAATCTTACTTAAGCCTCTTTCAAGAGACGAGTTGACGCGAGCCTTGAGACTCAACATTCGAGTAGACAACCAAAGCAAATGATGCTCAACCGCGCGTTCTTCAAGAAAGTGATCATAGGATATCTCATATCTATTGGGGTCTACTCGATAGCTTACATCCCGGTCATTGTCTTCACATTCATAGGCCTGTCCCAAACACCATACCTAGTCGAGACAAACCCGAGGCTAAACGAGTTCATGCAGACTCACGGCCTGATTATCGGATTATTGTTCGGATATCTGTCTACCCTTGAAATAGTCGGACCGGTTCTCGGTGCGGCTCACTTAGTCTACGTCAGACCAGTTGTGTTCGCCATTCATAAGGACATGAAATTCGCCAGAAGGATAGTGACCTCACTCACAGGTCTCCTTATTCTGTTCTGGGGATGGACCTTTTTCATCGATGCGTACAATGACCTGCAGATCTTATTACAATCCGAGGTTTGGAATGATGCGGCTCTCTGGACGATCTTCCTCCTCTGCCTCGGCCTATTCCTTGCCGGACTTGTCCTTTGGGGAGCAGTAATGATGACTGCAACCTATGTCTTGAGGAAAGACGATGTCGAAGGAGCAGTGGACAGTCGTGATGCGAATCCGGTCTGGGGAGACGATAAGGCGCGTTCTGAACTGTCGAACAGTAACATTCTTCTCGATAAACCGGACGAGACCGGCCCCCTTGTTTGATAGGTACTTACTCCTTAAACTTTCATTGTCTTAGAGATATCACATCAAAACTCGATAGGGGTTTCAGGGCCCGAATGCTCCAGCATGGCACAAGATCAAAGATCGCGGAAAGAGCCGCTCCACACCTTCCGTTCGAAGAGTTCAAGGCCGAGAGTCTGGAGGCTCTGCTAAGACTTCTGGAGAAGTATAAGGTCGCCAGTTCAAAGATACAGTTTTCAGAGTCAGAGTCTGCCCACTCATTCTGTCAGAAGCAACTGATTCACATTCTTGTCCCGTTTGATCACTACCCGGTGAACAAGCATGTCTATCGAGAGGTGGAGCTTCTCTACCAGTACTGTCCCAGCTGCCGCCTGGCTGTACGGGTCCTGTGACAACCAGACGGGGAAGGGATAGCCTCAGTGTTCAGGCATCACAGCTTTTGCAAAACTTCGCATCGAATCTAGATAGCTTCCCTCAGGAAACGGCGCGACAAAATACTCACAACCAAGTCTGACAGCTTTCTCAACAGCGTCCTCATACATTCTCCTGTCATACTTGGGGTTCTGCTGCGGGAGAGGTGCAATGCCTGCGAACGAGACCTTGGTCGCTCGATTATGGCGCCTCGCCTCGTCCAAAACGATCTTTTTTGCTTCCTCAGGATCGCGTTCCCCGAACGGTGATATCATGCATATGTCGCCATATTTCCCTGCCATTCTCAGCATTCTTGTTCCCGTCCCACCGAACAACAGTGGGGGATGGGGTTTCTGGACTGTCTTAGGTTCGAGGACTGCTCCTTTCGCGTGATAGTATTTGCCGTTGAAGTCCACTTTGGGTTCATGCCAAAGCTTCAGAATGAGTTGCAATCCTTCTTCGGTCTTCTCCACTCGAATCTTGGGAGGGTCCCATACGCTGTAGCCTTCGAATTCTGTCGGCGACCAGCCAGCTCCGACGCCTAGCACTGTTCGACCATTCGAGATGATGTCCAGAGTCGAGACGGTCTTAGCCAGTATTCCGGGCGGACGAAATGGAATGGGGGTCACGAGTGTACCGAGCTTAATCTTCTTCGTCCTCGCAGCGAGAAAGGCCAGAGCCGTCCATGTTTCCAACGTTGCATCTCCACCCATTCTCCCCCACATGTAATGGTCCGGCATGACGAAACCCCAGAATCCCAAGTCTTCAGCTTCTGCGACCGACGTCACAATACGTTCCCATTGAGGATACCAATTACCCCAACTTGCTAAAATGAATCGCAAGAACGTCCAACCAATAGTGGGGACTGTTGGGTGATGATATAATCGTAGGGGTCTGGCCTTAGGCTTCCAGTGTAACCGGGATAGTTCATCGAATTCTTCTGTCGTCTCGAAGCTGACGTCGTTTCCAAAAGCTCCGTGTCGAGGCTAACTCTCGATCTGACAATTCCATTCTGGGTAGGGATGAAAAATACGCCTACTTTCCAGCCGAATCTCTAGTCAAGACTTTGCAAGACCCGAGTCCTAGAATAGGCTCGTTCCTATTCGATCGAATGGAGGGTCCTAACAGGCGCGTCCAAGAAAACAGTTCGCACTTTCAACAACCCTCCGATTTCGTACGTACATAATACACGGATGAATATTAGTTCTTCGATAACTTGGCTAGGTGCTCTGCGAAAACGGCGTCTAATGCCGCTACTCCCCCTGACTTAAAGAGGCTAATGTCGTCCTTCCTCCTGGAGAACAGTCTAGGTCGTATCAACAGGTCACCTAGTTCTCCGCGTATGTGGGATGCCTCAATCACGCCTTCCTTTATCGGGATCAATATGTCTCCATAGGTAGAGCGTGCTTGGTCCCTGGAGTCTACGAACAGAATAGAGTGTTGAACGAGATAAGAGTCGACTTCTCGAGTGGTAGGAAGAGCTGCACCTACTGCATTTACATGTGTGCCTGGTTTGACGAGTCGACCGTCGAACAAAGGCAACGATGAACTAGTCGCCAGCACAAGCACGTCAGAGGATTCTAGAACTTGGAGTGATGACTTTGCAGCGATCACGGTTACGTGATACTTTTTCGAAGCATTGCTTGCGAATTCTGCTAGCTTCTTAGTATTTCTCGAGTACACGAGTATCCTGGTAAGTTCTCTGACGTGCATGAGGGCGGGTATGTGGGCTTCAGCTTGTCTGCCGGTGCCAAAGATTCCCAAGACCGTTGAATCCTCCCGTGCCAGTTCGTCGGTAGCCACAGCTGTACTAGCTGCGGTCCTTTTGGCTGTAAGAGCCTCTGCATCTATCTCGGCAACACACTCTCCGGTCTTCGAATCATACAGGTATAATGTTGCCAGTGTGGACGGTAGGGACGAGACAGCATTGTCGGGCGCGACTCTCGCGATCTTGACTGCAATAGCGTTGCTTCCGAGTACATGGGCGGGCATACAATAGAGCGAGGCTCCTCCGGGCACATTCAGCAGGGCTCGGCTTGGATTCAGAATCTTGTTTGTAGCCTGCAGCCTGTACGCGTCTCTGGCTAAGTCAATGGACGTGGAAATATCGAGAGATCCTTCAACTTGTTCCTCGGAAATTCTCAGCATCGTTAGTCAGAACTAGTAGACTACAGGGAGTCAGGCTGTAGCAGGGATTGTTATCTTCTCGATGTTCTTTGGCCCTGAGTTTGCAACAGAACTCTGCTGACTGGTTAAAACCCCTGATGCTGCCCTTTCCCTTGACCCATTCCGTCTTGTCAACGACTCGATGATCGTTTTTGCAAGTTCAATATTCGTTATTACGGGAATACCGTACTCGGTCGCTTTTCTCCTGATCATGTACTCGTCCCTCAGGATCTTCTGAGATGTAATGTCTCCGTTGCTCGTGGGTATGTTGATTACGAGTTTGACATCCTTGTTGATGATACTGTCGATGATGTTCGGCTTCTTACGCTCACTGACTTTGTAGAGCGTCCTGCTTTCTATCCCGTTCTCACTGAACTCTTCTCCCGTGTGACGTGTTGCGAAGAGTCGGTAGCCATTGTCTGCAAGCATTCTTGCGTACGGGAGAATCTCTTTCCGAGTCTTCGCCATCGTAACTAGAACCCCATCGCCTGGTTGTGGCAAATAGTAGTTGCTGGCAATGTATGCTTTAACGAAGGCGTCGTCGAAGCTCGTCCCGAAACATGCCACCTCACCAGTCGATACCATTTCTACACCTAGCACAGGATCGGCTTTGTCTATTCTCATGAACGAGAATTGCGGGGCCTTCACGCACCAGGAACCTGGTGTCCCTTCTGTATCCTCCACTTTCTGACCAAGCATTGCTCGCGCCGCTAGTTCCATCAGGTTGACACCTATTGTCTTGGAGACGAACGGCATGCTGCGCGAGGCGCGCAGGTTGCACTCGATGACGAGCACATGTTGGTTCTTGACCAAGAATTGAATATTGAACGGGCCTCTTATCCTGAGACTTCGTGCGATCCTCCTGGAATAGTCTCTGATCCGATCCTTCACATGCTCGCTTATTGTTAGGGTGGGAATGCTCATTGTGGCGTCCCCACTGTGCACTCCAGCATTCTCCACATGTTCTATTATGGAGCCGATGAAGACTGAGGTCCCGTCGCCTACCGCGTCAACCTCGACCTCGCGCGCTCCCGCAAAGAACTTTGATATCACAACAGGATGCTTCCTGGATATCTTCGCAGCCTGACGAATGTACCCAACAAGCTGACTCTTGTCGTAAGCAACATTCATCGCGGAGCCAGACAGGACATAGGATGGACGAATGAGGACCGGATACCCTATGCTCTCCGAAAACTTCTCCGCCTGACCAAGCGTCTCGAGACGACTCCACCGAGGCTGCTCGATCCGAAGACGGTCGAGTAGCCGGCTGAACTTCGACCGGTCTTCGGCACTATCTATGCTGTTCGGCGAGCTGCCGAGAATACTTGCGTAAGGCGCCAGTCTTTTCGCCAGGCTGTTTGGAATCTGCCCACCTACGCTGACAACGACACCGTCAGGCTGTTCCTTCTCAATAATGTCCAGCACACGTTCGAAAGTCAATTCTTCGAAGTATAGTTTGTCGAGTATGTCAAAGTCTGTTGAGACGGTTTCTGGGTTGCAATTGATCATGATCACTTCCCGCCCCTCTTTTCGCAGCGCGACGCCCATGTTGACACAGCACCAGTCGAATTCTACGCTCGATCCGATGCGATAACATCCACTTCCTAAGACGATGAGACTGTTCTGGCCTGGGTACTGGATATCGTCCTGTGTGCCTCCGTAGGTCAGATAGAGATAGTTCGTTTTGGCTGGCCATTCTGCGGCAAGTGTGTCTATCTGTTTTGAACAAGGCACTATTCCATTCGCAAGTCTGTATTTCCTGATATTCTCTTCTGACCGGTTTGTCGCTTCAGAGATCTTGCGGTCTGAGAATCCGAGCTGCTTTGCCCTTCTCACAATATCCGGACTGATCTTTTCTCGACGCAGTTGCCTGTCAAATTCCACTATCCCCATTATTTTTTCGAGGAACCATCCGTCTATTCCGGTTAGGTTTGTTATCTCTTCGATTCCTATCTTGGACTGAATGGCCTTGACAACATAGAAGATTCTTTGATCGGTGGGATGTTTGAGTTCTTCCTGTAGCCTCTTAGTGCTTCGGGCAAGCCCCTCCGTGTCCGTGAGTTCTCTCCCGAGATCAAGCATCCGCACGGCCTTTTGCAAGGCCTCCTCGAAGCACGTCCCGATTGCCATGACCTCCCCGACGGACCTCATCTGGGTCCCGATATCGTGACTTGCGTTCGGGAACTTTTGAAAGTCCCAGCGAGGCATCTTCACCACGATATAGTCAAGGCTGGGCTCGAAGCAGGCAGTCGTGACGCCAGTGATTCGATTAGACAACTCAGGGAGCGTGTAGCCTAGCGCGAGTTTGGCAGCAAGGTACGCTATCGGATAGCCTGTGGCCTTCGAGGCGAGTGCGGAGCTTCTGGATAGTCGACTGTTGACCTCTATGACTCGATATTCTTCATTTTGCGGGTTGAGCGCGAATTGAACGTTGCATTCTCCAACTATTCCTAAGACCCTGACAACACTCTGACCTGTTTCCCGTAGGAGATTGTATTCTCTATTGGTGAGGGTTTGGGATGGAGCGACAACGATGCTGTCGCCAGTGTGTATTCCCATCGGGTCGAGGTTCTCCATGTTGCAGACTATTGTGCAATTGTCATCCTTGTCCCGCATCACTTCATACTCGATCTCTTTCCAGTGATCTAAGTATTCTTCGACTAGAACCTGTCTGATCCTACTGTAAGAGAGTCCTTTCCGCGCGATCTCGCGAAGTTCCTTGTCGTTATGTGCGACTCCAGAGCCTTGGCCTCCAAGAGTGTAGGCGACTCTGACGATTACAGGATAGCCGATTGAACTAGCTACGACCAAGGCGGCTTCTACGGTTGAGGCTTTGCCGCTTCTTGGCACTGGGATGCCTTTCGATAGCATCGTCTGTTTGAAGAGTTCTCGGTTGTCGGCGATCTCGATACTGCTTATTCCGGTCCCTAGGACGCGGATGTCGTACTTTTCCAAGATTCCTTTCTCGGCGAGTTCCATGCCACAGTTGAGTGCAGTCTGGCCACCGAACCCTAGAAGGATACCATCTGGTTTTTCATCGGCAATGATCTGTTCCAGGTAGTCAGTTCTTATTGGGACAGAGTAGACCTTGTCGGCGAACTTCTCGTCGGTATGAACCGTCGCAATATTGGGATTGACAACTATCGTCCGGACTCCCTCTTCCTTGAGAGCTTTGATGGCCTGCGAGGTTGAGTAGTCGAATTCGCCTGCCTCGCCGATTTTGATGGCACCGCTGCCGACGATCAGTACGGACTTGATTGTCTGGTCCTTCATCGACGGGTCACCCCTTGCATGAACTCATCGAACAGGAATCTCGTGTCATACGGCCCTGGCGCACTCTCCGGATGCCACTGGACGCCAAAGACTCGGCCGCTGCGATGCCGAATGCCTTCAATCGTCTTATCGTTAGCGTTCAGGTGACTCGGCTCAAGCCCTGTCCCATCCAAGGATCCAGACTTGATTGCGTAGCCATGGTTTTGCGTAGTGATGAAGCACCTTCCAGACTTGAGATCTAGGCAGGGATGATTCACGGCTCGATGACCGAACTTCAGCTTGTACGTCTCTGCTCCCGCAGCGAGTGCGAGAATCTGAGTCCCAAGGCATATCCCCATTATCGGGAGGTCGGTCTTCATCAATTCCTTCGTTGAATTGATCGTGTTCGTGCACTTGCTCGGATCTCCAGGTCCGTTGCTAATGACAACACCTGACGGCTCGTAATCGAGTATCTTATCGGCTGAGTAATTGTATGGAACACGTATCACCGTTGCCCCGATTCCCAGGAGGTTTCTTAGAATCCCATATTTCGTTCCACAGTCCACAAGGACAACCACTGGCGCGCTAGGTCCACTCTCGTAAGATACCGGTTCGGACGCTGTTACTCTTCCTACTAGGTCCAATTGATTCGGATCTTCGAGTCTAGATATCTCACGCTTGATCTGGTCCCTGTCAGGTTCGGAACTTGAAACCTTCAAGAATCCAAGCATTGTCCCGTTGACCCTGAGCTTCTTTGTGATGCTGCGTGTGTCGATTCCTTGTATTCCGGGGACGTGTTCTTTCTCCAGCCATTCATTCAATGGCATCTCCGAGGCCCAGTGACTGGGAGATGATAGAGTGTGAACCGCGTAGCCCTTGACCTTTATCGAGTCCGACTCAAAGTGCAAGGGCAACCCGTGCTTGTCTTGGATCGAATGTTTCGGGACACCATAGGACCCTATGATCGGGTAGGTCATCACAACGATCTGGTCGTAGTATGAAGGATCAGTCAGTAGTTCTGGATAGCCGAACATTGAAGTGTTGAAAACCACTTCGCCCGTGACTTGGGTTTCTGCTCCGAAGCCACGCCCGTAAAGGATCGTCCCATCTTCGAGGGCGAGGACGGCGTGCTTCCCGTTTTCTTCCAATTCTGCCCTCTCACAGCCCTCTCAGCGATGCCTGTATAGGGTCGCGACGATCAAATCTTCACGCTGGGGTCTTCTTTGACGGTTCTTAATACTATTATTGTCTCAGTTCCGGCAACGCCCTCGACCATGCCAATCCTGTCGATAACCTTGCTCAACTCGTCAGTATTGGCGGCTCGGACTTTGATGATGGAAGAGTATTGTCCTGTAACATCGTATATCTCATAAACATCGTCAATTTTCTTCAAACCATCAAGCATACCCGGAAAGCTTCTCGGCATCGCTCTCACCAGAATGATTGCAGTCAGAGACTTTCCAACCGCTTTCGCGTCGACGATTGCGAAGAAGCCTCGTATCGCTCCTTTCTCCTGAAGTTTCTTCACGCGAACGAATACCGTCGCTTCACTTACGCCAATCTCGTCGGCTATCTTCTTGAACGATGCTCGAGCATCCTTCTGCAACCGCCTCAATATTCCGCGATCAGTATCATCAAGCTCCGAAGAATCTACGGCCTCCAAAACAGACTCAGGTTCTAACCGAGCCACTTTCTCGAGGGGCAACGCTTCCATCATTGCACCAATAATCCTTATTAAGGATTCCATAACCAAGCCCAAGCAACAAATACGGTATCATTAAGGAAGAGCACATTTTCGTGAGTCCAAAAATAGTCTTAGCCTACTCGGGAGGCCTCGACACCTCCGTAGCAATTCAGTGGATGCGAGAAAAGTATGGGGTCGATATCGTAACCCTAACTCTAGACGTTGGCCAGGCAGACGATCTCGTCCAAATTGAAACCAAATCCAAAGACGTTGGCGCAGTTGGCCATCACACACTCGACGTGAAGAGAGAGTTCGTCGAAGACTACGTCTTCCCGTCAATCAAAGCCAACGGATTGTACGAGTGGAAATATCCAGTGAGCACGGCCTTGGCTCGACCCCTCATCGCTCGCAAACTTGTCGATCTCGCCCACAAGGAAGGAGCCGTCGGTGTAGCTCACGGATGTACTGGAAAGGGCAACGACCAGGTGAGATTCGAGGTTGCGGTAAAGTCCCACGATCCTGCACTGAAGATCATTGCACCCGCTAGAGAATGGAACCTCTCAAGAGAGGAAGAGATTCAATACGCTGAGGAACATGGAATACCTGTTCCAGTAGATCTTGGGAACCCTTACAGTGTCGACCAAAATCTTTGGGGTCGATCCATAGAATGTGGCGCACTAGAGAATCCAGAAACTGAGCCTCCCCCAGAAGTTTACGAGTGGACAAGCCCTCCAGAAAAAACTCCCGACAAGCCTGAGTATGTTAAGATAGAATTCGATAACGGAGTCCCCGTCGCACTCAACGGCAAACGCGCTGGACCAGTAGAGATCATCAGAGAGCTCAACTTCATCGGCGGAAAACATGGTGTGGGCCGGATCGATCACATTGAGGATCGATTAGTAGGGATAAAATCGCGTGAAGTCTACGAGTGCCCTGCCGCAACCATACTCATCGAGGCTCACAGAGAACTAGAGAAAACTGTCCTAACACGCCACGAACTATCCTTCAAACACTACGTAGACAAGGAATGGGCTCAGCTAGTCTACACAGGCCTCTGGAACGACCCACTAAGGGAAGCTCTCGACGCATTCATCGAAAAAACCCAAGAACGTGTCGTCGGACAGGTACGGTTGAAAATTTTCAAGGGAACAGTGCAAGTGGTCGGGAGAAACTCACCACTGTCATTGTACGAGAGTAACCTCGCGACTTACACTTCAGCCAGCACATTCGACCAGTCCTGGTCTAACGGCTTCATAGAAATATGGGCAATGCCAACAGTGCTTGCAAACGCACAGAAGCGACTGGCCCAGTCCAAGTTTTTGTCGAGGCCACAGGAAAAAGCCCAAACGGCATAGCAAGACAAGTTGCAAGCGAGAAAATTTTGACTCTGACAAGATAGGAGGTGACACTTTGTCCAGTGAGAAATGTCCAGACTGTGAAGCTCTTGTCTCCGTCCCAGACGACGCGGTGAACGGTGAGATAGTGTCGTGCCCAGACTGCGGGCTCGACCTTGAGATAGCCCTTGCAGGCCAAGAACGCACGGTCAAACCGGTCGTCCTTGAAAAGGAGGACTGGGGAGAGTGACCACCAGCATAGGTCTCGTCTACGATCAGATCAGACCTGACGAGAGGATGCTCATCGACGCCGCCAAAAGAGAACAGGTTGACCTCAAGCTCTACGACACAAACACAACGCCCTTCCCAGTCACCGGCTTCCCCAACAGATTCGAGATTACAAACGTCATCCTACAAAGATGCATATCCTACTTCCGAGGCCTCCATGTTACCGCGACCCTCGAATCGAGCGGAGTCCTTGTTGTAAACTCATTCGAGGCACTCTCAACAGCCGGCAACAAACTCCTCGCCTCGATCAGGCTTGCAAACTCAGGGATTCCTACTCCAAAGACATTCTTGGCGTTCACGGAAGAATCGGCCATACAAGCATTGGACAAGCTTGGCTATCCTGCAGTGATCAAACCGGTAGTGGGAAGCTGGGGACGCCTTGTCACTCTTCTCAAAGATCAGGAAATGGCCAAGTCAATAATCGAATCCAGAGAGTACCTACACCCTATCCAGCAAGTGTACTATCTTCAAGAAAAAATTGACCGGCCAGGACGAGACATTAGAGCATTCGTCATAGGAGATCATGTTGTAGCGGCAATGTACAGGTACGCTACCGATTCCGAATGGAGAACTAATGCAGCCTTAGGAGGACGCGTTGAGAACTGTCCAGTCACCCCAGAGATCGAGGAATTCAGTGTTCGTGCCGCGAAATCGATGGGCGGAGGAGCATTTGGAGTTGATCTAATGGAAAGTAAGAATGGACTGGTCGTACATGAGGTGAATCACACTACCGAATTCAAAGCAACAGTCAAGGCTACAGGAATTGACATTCCAGGTCTACTCATCAAATACGCTGTGGGAATGACGAGAAGATAGAGGTTGAAGGTCTCAATTCTCGGAGGTTCAGGATACGCAGGTGGAGAATTACTTCGCCTCTTGATCAACCATCCAGACTGCAAGATCACTCGCGTAACATCACAACGATTCGCCGGAGAGCCATTGTACAGAGTTCACCCCAACCTCAGAGGAAGAACAAACCTGCGATTCGACGACAAGAGTTTGGCAACACACAATGACAATGATCTAGTCTTCACTGCGCTCCCGCACGGGAAATCAGCTGGCCTAGTACCGCAGCTTCTCGACCAAGGAACCAAGATAGTGGACCTGGCAGCAGATTTCCGGTTGAAGAATCCAGAAGCATACCCAGAGTACTATCATACAAAGCACGAGCATCCCGAATTGCTGGAGAAAGCAGTTTATGGTCTGCCCGAAATACACAGGGAAGACATCCGCAATGCCAAGCTGGTAGCGGTTCCGGGATGTATGGCCACAGCGTCAATACTCGGACTCGCGCCACTGGTCAAAACAGGCATCGTAGAAAAAGAGCACATAGTAATAGACGCCAAAATCGGCTCATCAGGCGCGGGCGCGGGCCCTTCCATGGGTAGTCACCATCCTGAACGGGAGGGAGGCGTGCGTCCATACAAAATTGTGGGGCATCGGCACACGCCAGAAATCGAACAGGAATTGGGGCAACTCAATGGCGGAAACGTGAAGGTCGCTTTCACGCCGCACGCGGTTGGAATGGTGAGAGGAATACTCGTTACAATTCATGCCTTCACTCGAGGACAAGTCGAGAAGAAGGATGTATGGAAAGCGTACAGGGGAGAATATGGGAATGAGCCGTTCATCAGAATGGTGTCCGACAACAAGGGATTGTTTGGGCTCCCTAACCCGAAAAACGTCATTGGAACGAACCTGTGCGATATAGGCTTCGAAACTGATGCTCATGTGAATCGACTCCTTGTGATGTCCGCAATTGACAATCTTACCAAGGGAGCGGCTGGAGCAGCCGTGCAATGCTACAATGTCATGGCCGGACTTGACGAAAGGACAGGCCTTGACACGATAGGATTGCATCCTTGAAAAATGTGCAGCACATCGATTCTATGATTAATGGGCAGTAAGAATGAATCCTAGTCAAGCAATCCTAGATTGGACGACCGGAGAAAGTGAGTATCCGGTAACTCTCCTCCGGTCCATGCTGAACCTATACAGCCCCAGCGGCAGCGAGAACCAAATTGCAAGCTTTCTAGATTCCGAACTAAGGAGGAACGGACTCGAGACTAAGATGGACCCGGCCGGCAACGTGATAGGAGAGATCGGAACCGGAAGGCCGAGAATACTCCTCTGTGGACACATGGACACGATCCCGGGACTACTACCTGTCAAGGTAGAGAATGATCGCGTTTATGGCCGAGGAGCTGTGGATGCCAAGTCTTCTCTAGCATCAATGATAGTCGCCTGCCTCCAGGCAATAGGAACCGAAGAAGCCAGCTTCCACGCTACCCTAGTCGGTGTTGTCGAGGAAGAGACCTCAACCAAAGGAATCCAGCAAGTAATATCTGATCATCAGCCCTACGACCTCGGAGTCTTCGGAGAACCAAGCGGCAGTCGAAACGTGACGATTGGCTACAAAGGACATTTGCGGGCAAGACTGACGTGCTCGACAAAAGGCGGACATTCTGCATCCCCATGGATCTCCAGGAACAGCTTCGACGAGGCCATCAACCTCTGGAAGAAGCTAGAGTCCTCATGCTTCACGAATGACGAAGCTTCAAAGTTCAATGCGTTGACCGGCTCAGTCACAAAGATGACGGCTGGGGACGACACTAACACAATACCCTCTTCGGCCCAATTAGAAGTAGACGCCCGGATTCCGCCAAGTCTAACACTTGAGGCTGTGGAACAAAAGATCATGAACGTCTGCAAAGGAGTGCAAGAGAACACACATGGCGAACTAGTAGTATCCGCTTCTTTTGGAAACAGGTGCCCAGCATTTCTTGGAAATAACGATTCAACAATCGTGAGGGCGTTCAGGATGGCGATAAGAGAAACGACCGGACAACAAGCGACACTAGTGAAGAAGACCGGGACAAGTGACATGAACTTGCTGGCCGAGAAGTACAATATTCCAATGGTTGCCTATGGTCCAGGAAACTCAGCTCTCGATCACACCGATAACGAACACGTTTCCATTCCCGAATACCTTGAGAGCATCCGAGTTACAACGATGGCAATCCGGAACATGGCAAGATTGTACATGAACAGCTCATTCGAGACCGCAACACCATTGCAGCATCGAGTTTGAGAGGGTTCTTGATTGTCAAAGATTCTCAGAGGCGGACGGCTTGGAAAAATGAAGGACGAGGTGGTACGGTTCATCTCATCGGTCGAAGCCGATCGAAGAATATCGCGTGAAACAATCCTCGTCAACAAGGCCCACGTCATAGCTCTCGCAAAGGCAAAAGCGATAGAAAATCAAGACGCTCACAAACTGTTCCAAGTCCTGATCAAGATAGAGCAGGCTCCCCCGTTTAGGGAATCAGTGGAAGACGTTCACGTATTGGTCGAAGAAGAGGTCACTCGTATCCTCGGCAAGGAGGTCGGCGGTCGGCTTCACACCGGAAAAAGCCGCAACGACCAAGTCGCAACCGCCATCAGAATTGCATCGAGGAATCAGCTGCTGACTCTTATCGACGATCTGATCGATCTGGAGAACAGATTACTTCGGCTGGCAAAGAAACATACCAAATCATTGTTCATCGGCTACACACATCTACAGCCCGCCCAGCCTGTAAGCTTCGCTCACTATCTTGTTTCCATCCATGACGCATTGGAAAGAGACAACCAAAGGATTTTGGAAACCTTCGCTAGAGTGAATCAATCTTCTCTCGGAGGAGGAGCCATTGCAGGGTCAAGCTTCAGATTGGATCGTCACCTCACCGCTAGGCTGCTAGGCTTCGATGGCATAGTGGAGAACTCGATCGACGCCGTTACGGGCCGAGACTTCCTTGTTGAGACCTTGAACGTCTGTTCGTTGATAGCTGCTGACTTGTCAAGATTGGCTCAGGATCTGATCTTCTACAGTTCCGAGGATGTGGGACGTGTGGAGTTGCCTGACGCTTTCACTTCGACAAGTAGTATAATGCCTCAGAAGAAGAACCCGGATTCGTTGGAGATCGTTAGAGCTAGGTGTGCTCTTGTGGCGGGGAACGGTGCGTCTGCTCTTACTCTCATGCATGGACTCTCAACTGGGTACAACCTCGACTTTCAAGAACTCACACCGTTATTGTGGAGCTCTCTGGACATTGTTCGAGGCTGCCTATCAGTATTGTCGGGTTTGATTCCAGAGCTCAGGCTTACTAGTAGCATCACCGGAAAGCGTCATCTGGAATTCACGGCCGCTACTGAGTTAGCCAATGCTATAACAAGAGAAGGAAAGATTCCGTACCGAGACGCCTATCGGATGGTAGGTCAGGCTGTAGGTCTTGCCGTTAAGGAGAACCGCCGGCTCAAGGAACTTGGAGCGGATGAGTGGCGAACACTGCTTGGCAAAAGTTACAGTGACACGATCCTCCGAGAAGTTGGCAAGATTCTGAATCTCGAAACCCATTTGGAACGCTACAAGACTATCGGGAGTCCCAATCCTAAGATGACAGCCAAGATGATTGCCACCCGGAGTAAGCAGTTGCAATTGAGAAGGTATCAGGTGCATAAGAAGAGATCCAAACTCGCAAAGAGTTCACGGCTCTTAAGACAGGAAGCCCGCAAGTTCGCGTGAGACTATCAGCTTTTATTCCATTGGTGACAGTCCAGGACGGGAGTTTGGAAGTATGAGCCCCGCTGATCTCAAGGCGCAAAAGGGCGATACAGTTTTTGTCCATTATGTCGGACGGTTTCCGGGAGGCAAGGTCTTTGACACTTCGATGGAAAAGGAGGCCATGAAAGCCGGATTGCACAATCCTGCCCGAGACTACAAGCCTCTACAAGTGAAGCTAGGTATGGGTCAAGTGATACCCGGGTTTGAAGAAGCTCTGATGGGTATGAAGGTGAATGAGGAGCGTGAGGTTACCATTCCGCCCGAAAAGGCCTACGGGAAAGTAGGCAAACATCCAATGGCTGGCAAGACTCTCCAGTTCAAGTTGAAAATGACGAATATCAAGAGAACCTAGCGGCTGGAATCGTCGCTCGCTTAAGATGTATCTTAAT
>Ga0209803_1000549_pt1 | contig 25113 bp, 17 predicted proteins | sample GraSoiAngelo_138_FD_185895 | JGI IMG/M metagenome (GOLD analysis project Ga0209803, IMG submission 185895) | Grasslands soil microbial communities from the Angelo Coastal Reserve, California, USA - 14_0929_09_40cm (SPAdes) (version 2) | ecosystem: Environmental > Terrestrial > Soil > Grasslands ...
CGATGATCGATTCCATCAGCACCTTCCCCGCGCTGTTCGCGCTGTTCATCACCGCGATGGAAATGGTTTCTTTGTGAACGTCCATGCCGATACCATGTGGCCTTCCAGACTATGTCGAGCAGCAGTTCCGTAACCCGGTGTATAAGCCCTTCGATACGGTTTTTCTCCACATAGTCTTGGTTCTCCCACTGCGACAAAGCAGTGCCGAAGGAGAACCGCATGGAACGATTTGTCAAAGATCCCCATACACCAGGGCAAAAACGTCAGGGTCCTTTATGCCCGCAGATCGATGAGTTCGCTCAGCATCGGAAAGGTCTGGTCACCCTCGTCGAGAGGACAACGATTGACAAGCTACTAGACGACTTCAGTTTGTACCTTCAGCAGGAGCGCGTGCTCGCACCAACGACGGTCGCCAACTATGTATCCCTCATTAAGAAGTTCTTGACGCATCGTTTTGGAACTGGACCGGCGGACCTTTCCAATCTGACGGCTGCCCAGGTGGTCGGATCGGTGCAGCGCCTTGTACCGTCGCTTTGCCGGAAGCGAGCTAAAGTGATGACCAGTGCGCTGCGTTCATTCCTTCGCTACGCGCGGTATCAGGACTTCATCCGATCGGATCTCGCGGCCTGCGTGCCTTGCGTGGCAGACTGGTCCGTCGCGTCGATTCCAAAAGGCTTGCCGATCGAGCATGTCAAACGAGTGCTGGCCAGTTGCAATCGGAAGAGTGCCATCGGCCGACGCGACTACGCGATCCTGTTGCTGTTGGCACGTCTTGGGCTGCGAGCAGGCGAAGTGGCGGCCCTCACGTTGGAGGACTTCGATTGGGAAACCGGGCGGCTCACCTTGCGCGGCAAAGGTGACCGCTACGCTGAGCTTCCCGTACCAGCCGATGTCGGGAAGGCGATCGCGGCTTACCTGAAGGACGGACGCACGCGCTCGACCAACCGCTGTGTGTTCTTGCGGGCACAAGCGCCGGCCGTTGGCCTTAGGAACAGCGCGTCAGTGGGCTTAATTGTCAGGAAGGCACTGGCACGCGCTGGGATCAACTGTCCTAGAAAAGGTGCGCACCAGTTCCGGCACACTCTGGCAACCGAGATGCTCCGCCACGGTGCATCGTTGGCCGAGATCGGCGAACTCTTGCGGCATCGAAACCCCCAAACTACCGCCATCTATGCCAAGGTCGATCTTGCCTCGCTACGCACACTAGCCCTTCCATGGCCGGGAGGTATCCGATGAACACGTTGCAGAAAGCTTTGCAAGAATACCTTTCTATGCGTCGCGCTCTAGGATTCCAACTGCTCGACGCTGGTCCTGCCTTGTCAGATTTCGTCTCCTTTTTAAAGCGAAGACGAACCTCTCATATCACCATACGACTGGCGTTAGAGTGGGCCCAGAAACCTGGCGCTCAACCAGCAAGGTGGGCTCATCGGTTGGGTTTTGTTCGCGGTTTTGCCCGATATCGGAGTGCTACGGATCCTCGGACGGAGATTCCACCCTGGAGACTTTTGCCATTTCGATCAAAACGGGCTCGCCCGTACTTGTACACAGACGATGAAGTGCGCATGCTGTTGAAAGCTTCTCTGGGATTGTCTCCGAACAACCCACTACGAAAGTGGACCTATCACGGTTTGTTGGGTCTGTTGGCTGTTTCGGGTCTGCGCCTCAGTGAGGTTCTTTCACTCCGGCTGAGCGATGTGGATCTGCAGAACGCGGTTTTGACAGTGCGTGGAACGAAGTTTGGCAAGTGTCGCTTGGTTCCCCTTCACGGTTCGACGCGAAGGGTGCTGTCGATGTACAAGTCGCGTCGAGACCAGTACCTCAAAGGCCAACCGACCTCTGACTTTTTCTTCGTTACCAAACGGGGAACTCGATTGGACAAGAACAACGTCCGCGGAACGTTCCATGCTTTGTCGCGGCAGATAGGCCTTCGAGGTGAGTGCGATAGCCATGGACCTCGCCTGCACGATTTTCGCCATCGATTCGCCATTCAAACACTTTTACGTTGGTATCGCTCCGGCGACGATGTCGAGCGGCGCCTTCCGGTTCTTTCCACTTATCTCGGACACGTCCGTCCAGACGATACCTACTGGTATCTGACCGCTTGTCCAGAACTGATGGGACAGGCCGTTGAGCGGTTAGAGAGGCGTTGGAGGACTCCGAAATGAAGAGTACATCCAACTTCCCTGGTTTGTTGGAGGGCTTCTTCACTCAGCGTTTGCTGCAGCAGAAACAAGCCAGCACACACACCATTGCTTCGTATCGTGATACGTTTCGACTTCTGTTCCGGTTTACCGAGAAACGCCTGCACAAACCACCCTCTCGGTTGACCTTGGAAGAGATCGACGCGCCATTGGTCGCGGCGTTTCTAAATGATCTCGAGAAAAGTCGCTCCATCTCACCACGCAGCCGCAATCTCCGACTGACTGCCATTCGCTCTTTCTTTCGCTATGCTGCCTATGAAGCACCAGCACACTCGGCCCAGATCCAGCGTGTGTTGGCGATCCCCGGCAAACGGTATGACCGTGTGCAGATTCATTTCCTTTCACACGCCGAACTGGACGCACTTCTCGGCGCTCCTGAGCTAGAGACCTGGTCTGGCCGCCGCGATCACGCTCTGCTGATGGTGGCGGTGCAGACTGGGTTGCGCTTATCTGAGCTGACGGGCTTGAAGCGACAAGATGTCATGGTCGATACAGGCGCTCATGTGCGCTGTACAGGGAAAGGACGGAAGGAGAGATGTACCCCACTGACCAAGCAAACGAGGGCCGTATTGAAAGACTGGTTGAATGAACCCCAAAGGGCGCATACGGAGATGCTTTTTCCCAACGCTCGGGGCAATCGTCTCAGCGGTGATGGCGTGCGATACGTCCTTGCAAAGCACATTGTGACCGCTTCCAAGACCTGCCCTTCGCTGCTTAGAAAGAAAGTGACACCGCACGTGCTGCGCCACACCATGGCCATGGAACTCCTTCAGGCCGGGGTCGATCGCGCGGTGATCGCACTCTGGCTTGGACATGAGTCCGTGGAAACTACACAAGTCTACCTCGATGCCAACCTTGCCCTTAAGGAGGAGATCCTTGCAAAGATGAGATCACCAAATGGTACTAACTCCGGCCGCTACAAACCGCCCGATAGCCTCCTGGCCTTTTTGAACGGCCTGTAGCATCGCAAAGCTATGTCGAGCAGTAAGGGGGAGTCAAACCTGGCGGTCTCCAGTCTGAAGCAGACTTGCTGGAACGGCTTCCTCTTCCTCTCGACATAGTCTGGAAGGCCACATGGTATCGGCATGGACGTTCACAAAGAAACCATTTCCATCGCGGTGATGAACAGCGCGGGGAAGGTGCTGATGGAATCGATCATCGAAACCAAGGCGAGCACGATTCTGCAGTTCTTCTCTGGCCTGGAAGGAGATCTGCGTGTCACTTTCGAAGAAGGGACCTGGGCGGCCTGGCTCTACGATCTCCTCAAACCGCACATCCGCCACATTGTAGTTTGCAATCCGCGTAAAAACGCTTTGCTCAAAGAGGGAAACAAGAGCGACCGCATCGATGCCCGCAAATTAGCCGACCTGTTGCGCCTCAACTATCTCAAACCGGTGTACCACGGCGAAAATGGTATCCGCATGCTCAAGGAGTTGTCGCGCACTTACCTGACCATCAACAGAGATCTGGTGCGGGTGATGAATCGATTAAAAGCCCTGTACCGAGGCTGGGGCATTCCGTGCGGCGGCAAATCGGTCTATTCCCCACGCAACCGCGAGGACTGGTTGAATAAGATTAAAGAAACTGGCGTGCGGAGGCGGGCCGAGCATTATTACCAGCAGCTTGATGCCCTGCAGCAGTTACGCCGCGAGGTGCGTCGGGATCTTTTACAGGAGAGCCGAAAACACAGCGCGGCGAAGATATTGCGCGGGATTCCAGCTATCGGGCCGATCCGATCGGCTCTGTTGGTTGCGCTGATTCAGACCCCGAATCGATTCCGAACCAAGCGCCAGCTGTGGGCCTACAGCGGCTTGGCTCTTGAAACCCACGACAGTGCGCAATATCGCTGTCTGGATGGACAGATTATCCATTCACAAAAGCCGCAGCAAGTACGTGGTCTGAATCACAACCACAATCACGATCTTAAGAGCATTTTCAAAGGCGCCGCCCAGAACGCCACCGCCGGCAGTGGGCCATTCCGAGATTTCTACGAACGTTCGCTGCAGAAGGGAACCAAACCTTCCATGGCACGTCTCACGCTGGCGCGCAAGATCGCCGCTATTACGTTGACTCTTTGGAAGAAAGGAGCGCGATTCGACCCAGAACAACTGAAATCACAAGCAGCTTGAGCGTCTAGGAACACGGCCGGCCACACCAGCATTTTCATATTGGTCGCTGAGCTCCGAAAACGCTCGGGTTCGAGGGTGAGTAGCAATCAAAACGTTAGGCCTCGTCGCTGAAAAGTTGCGAGTCTCAGTTTTCACCCTATGCCCCCTCGGATAACCCAACAAAGCTATAGGCCACGAGTCTCCGATAGGACCATGGTTAGCCTTTTGCTAATCCGTGCTGCTTGTACGTTTCATGGAGCCGAACCAGATCGTATGAAAACTCTGGCGATGAAACAACTCTATCGCGCCGCTTCGCGACGCGCCAAGACGGTCAAAATCTTCCCTGGAAAAGGGAACGCGAGGGCTGAATGTCGAGCACAACTCAGGCCTCTTGCCGGCGTTGACGTGTTTTCTCTTGACATTCCTTTTTATAGGACGTTTTGACCGTTGGTCATTGAGACGCGATTTAACAACAGTTAGGGTCTAAGGAGCGTCAGGTCTGCCGCCGGAGTCAACCACGCTCGAGGCATCCAGCAGGAGCGCTAGCCAGTGCTGCGAGCAGCGCGACTGCCAGTCCGAGAGCGCCGATGTGCCTGATTGGTACAGCCGAGCCCGGCCATAACATCTTAAGCGGCCATAGCAGAATGTCCGCGAACCACCCCAACATGAAAAAGCGCTCTTGCCCAACGGTGCCACGAATGAACCAGAATCCGAGCCAGCAGACGCAGCAGTAGATGAACAGGTTGACAGCTATTAGCGGCCAACCGTGAAGCACAAAGAACCTTGTGCTGCCAGACCGCGACAAAACTTCTCGACTTCCTCGCGAGGCTGCAGTCGTCGCTCCTGTAACTCACCCGCCTCGGCGTCTGCAAAAGGCATTTGCTGGAAGCTCGGGTGATAATCGCATCTTAACAAGGCTCCTTTCTCCCGAGCCTTGGTTGGTTGCACACCACCAAAGTCTACTCGGGCGTGGGAGCCGACATTGTCATGGAATCAATTGCGCTCAGAGACCCGTTCATTTCCAGCCGCCGCGCAAGCGCCGCACATATTCGTCGGCATGCTCATCGGCCCAAAGGTCGTTCCCGGAACCGTAGACGGCTAACAAGGGTCGTCTTGTTTTGACTTAACCATTGGCTTAGTGCTTTTCACTGGCAACCGCGGATTCCTTCAGACCTTCCCGTAGGCAAAACTCTCTCCCCTAGCCCTGCGGATGCCAAAAAAAAGTCTACATCGATCATCGATCTGAGGAAGAGCACCGGAATTCGGCTCCGAGTGCTACATTTGCACTGATTCGCTCGTGCTCGGTACCGGCCAATCCTATCAATTACAATATTAGACTTCCTGTACCGCGAAGGTCGAACCATGTATCGCTGGTCTGAACTCTTCATACCCACGCTGCGCGAGGCGCCCGCCGATGCCGAGGTCGCCAGCCACAAGTTCCTGGTGCGGGCGGGTTACATCCGCCAACTGGCGGCCGGGATCTATTCCTATCTGTTTCTTGGACATCGCTCCTTCAACAAAATCATCGCCATCGTGCGCCAGGAGATGGACAAGATCGGACAGGAGTTTTACTTGCCCGCTCTACATCCGCGCGAACTGTGGGAAGCCAGCGGCCGGTGGGCCACGATGGGCGATAACATGTTCCGCCTGAAGGACCGCAAGGGTGCCGACTTGTGCCTCGGCATGACCGAAGAAGAGGTGATGACCGAGATCGCGCGCAAAGAACTGCGCAGCTACAAGCAGTTGCCACAAATCTGGTACCAAATTCAGAGCAAGTTCCGCGACGAGGCCCGTCCAAAATCAGGCTTGCTGAGAGTGCGGCAGTTCATCATGAAGGATTCGTATTCCTTCGACCTGGACGCAGCCGGCCTCGACGTTTCTTACCTCAAGCATTACGACGCTTACTGCCGCATCTTCGGTCGCTCTGGGCTGAAATATATCGTTGTGGAGGCCCACTCCGGAGCCATGGGAGGCTCGCAGTCGCACGAGTTCATGGTGCGCACCAACGCCGGTGAAGACCTGGTGGTGAGCTGCGAGAAGTGCGGCTACGCCGCGAACATGGAGAAAGCTACTTCCCGCCTGCGTCCCGTCGAAGACCTGCCTCCGGAAGGCTCCGGCAAGCCCCTCGAAGTCCACACCCCGGGACTGAAAACCATCGAGGACGTGGCGCGGTACCTGGGCGTCTCGCCCACGAACAAAATGAAAACTTTGGCCTACATGGCTGATGAGCGCGATCCGGAAACGGGAAAGACCAGACCTCGTCCACTAGTTGTGTTCATCCGGGGCGATCATCAGCTCAATGAAACCAAGCTTTCGTCTGCGATTGGAGGAAAACAGTTCCGCACCATGCAGGCAGAGGAGATCGAGCAGGTGTTCCGCTCGACTGCAGGTTTTCTTGGGCCCATTGGATTAAAAGATGTCGCAACCGCTAAGGATGGAGACTTCACTGACGGTGTGATTCTGCTCGTGGATGAAGCCTTGAGAGGGCGGCAGAACCTGATCGGCGGCGCCAACAAAGAGGATTACCACCTGAAGAACATCACACCCGGAAAAGACTTCCAGCCGACCACCTACGCCGATCTCCGGAGCGTGGCGGCAGGAGAAGACTGCCCCAATTGCGGGGAGGCCCTGCGGGTTGATACCGCGGTCGAGATCGGTCACATCTTCAAGCTCGGTTACAAGTATTCCAAATCGATGGGCGCGCGTGTACTCGACCGCAACGGCAAAGAAGTCACCCCCATCATGGGAAGTTACGGGATTGGAATTGAGCGGATCTTGACTGCGGCAATCGAACAAAGTAATGACGAGAACGGCTTCTGGCTCCCGCCGCAAATCGCGCCTTTTGAAATTCTTGTGACTCCGACCAACGTGGGCGATGACAAAGTGCGCACCACAGCCGAGGACATCACGCGGCGCCTGGAGGCGGCTGGATTCGACGTGTTACTAGATGACAGGGACGAACGGCCAGGGGTGAAGTTCAAGGATGCTGACCTGGTGGGCATACCCTTTCGTGTCACCGTGGGCAAGAAGGTTACCGAAGGCACGGTCGAGGTGGTTCATCGCTCGACACGGGAAATACAGGGTGTTAGCATCGCCGAAATAACGGACTATTTTGAAAAGCAATTGCGGCCCACACGCTAAGTACGCGGCGCCCGTGTGTGTCGCCTCGCGGTAAACGCTATGGGCACATTTAAATTAATTTTAGGGATAGGGCTGATCGTTGGCCTCATCGTAGTCGGAGTACAGGTCATCCCACCTTATTTCACGAACTACCAGTTTGAAGACGAACTGAATAATGAGGCTTTGGCTGCCACGTACAGTAACAAGTCCGAAGAGGATATTCGCGGCATCGTCTACAAAAAAGCCAAGGACATGGATATTCCACTCACCCCGGAACAGATCAAGGTGCATCGCACGGGAACGCAGGGGACCGGGAGCCTGTTCATCGAAGTGAACTACACCGTGCACGTGGCTTTGCCGGGTTATCCACTAGACTTGAATTTCCATGCGGCGACAAAAAACAAGGGTCTCTATTGAGTCCCCGCAACTCATCCTGATGTGATTTAGAATAGATCAAGGGGTACGGGCCAGTTGGCCGAACTGGCAAAGAGCGCTGTCCCAAAGACGGTGCGAACCATTACGAAAAAAGCTGGCTCTGGATAACTCTTACGAGCGCCTTATCGTCTGACAAAGTAGCGATTACTCCGACCATTCATTGTGGCCATTAAACTCAAGATCCCGAAAAGCACGGGCCCCAGCGCAGGAGGCAGCCGATTCCTGCCCCGTGATCCCGTGTTGCGTGCTGCTTTCCTCTTCTTCGTAACCATTTCTTTAGTCGTGGTCGCGTCCTTCTCCTACCTCTACGTCAAGTACGACCGCATTATTGAGAAGCGCTTTAGAGGACCTGTGTTCAGTAGTGCCGCGAGGATCTACGCTCTGCCGCAAACGGTCAAGGTAGGAGAAAAAATCGACGCCAAGGAGATCGCTACACTGTTGCGTCGTGCCGGCTATTCCGAGCGCGAAGGACAATCGCCGCTGGGCAGCTATCGCCTGGTGAGGGGCGGCATCGACGTCAGTCCCGGGCCGGAGTCCTATCACAGTCCAGATCCCGCGCAAATTCGCTTCAGTGGAGGCCAAGTCGATACCATCAAGGACAGGTCGGGCGAACTTGCTGCTTATGAACTCGAGCCGCAACTGGTGACTTCCCTGTTCGACGCGGAACAACGCTCCAAGCGGCAATTGGTCAAGTACGACGATATTCCCAAGATGATGGTGGATGCGGTCTTGTCCATTGAAGATCGCCGCTTCTTTCAACACAATGGCGTGAATTATTTTCGCCTGATGGAAGCGGCGTGGGTTGATTTCACCCACCAGAAACACGAACAGGGCGGTTCCACCATCACCATGCAGCTCTCCCGGGCTTTCTTCCTGACGCCCGAAAAAACTTTGAAGCGAAAACTGGTGGAGATGCTGATTGCGATCGAGCTGGAGCAGAAGTTCAGCAAGCAGCAGATTTTCGAATTCTACGCGAACCGGGTTGATCTCGGACAGCGCGGCTCCTTCACCATCAGCGGATTGGCCGAGGCGGCGCGCTCCTACTTCAACAAAGACTTGAAAGACATCACCTTGCCCGAGGCGGCCTTGCTGGCCGGGCTCATCCAGGCGCCCAGTTATCTTTCTCCCTATCGCCATCCCGAGCGGGCTCTGGACCGACGCAACCTAGTGCTCGAAAGCATGGTCGAAACCCACGCCATTACTAGAGCAGAAGCGGATAAGGCCAAGGCTACCCCGCTGAAGCTGGCTCCACCCAACGTTGAGGCAAGTGACGCGCCCTACTTTGTAGACTTGGTTCGCGATACGTTGATCAGCAAGTACAACGAGCGCGAGTTGAATGAGCAGTCCTATCGCATCTACACCACTCTGGATCCCGACTTGCAGAAAGCGGCGGCCCAAGCCGTGGAAACGGGAATAAAGCTGGTTGACGAACAAGTCAAGAAGATGCGTACGCACAAGGTCAAAGTAGGCAAAGGCAAATATGAGACGAAAGTCAAACCCGGGCCCGATGCCCAAGTTGCGCTGGTTGCGATCGATCCGCACACCGGTCAGATCCTGGCATTAGTCGGGGGGCGCAATTACGGTTTCAGCCAATTGGATCATGCCGTCGCCAAGCGGCCGACGGGATCGATATTCAAACCCTTCGTGTATGCGGCCGCGATGAATACCGCGCTTAATCCCACTACGGCGCCGGACGGACAAGCCATGGTGCTCACTCCGGCTTCGATGGTGGAGGATTCCCCCAGCACGTTTTCGTACGGTGACCAGATCTATGAGCCGCGAAATTACAAAGAGGAGTACCACGGGCAGGTCACCGCACGATACGCCCTCGCGTTGTCCTTGAACAATGCGACTGTGAAACTGGCGGAGGAAGTTGGTTACGACAAGGTGGCGGATCTGGCAAAGGCGGCGGGGATTACTTCCGTGAAGGCGACGCCGGCGGTGGCGCTTGGCGCTTATGACGCTACCCCCATCGACATGGCGGCCGCCTACACCGTCTTCGCCAACGGCGGTACTCGCCTTTCACCCGTCATGATTAATTCTTTGCGCAACACCCGAGGCGACGTTATCGAGGACTTCAACGCAGACAAAAAACCCGTTCTCGATTCGCGCGTTGCATACGTGATGACCAACATGATGGAAGGCGTGCTGAACTTCGGCACGGCGTATTCTGTGCGCGCTCGTGGCTTCATGGCTCCGGCGGCTGGCAAGACGGGGAGCTCGCATGATGGCTGGTTTGCGGGCTACACCAGCAACCTGCTCTGCATTGTCTGGGTTGGTTACGACGACTACAGCGATTTGCGGCTGAGCGGCGCTCAAACGGCTGCGCCCATTTGGGCGGAATTCATGAAAAAGGCAGTCGCTCTGCCCCAGTATTCCGACGTAAAACCATTTACCCAGCCTTCGGGTGTGGTCGATGTCCAGCTCGATAAGATCACCAATCGTCTGGCAACTCCCTCCTGTCCTGAGACGTACACGGCGGCTTTCGTTGCCGGCACGGAGCCTCGCGACACTTGCGATCAGGGGACAGGAATAAAAGGCTTCTTCTCACGGATCTTTGGCTCAGGCGCTGACAAGCCTTTACCCCCCGCTCCTCCTGGAGCGCAGGCGGGGCAAGCGGCCGACGGCCAGGACCCGGCGAAAAAGAAAAAGGGGTTGTTCGGCAAAATTGCGGGTATCTTTAAAGACGACAAGTCGTCCTCCGCACCGTCTAACCAGCCAAGCGACAGCAGCAATACCAATCCTCATTAGACGGCCTGGAGCGGAGGTGGAGTATCTGCTCGCGCGGGAGGTACCGTCATGCATCGGCAAACTGGTTTTCTGGTCGTCCCTTTCCTGATCATGTTCGCGAATCTCCCGGCTCTGGGGCAGGCTCCTTCCCCAGACCGGGTACAAGTTGGGCCTCCCGTCCGACGCATTGAACCGCCGTCTCTGACGGCATCCGCTGAAGAACTGGAACTGCGGGGAGACGAACTGCGGGGAGAGAAGGCCTACGCTGACGCGATGGATTACTTCCGCGCTGCCTTGGCGAAAAATCCGAACAGTCCTCCCATTTACAACAAGATGGGGATTGTTGAACTGCAGACTTTCCATCTGAAAGAGGCCAAAAAGAATTTCGAGCGCGCCATCAAACTGAAGCGCGATTTTGCTGACGCGCACAATAATCTTGCCGTCGTCTACTATGAACAGAAGAAATATGGCAAGGCAATCAAGCTTTACACCGAAGCCATCGACATCGACCAGACGTCTGCCTCCTATTTCAGCAATCTGGGTGCCGCCTACTTTTCCAAGAAGGAGTTCGAAAACGCGACCCTGGCCTACACCCATGCGATTCAGCTCGACCCCGACATTTTCGAGCGAACCTCCCGCACCGGCGTGGCGGCCCAGCTTCCCTCTCCTGAGGACCGGGCGCGGTACAACTACACCATGGCTAAGTTGTACGCCAAGATTGGGTTAACTGAACGTTCCTTGCAGTTCCTGCGACGAGCCATGGAGGACGGATACAAAGACATCCGGATGGTGTATAAGGACGCCGAATTCTCCAGCCTGAGGAAGGACCCACGTTTTACCGAGCTGATGGCGGCCAAACCGGCGGCCATCCCGGAATAAGACCCGGCATAAGAAAAGGTTGATAAAGTTTTGTAAAATCCGCAACTCTATGCCACCAGCTAGGTTAAAGTGAGACAAATACTCCTGAAAACAACAGGGTGAGTAAGGAGAAACGGTACCCACCGATTGCCTACCCGAGCACGCCCCAAGCAAAGGCAATCGGTGGGCTTGTTAGTACCTCTCGAGGAATCCCCTCGCGGTTTGTGCGGCAGCATACCTATTTTGCCCGATTGAACGTACTCTGCTTTTTGACCACAGTAGCGAACAGGAGGTACCTCGTCTCACGAGGAGACGTCATGCTTGGCGACGATCCGGGAGCGCTACTCGATCCCCCCGAGGGCACTCGCGAATCTCTGGACTCGCTAGAGACCAGGTTTCGCCGAGCCTATGGGCGAGATATGACGCCGGAAGAGCGGAAATATTTCGCTTTGGTGGAACGTGTGGTCCGCTTCGAACCGGATGGTAAGGGTGAACCACAGGCGATTCACGAGCCTAAGCGTGAAGACGCCCCCACGGCTGCAGCCGAACAGCCTGACGGACCAGATTCGGATAGTCCGAAGGCAGCGTAGTCCCAAAACACCGTTTGTCATTCAGCCGCACTCTTCTGCGGGGTGGTCGCGGCCGGACTTCGCTGGCTGATGTACTGCTCGACTACGCCGTCCCACTTCCCCTGTGCTTTCAGGATGTACTCCACCGCATCGCGCAAAGCCCCATCGCCCCCCGCATGCTCCGTGACGAAGTGGGCCTCGTCCTTGACCTCCTTCCGCGCATTAGGAACTGCTATAGCCAGCCCGCAGTGTCGCATCACTGGCAGATCAATCACATCATCTCCGATGTAGGCGGCTTCTTCCGAATCCAGTTTTTCCTGGCGGAGAATCTCCTGAAAGACGGTCAGCTTATCCTGGATACCTTGATGGACGTGTTCCAGCTTCAGATCGCGCGCCCGCAGGGCCACCGTTTCCGAGATTCGCTTCGTGATCAGCCCCATTTTGATGCCGGCCAGCCGTGCCAGGGAAACAGCCGTACCGTCGTGGGCATTGAAGCCCTTGGCTTCCACATAAGACTGGCTGACGAAGCCGAAACCACCTTGTTCACCGTGCCTGGAGGCATGCTCCTGAGTCCTCAGTTGGGCACCGCCGGGCGCAGGAAAGATCCAGATTTTTCCGTCGGTCAGGACCCCGTCTACGTCAAATAGGAGGAGTTTGATTTTCTTTGCCCGGGGTTTGGACATGCGCGGGATTTTAGCATTCGAGCTGCCAGCCTCTAGCTACTAGCACCCAGGAAATCTGGCCTTGCTTGCTGGAAGCTAGAAGCTCTCAGGCGAACATTTTACGAAAGTCTCGACTCCGGGTAGAATGCTAGAAATGTCCTCTCTTCCTGCCAGTCTCGCCTGGGCGCACCCTCTGGTTCAAGAGTGGTTTGTGCGGCGTTTTGCCACGCCCACCGAGCCTCAGGAGCAGGGCTGGCCGCACATCCTGGCCGGGCGAACGACTCTCATCTCGGCTCCCACTGGTTCAGGAAAAACCCTGGCAGCTTTCTTAGCGTGTATCGATCGCCTGGTGCGGAAAGCGCTGACGGGAGATATTCAGGACCGCACGGAAGTGCTTTACATTTCGCCTCTGAAAGCGTTAGGCAACGACATCCAAAAGAATCTCGAAGTTCCTCTCGGTGAAATTCTGCAGATGGCTGGAGAGCGTGGGCTTCTGATGCCGGAAATCCGCGTTGCCGTTCGCACTGGAGACACGCTCATGCATGAGCGCCGGGCAATGCTGAAACGCCCGCCTCATATTCTGGTCACCACTCCAGAGTCGCTCTACATCCTGCTTACGGCCGAGGGAAGCCGAGCCATCCTGCACGATGTCGAAACCGTGATCGTCGATGAGATCCATGCTGTCGCTGACGATAAGCGTGGCGCGCACCTGACGCTCTCGCTCGAAAGGCTGGAAGCCCTCGCGAACCAACCGCCGGCGCGCATTGGCCTATCGGCCACGCAGAAGCCGATTGAGGAGGTCGCTCATTTCCTTACTGGCAGCGGCCGCCCTGATCCGGTCACCGTCAACATCGGCCACCGGCGCGAACTCGATCTCGCCGTGGAAACTCCTGCCAGCCAGCTGGGACCGGTGGCCAGCAATGAGATGTGGGACGAGATCTACGACCGCATCGCAGAACTGGTTCGCCAGCATCGTTCGACCCTGGTTTTCGTCAACACGCGCCGCCTGGCGGAGCGGGTTGCCCACAATTTGGCCGAGCGGCTCGGCGAAGAAGCTGTAGCGGCTCACCATGGCAGCCTGTCGCGCAAGCTCCGCTTAGCCGCCGAGAAGAAACTAAAAAACGGCGAGATTAACGTGCTGGTTGCGACGGCATCGCTTGAGCTTGGAATCGATATCGGCACGGTCGATCTCGTCTGCCAGCTCAGTTCGACGCGCGCCATTGCCGTGGCCTTGCAGCGAGTTGGCCGTTCCGGTCACTGGCGTGGCGCGGTTCCTAAGGGCCGAATTTTTGCCATGACTCGAGACGAACTGCTGGAATGTGCCGCCTTGGTTCGCGCCATCCGGCAAGGCGATCTCGACCGCTTGATGATTCCTGAATCTCCCTTGGACGTGCTGGCGCAGCAGATTGTCGCCTCTTGTTCCGCGGAAGAATGTCGCGAGGATGATTTGTTCGCCTTGATCCGGCGTGCTTATCCCTACCGCAATCTGCCACGGGAAGTCTTCGATTCAATCGTCGGCATGCTTTCCGATGGGATTGCTGCTCGCCGGGGACGTTACGGCGCCTACTTGTATCGCGACCAGGTCAATGGCCGCCTGCGTGCTCGCCGCGGCAGCCGGCTGGCCGCCATCACCAGCGGCGGCGCTATCCCCGAAACTGCGTTGTACACCGTAGTTGCCGAACCCGAAGGCGTCACCGTCGGCACAGTTGACGAAGACTTCGCCGTGGAGAGTCTTGCCGGTGATGTCATGTTGCTGGGCAATACCTCCTGGCGAATCCGTCGGATCGAAGGAAAGTCAGGTCGCGTAATCGTCGAAGATGCGCAGGGAGCGCCCCCAGGAGTCCCCTTCTGGCTGGGCGAGGCGCCCGCGCGCACAGCGGAACTCTCCGCTCATCTTGCCAACCTGCGGCAGGAGATAAGCGATCGGCTCCCTGGTGTCTCGCCGGTTGGCTTCTCGCCCACGCAGCCGGTCGTAGCCGAGACGATATCGTGGCTGAAAGAAGAATGCGGCCTGGATGATGCCGGAGCCGAACAGATCGTCGAGTACATCCTGCAGGGCCGTGCGGTCTTGGGTGCCGTGCCCACTCAGGAAACAATTATCGCGGAGCGCTTTTTCGATGAAGGCGGCGGAATGCAATTGGTCATCCACGCTCCATTTGGTGGCCGTATCAACAAAGCCTGGGGACTGGCGCTCCGTAAGCGCTTCTGCAGGAGCTTCAACTTTGAATTGCAGGCCGCAGCCACCGACAATGGACTGAACATTGCTTTGGCCGAGCAGCACAGTTTTCCCCTTGCCGATGTTTTCCAGTTCCTTCAGCCGGAAACCGTTCAGCCGATATTGGAGCAGGCGGCACTGGCCTCGCCCATTTTCGGCACCCGTTGGCGCTGGGATGCCACTCGCGCGCTGGCTCTGTTGCGCTTTCAGGGTGGCAAGAAAATCCCACCGCAAATCCAGCGCATGCGTTCCGATGATCTGCTGGCATCGGTTTTCCCGGACGTGGCCGCGTGCCAGGAAAATATCGTCGGCGACATCCAGATTCCCGATCACCCTCTGGTGAGCGAAGTCATGAAGGACGTGCTCACCGAGGCGATGGACATCGATGGATTACGCGGTGTCCTGCGCGGAATCTCCGACGGAAGCACCCGTTGTGTCGCCGTGGACACCCCTGTTCCTTCGCAGTTCTCCCACGAAATCCTCAATGCGAACCCATATGCGTTCCTTGACGATGCACCCTTGGAAGAACGCCGTGCCCGTGCCGTAGAGATGCGCCGCATCTTGCCGGAGTCTGTGTTACGGGAGGTCGGCAAGCTTGATCCTGCCGCCATCGCCCAGGTCCGCGAAGAAGCCTGGCCGGATGTTCGAGACCGCGATGAATTGCACGACGTTTTGCAAACACTCATTGCCGTTCCCGAATCCCCCGGTGATGTCGTCATTCCGAGCGGACGTGACCGCCAAGAGCCTGCCCTGAGCGGACAAGAGAGCAGCGAGGGGAGTCGAAGGGATCTGGCGCGCAGCGGTTCAAATGCGTGGTCGCCTTATTTCAGCGAACTCACTCACGAAGGCCGCGCTACGGTCGCCATGGTCGAGGGCGAGACACTCTCGGAACAGGCGGCGGGACGCCGGCGCTACTGGGTTGCTGCCGAGAAGGTAAAGAGCTTTACCGCTCTGTTCCCCTCCGCCAACTTCGAGACGACACTCGCTGAAATCGGGAGCGCAGTACCATCTAAAGACGATGCTCTTCTCGCGCTGCTCACCGGCTGGATGGCGCACCTCGGCCCCACGACTGCAGCCCAGTTGGGCGGCCTCCTTGGTCTTCCCGCAGCAGAAATCGACAAGGCGCTACTCCGACTCGAAGCCTCGGGCGCCATTCTGCGCGGCAAGTTCACCGATCCATCCACCTCGGATACGGAATGGTGCAATCGACGCCTGCTGGCACGAATTCACCGGCTCACCCTCGGCACACTTCGTAAGCAGATCGAGCCAGTTACTGCGGCGCAGTTCATGCGTTGGCTCTTGCGCTGGCAGCACATCGCCTCAGGCACGCAAGTACTGGGGGAACGAGGCACGTTGGAGGTCCTGCGCCAGCTACAAGGTTTTGAAGTTCCTGCGAACGCTTGGGAGCGACAGATTCTTGCGCGTCGCATTGCTGACTACGACCCCAAGGTCCTCGATCAGCTCTGCCTGACCGGCGCAGTAGGCTGGGGCCGTCTGTCGCCGCATCCGGCCACGCTTGAAGACACCGCCGAAGGCAAGCGGCGCGTGATCCCGACCAGCGTTGCGCCCATCACTTTTTTTGTCAGGGAGGAAGCCGATTGGATGATGCCGCGTCACTCCGGCACCGACCTGCCGGAGGAAACACGTGGTCTAAGCCACGGCGCGCGGGAGGTGCTGGATTTCCTTCGCCATCGAGGCGCCTCTTTCTTTGCCGATATCGTGCGCGGCACCGAAAAGCTGAAAGCAGAGATTGAAACTGCGCTTTGGGAGCTGGTCGCTGCGGGCATTGTCACCGCCGATGGCTTCGACAACCTGAGATCGTTAATCGATCCCAAGCGCCGCGCCGGACAGGGACACGGCCGCACCTCTCGCCCCCGGCACAGCGCGGGCCGATGGTCGTTGCTCTACACCGATCAGATCGCAGAGCGCAACAAGGCCGTCGAGGCCACCTGCTGGATGCTGCTCAAGCGTTATGGCGTGGTATTTCGCGATTTGCTCGTCCGCGAAACCATCCTGCCAAAGTGGCGAGAGCTGCAGATAGCTTTCCGCCGTCTCGAAGACCGAGGCGAGATTCGCGGTGGTCGCTTTGTAGACGGTTTTCTGGGCGAGCAGTTTGCTTTGCCGGTGGCGGTGGAGTCGTTGCGTGCGGCGCGTAAGGTGGAGCCCACAGGAGAGACATTGACCCTTTCGGCGGCTGATCCGCTGAACCTGGTTGGAATCCTGGTGCCGGGGGACCGAGTCCCAGCGATTTCCGGCAAAGCTGTTACCTTTCGTGACGGAGTGGCGTTCCGCAACGAGGACGCTTACCGGGCTGCAGGCGACTAGCCCCTTCCATCAGGAGCCGTGAACGCCTGGGCCAGAAAATACAAATTCTGCTGACAATAAAAGAGCAACTTATCGGGAATCGGCTTCTGTCCCTGATCGAGGTTGACAGCCGGTACCAGCACAGGTTGCGAGTCACAACCAGCCCGCCGCAGCCTCAACATTCCCAGCAGCTTGCTGGGCTCGACTTCATATAGTCCGGCCGATAGCAGCATCTCTCCCACGACGAAGTCGAACGGAACCTGCACCAGGGCCGTTCCCTCTCCTCGACCGGAGCAGCACCTCGCCAAAACCTTTATGCTCGCAAATGAGCACGTATCCGGTCTCATCAGTTGTGTATTGAAACCCACTGTGACTTCTCCTCGACAAGTCGACCGGGAACTCGCTGAGGGGTTCCTCGAGTTCCCGTCGACTACTGCCCGACCTGAAAATCTCAAAAGCGCTTCCCCTCGCTTTTGGCCGGGCCAGTCTCAATAAAATGATGGCCAACAGCTCTTGATTCTGTCAAAAAGTTCCATCAGGGACCGAAATTCGAGTCCCTGATGGCGACTTCCCGGCGAAATCCAGACCGAAAGCGCCTCCCCCAGGTCGCTTTGCCGGGACAGTTCTTTTCACACCATGCCTTGATGCAGCTCCCATGCCAACTTTCTGCAGGGCAACCTTGATCGGCCCGCGTCCATGCAACCACTTGATACCATGAAGGTTGTGGATTATTCCCAACCCTGGAGGGCTAGCACAAGTATCAGATTTGCGGGTCTTCGTACTATCCGATGGGATAGCCTCTAGCCATTCGGATAGTCTGGCTCGCTTGACGCACTTTGCGTGCAATACACCGTGTAACTATGCTAAGAACTATCTGCCGACTGAGGGGTGAGGGTGAACCCGCGACTAATAGCTATAGCCGGGCCGCTGAAAGACTCCCATTTCGTCCTGCCCATCGGAGAGCTCACCATCGGCAGGGATGAATCCAACTTGCTGCCGATTTCCGACCCCGCAGTTTCCCGCCGACACTGCGTGGTAAGTCGCGAGGCGGAGCACTTCAAGATCCGCGATCTCAAGAGCCGCAACGGCACCCTGATCAACGGAAACTCCGTACAAGAACAAGATCTGAAGCATGGCGACCAGATTTCTATTGGGGATTCCATCTTTGTCTTTCTTCTTGAGGACACCGATGAAGCTCTCTTGGGCAGGCAGGTGGAATTCGAAGACGGCGCTCTCGGCCAGTCGACAGTACGACTGCGGCCTGCCGACGTGCTTTATCTCCAGCCGGACAAGATCCTGAGCGAGTTGCCGGCAACGTCCCGTCTGGCGCGCAACCTCAACGTGCTGCTCAAGATTAGCCGCGTGGTGCACTCCATCCGCGATTTGCAGGCACTGCAGGACGAGATTCTGAGCCTCACCTTTGAGGTTTCTCCCGCCGAGAGGGGTGCGATCCTGCTGGATGGCACTCATGCCAAGGATTTTGCTTCCGTATTCGCGCGCAACCGCCTGGCCAGCGACCCACGAACGGTGCGCGTGAGCCGTACCGTCGCGCGGCAGGTTTTGGAACAAGGTGTCTCGGTACTGGGGAGTGACGTTACAGCTGACGGGAGCCTCAACGAGGTCGAGAGCCTCATCACCTCCGAGGTGCGTTCCCTGCTCTGCGTGCCGCTAATCGTGTTTGACAAGGTGATCGGTTGTATCTACCTCGATTCGACCAATCCCATCCTGCGTTTCGACGAAGACCACTTGCAGCTCGTCACCGCCATAGCGGGCATCTCCGCTGTCGCCCTGGAAAACGCCCGCCAACTGGAGTGGCTGCGCCAGGAGAACGAGCGGCTCAACACCGAGATCAACCTTGAGCACAGCCTCATCGGCGAAAGCGCGATCATGAAGAACGTCTACCAGTTCCTGGCGCGGGTCGCGCCCACCGATAGCACGGTATTGATAGACGGGGAGAGCGGAACGGGTAAGGAATTGGTGGCGCGCGCCATTCACCAAAACAGTGAGCGATCAGAAAAACCCTTCGTCGCCATCAATTGCGCTGCGATCACCGAGACGCTGCTCGAAAGCGAACTCTTCGGATATGAGAAAGGGGCTTTCACCGGGGCCACCGCTCAGAAAAAAGGCAAGCTGGAGGTTGCCAACGGCGGCGTGGTCTTTCTGGATGAGATCGGGGAACTGGCGGCCGCCCTGCAATCCAAGCTGCTGCGTGTGATTCAGGAGCGTGAGTTCGAACGCGTCGGCGGCACCCGTTCGGTCGAAGTCGATATCCGTCTGATCGCCGCCACCAATAAGAATCTGGCGGAAGCAGTCCGAGCAGGCACATTCCGGCCGGACCTGTTCTACCGCTTGAACGTCGTCTCCGTTACCATGCCGCCGCTTCGCGAACGCAAGGAAGACATCGCACAGCTGGCCACCTATTTCATCAACAAGTATGCCAAGCGGTGCAAGGTGAAAGCCAAACCCCTGTCGGAGGAAGCGCGCGCCTGCCTGCTGAACTACGACTGGCCGGGCAACGTACGCGAACTGGAGAACGCCATCGAACGGGCTCTCGTCCTCGGCGCCGCCGATCTGATTCTTCCCGAAGACCTGCCGGAAGCCGTGCTGGAGCGAGCCGCTCCCGCCGGCATGACCGCGAAATATCACTCCGCCTTAAAGGAAACTAAGAAGCAGCTCATTCTGGCGGCGATAGAAGATGCCAAGGGCAATTACACCGAAGCTGCCCGGGCGCTCGGCCTCCATCCCAACTACTTGCATCGCCTGATTCGCAATTTGGACTTGAGGCACGAACTCAAAGCCAGCGGCCGCAGATGAAGCCCTGAAAACCTGGTTTGGGGTGGCGCAGCGCTTAATCTTAATGTGTGCGTGAGAACTGCTCTGTGGATCAAAACGGTGAATCCGCAACCTACCAGCCCGGAGGGGCGAAATAGGTTAGCCCCGGACGTAAGTCCTGGGTAAAGTGGGAAATGTCCCGGAGGGGCGGCACCAGTCCTCACGCACACTTTCCAGCGCTGCAAAAAGCATTTTATTCTTGAAGCCGGCTTTTAGCCGCGTATCACCGCTACGGAACGCGCAGCTTCAACAGTCGGGCCGGGTCCAGGTAGACTCCCTGCCAGCGTACCGCGATGTGCACGTGCGGCCCGGTCGCGCGGCCGGTAGCGCCGCTGAGTCCGACCTCCTGGCCGCGTTTGACATGCTCCCCTTCATGCACCCCGATCTTAGAAAGATGCATGTAGAGACTGAGCAAGCCCTGTCCGTGGTCCAGTACGACGCAGCTCCCTTCGAAAAACAGATCGCGGGCGAGGATCACGGTTCCGCTGTTGATTGCTTTTAGTGGTGTGCCAACCGGAGCATGGTAATCCAAACCTCCATGCACGCTTTTCACAACGCCATTGAAAGTGCGGCGAGTGCCAAATGGATCGGAAACCGATGTTGACACGGCCGGAAGAAACCTTCCCGACCATTCGCGCTCGGGACTGATCACGGCGAAGACTTTAGACTTCAATTCCTTCTCCTGATCGATTCGAGTGAGCATATCCGGAGCAGGCGCGGTGAATTTTTGTGGAACATGAAGCACGATAGTCGGATACTTCGCCGCCCAAACCCTTACCTTGCTTTCCAAGTCAACGCGTGCGTCCTGCTTGTTGACACCGTGCAACACCAGAGGGTAGCGGCCCGGCTTGGTTTCAACGCTGACTCCGGCAAACCCGATCCAAGTCTTGCTGCCAGGGTTGTAGCCGAAGAACACCTCGTGGCCCAGCCAGGCTCCAGTCAAGGACTTCAAACGCACCGGCGGACGTACACGAAGCAGAAAGGGCGAGCCGTTGACCAGTCGCGCAGGTTCCCAGCGCACGAGTGGAGGCTTCGCCCGCGATGAGGGAGACTTTTCTTCGTTCTGCGCTGCGAAGGCAATGCTGCTGGCGAGCAGCGCACACATGCTGACAGCAACTATCTTTTGAGTACGGTGATGCCCTGGCTTCACTTTTTCAGCGTACCAGAAAGCGAGACAAGCCCGAATCGAGGAGCTCGTGTTCATCCGGGGAGGGCGCCGCTCTTACAGGCTGGGGAAAAAGGCTGGGTTTGGGTGGCGCGGCGCTTCAGTGTCCATCCGCCGCCGCGCCTGCCCGGCGGCAGATCTCTATTCCCTGACCTGGTGCACTCGGCGGCACGGCTGAAAGGCCGTGCCCTCCCCAAATCACACGAAGCAATTGGAACCGCAATCTGCCTTAGTTGTGTGGCGCGGTCACTCCTGTCCGCGCTGTTGAGCCGCACTGATGCTGGCCGTGCCACCCTCGAAAGCCCCCTGAGCTTCAGGGTTTCAAGGTTCAGAGTTCAAGGGCTTCATTGTTTTCGGTTTCTTGTATCAGGGCACGCCTTGAGGCGTGCCGATTCCGCCGCGGCTATCATGAACCTCAGCCGCCGAGCCTGGCTCGGCCGCTGATGTCTGCTCCTAAGGTGCAGAAGTGACGGCCCGGCTGAAGCGGTGCCCTGATGCGAATCTGCCAGTTGACGAAGTTGCCGCATCCGCAAAGAGCGGCCACATTTCGGGCAATGCCGAAAAGCTTGCCCGGCACGAGACGCGGGGAGCCGAATCCCACGTTTGCGAAAACCAGGCAAACGTGGGCCCCCCAAGAAACGTCCAGCCAAGCGGTTGGCCCAGCTTTGCGCTCTTTGCAAAGCTGGGGAACCCGGCCGTTCAAATCTGCCGCCTACTATCTAAAACCTTGTCAAACCGGCTTCGCCCGTGAGGAATCTGCTGTTTTCGGCAGGAACAGCAAAGCAGACTCCTCGCTCCGCGGAATGACAAGAGGAAAAATCGGAACGACAAGGCGAAATCGGAGTGGGAAAGAAGAAGACAAGTTCGAAATTGTTGGTTATTGATTGTTGATTTAACAGAAAGTCGCCGCCGATTATCAGGGCAGCCGCCGAATCACCACGTCGTCATCCTGAACGGGCGTAAGTCGGTGGAGGATCTGGCGTGCACTGGCAGAACCTGTGACGACATGCACACAGTCGTGGCCACTAGGCCACGCGCGGACAGGAGTGTCCGCGCCACACGCGCGTTGAGGCTTTTCTGCCGAAGAGCTAGTCTTATATTGTGAGCCTCAGATGAACTTCCGAAACATCCTGCGGGAATCCTGGAGCGCCATGCAACGCCACTGGATCAGGAGTGTGCTTACGATTCTCGGCATTGGCGTGGGCGTTGGAGCTTTCATTTGCGTGGTCGCGATCGGAAACGCCGGAAGCAGCAGCATTGAAGATAAGCTGCAGAGCCTGGGTGACAATTTCGTCTGGGTGGAAGCGGGCAGCCGCGCCCGCAACGGCTTGCGAGCGGGCTCACGCGGCACGCGTTCGCTTGTGCTCGGCGATGCACAAGCCATCCTGCAGCAGGTTCCTTTGATCAAGAGCATGTCACCTAACGTGGATGGTCACATCCAGGTCATCTACGCAGGTGAAAACTGGGCTACCATGTACCGCGGCGTGACTCCGGAGTTTCTCCAGATACGCCGCTGGCAGGTTCGACTGGGAACATTCTTCACCACTGCAGACGTGGAAACCAGCGCGCCCGTGTGCGTACTGGGCGAAACCGTGGTCGAAAACCTGTTCGGGAACGAAGATCCGGTTGGGAAGACAGTCCGCATCCAGAGTTTGCCTTGTAAGGTGATTGGCGTTCTCGACCGCAAAGGATTTTCGGCAACGGGACAAGACCAGGACGATTTTGTTGTCCTGCCCTACACGACGGTGCAGAAGAGAATCACCGGAACGTTCTGGCTGGATGACATCTTCTGCTCCGCGGTTTCGCGCGAGGCGATGCCCGAAGCCACCGGGGACATCATGGCACTCTTGCGGGAACGCCACCACCTGAACGCTGGAGAAGACGACGACTTCAACGTTCGCCGGCCGGAGGATGTGGTGCAGGCCCAACTGGCTGGCAGCCGGATCATGACCATGTTGTTGGCCAGCGTTGCATGTTTGTCTTTGGTGGTGGGCGGCATCGGGATCATGAACATCATGCTGGTATCGGTGACACAGCGCACGCGCGAGATTGGAATACGATTGGCCGTTGGCGCCACCGAATGGGACGTCCAGGTTCAATTTCTAAGCGAAGCGGTGGCACTGAGCGTGATAGGCGGCTTGTTGGGATTAATGGTTGGCGTACTGGCCTCGGTTGGAGTTCAAAACCTCTTCCACTTCCCGACCAAGATCACGCCGCAGGTTTTTGCAATTGGAGGTTTCTTCTCCGCCGGAATTGGAGTGTTGTTCGGCTATTATCCCGCCCGAAAGGCCTCGCAGCTAGATCCCATCCAGGGGCTGCGTTACGAATAGGTTGTCCGCAGTACCTCACCTAGACGGCCTGCGACCCTGAATGAGGCGAATCACCAGAACCACCAGCGCGATTAGTCAGCAGCAGGTGGACATATCCACCCAAGGTGTAGGAACTAACCAGTCCCAGCAGCCACAGGATCAGCAGGAATCGTCCAAAGCATAGGCCCTCCCAACGTGTGCGAGCAGGCACGGAAGCCGCTTCCATTGGGAAAACTACACTGACAGCTTGCGGGAGTCGTTCCGGTAAAAACCTGACGGCGGGGCGAACTTACCTGTAATCATTGGCGGCCGGGTCATTCTGCGGCCCTCCACGGAACGTGTCTTCGCGTTGTTTCAGCACTTCGTTGAGTTCGGTTACCAAGTCCATTAACTTCTTAGGGTCACGCTCTTTACTAGCTGCTTCTGATAATTCTCTCCAGTCCCTCGGTGCAGGGTTGTAAGACATAGTCCCCCTTCCTTGGCCAGACCTAGGGTACATACCTTAGCCGACAGGGTAAGTTGCAGTTGGATTACCAAGCACGCAAGTTGATATTTTTCAGTAGGATATGTTAAGAAAGTCTCAAGTCGCGATTGGCAATCTGTACTCCAAATTGGTAATTCCTTCCTGCCGGAACGGAAAGCCGGTCCCCGGCACCCCGGTGAGCTGATTTCCACATGCTGGTCAGGACGGCCCTGGATGCCTGTTAACTAAAGAGTGAACTACTCCCGCCCAAGATGCATCCAAGCGGATACAACGTTACCTCCCGAGGTCGAGGTGTGGTATGACGCGGGAACAGAAGGTGAGAAATTCGTGGAGTTCCATCCGGGCCGGCTCCAAACGGCATGTCGGGCTGCGAAATGTCGTTCTGGGCTTTTTGACGTGCACGTCCATCGCTCTCATGCTGACTCGCTTCTTTCCGCACGCCCATGGGGATGACATTCTGCCGTTGCTCTTCCTGGTGGTGGTAGGGCTGGTCGCGCATTTCCTGGGAACCCTGAGCGCAATTGTGGGACTGGTGTCGGCGAGCTACGTGTTCGCGACTCTCCTCTTTGCGCCTCTGAACAGTTTGACGGTAAAAGACGAATCGGCGCGAACGAATCTGATGCTGATGCTGCTTTTCGGCTTGGCCATTTCCTATTTCTATGGCGGCGAGGATAGCCCGGAAGATGTCGGCCCGCCTCCCGAGGACGATTAATCGCTCGCACACGACACGAGATATTCTGTTTACATCCGAGCGCGTTGAACGTCTAATGAGCTGAAGCAGGTCGGCATTTGCCTGCCCGAAAAGCCATCTCCGGATGTTTGCTCAGCTTCATTCGAAAAGCGCAAGGCGCCGGAACACGCTGCTCTATGGTTCCGTGAGCCTCCACTGCCTGCTTCTCTATCTTCTGGTTCGCTCACCCAGTCCGATCTTCGTGGCGCCATCTTCCGTGGTCCGCGGCGTGACACGGGGTTCGGTTACCCAGCTGTACTGGACAGGTCGCTACTCGCAATCCCATGTGGCGGGAGGGAGGACTACTGCCCAGTCGCCCCTCGCATGGAATAAGCGGACCATACAGCGCAAAGCGGACTCTGCCGATAGCCCACTCACCGAGGCGGATGGG
>Ga0209803_1000551_pt1 | contig 25045 bp, 28 predicted proteins | sample GraSoiAngelo_138_FD_185895 | JGI IMG/M metagenome (GOLD analysis project Ga0209803, IMG submission 185895) | Grasslands soil microbial communities from the Angelo Coastal Reserve, California, USA - 14_0929_09_40cm (SPAdes) (version 2) | ecosystem: Environmental > Terrestrial > Soil > Grasslands ...
TTGTCTTTGTTGTTGGGTGGCTTGTCATCGTCACGGGACTGGGGTCAATATTTTCTTTCCTGACTCTCTCTGGAATAGTAGGATTAGCGATCTCCCTCGCGTTACAGAATACTCTTAGTAACATAATCTCAGGAATCCTATTACTGTCGGATGGAGTTCTGCGACTTCACGACTCGGTCGAGTACGGTGGAGTGAAGGGGAAAGTCGTGAAGATAGGCTTGAGGGCGACCTGGGTCAAGACGGACAGCGGCGACATCGCGATAATAAGCAACAACTATCTCGTGAACGGTCCCTTGCTCAACTTCACTGCGGGGCAACGTCTTGAGAAGAAGCTGCGTCAGTAGAAACTTGTGGTAACTTCTTCAGCTTTTTCCTTTCTAAGAACTTTTGGGTATTTTGAACGAGAATCGCAGAAAAACATGGGGGAGGGACGAACACCTCTACTGAGGAATCCGTCCGATCGTCTCTAGAGGTGTCTTATCAGTGGAGTCGGGATGCTCTTGGTCCTTACGGTCGCAACAGTCGTGGCTGGACTCGGTTCGGTGAAGGGTAGAGTTGTTAGGAACTCTGGTTTCTGTCTCGCATGCGTTACCGCCTCGAAGCCTGAGGCTAGCTTGATGAGTGTCGGTTCGCTGAATGCTGTGCTGAAGAAAGACATTCCCACTGGGACGCCGAATGTCATTCCCATTGGAACGTTGATGTTCGGGTAGCCGACTATTGCTGGTGGTGACGAGCTACCAACAACAAAGTGGTCTGCGTTGATCAAGTCTGTGGGCCAGGCTGGGTTATCCGTTGGTGCTACGATCGCGTCAAGGTTGAACTGGCTCAGCAGTGCATCGATGCCCTCGGTCGCGCCGAACAGCTTGTCTGCTGCAATCGCCTGATTGTACGACATGCCAGTCGGTTGGATGGCGTTCGGGTCTGAGCTGAAACTCGCTGCCAGCTCAAAGATTTCTTGTCCGAAGAAAGGCATCTCCTGTGCCGCGTGAGCGTTATTGAAGGCAATCAAGTCAGCAAGTGTCCCGCTGGCCGTGGGCACTCCAGTTCTTGTTGCGAGATAGTTCTGTATGTCAATCTTGAAGTCGAAGAGCAGTACTGTGAACTCGTTGCCACCACTGAAAATGTCCGAGAAGTGTTGGAATGAGACGTCGACCAGGGTCGCACCAGCGTTCGACATTGCTGTCAATCCCTTTTCGAAGACAGCGTCCAGCTTCGGGCTGAATCCCTCGAACTCGCGTGCAACACCTATCCTCGCCTTGTGTAACCCATTCGGATTGACAAATGCCGCGTAGTTTCCGGGCAACTTCGGTCGCGGTTGTCCTGACTTTCCTAGAGGGCTGGTGCTCGTTGCCGGGTCTCGGGGGTCGGGCTTCCGTTGAGCGATCGCATCCAACACAATTGCGGCATCTGGTACAGTCCGTGCGTGTGGGCCCACTGTATCTTGCGTATGCGAGATCGGTATGACTCCAGCGCGGCTGACAACGCCGACAGTGGGCTTGATGCCCACGACGCCGTTCGCATTTGCTGGACAGACAATGCTCCCGTCAGTCTCTGTGCCGATGGAGACGGTAGTGAGGTTGCCTGATGCTGCCGCGCCGGATCCTGAGCTTGACCCGCATGGGTTGCGGTCGATGGCGTAAGGATTGTTGCACTGGCCGCCGCGGCCCGACCAGCCGCTGGACGAGAAGAACGAGCGGAAGTTGGCCCACTCGCTAAGGTTTGTCTTTCCAAGGATTACTGCCCCAGCCTTTCTCAGGTTAGCGGCTATCGTCGAGTCTTGAAGCGAAGGTGTGCCGACAAGTGCAAGAGATCCTGCGGCTGTCTGCATATGGTCATGAGTGTCGATATTGTCTTTCAGCAGGATCGGTATGCCCATCATCGGGCCTAGATTAGTTCCCGATTGTCGCTGCTGGTCGATTTGTTGCGCGATGCTCAGAGCATCTGGGTTTGTCTGGAGGATCGAATTGAGCCTTGGGCCGCTCTGGTCGAGCGCTGAGATCCGAGACAGATACATGTTGACGAGCGAGGCGGCTGTCAGCGTTCCCGCAGCAAACATTGACTGGATCTGAGGGATTGTTATCTCCTCGATGCTCGATGCCGGCCCCGTCTGGGGGAGCCTCGTGGGGGATACGAGTTCCTGTCTAATCTCTGGAATCGCTCCGAGAAGTGTAGTAGAGCTGGCTGCGACCGCTGCGGCTACTGCGCCGTACTTTAGAAATTCTCTTCGCGAAACTTTCTTCTCTGGTTTCTCTAATTCTTGGGTTGTCATTTCTGACACAGACCCATTCTCCGTAGAGAAGCTTCTACCGAGGTCGTTCAATTATTAACAGTTTCTATGAAATGCTCAAAAATGCTTGAGACTGAGGTAACCATCTCGCTTGGATTGTCAGTATAGCATGCGCAAATTTGTACACGGATCTCAGCTAGACGAAGCATGAAGAGTCTCCGTTGACTTGGAAAGCTCTGCGACCTTGCTCTCTATTTCGTCCCTAATCTTTCTCACTCCCTCTAACGGTTTCCCCTTTGGATCTTCCAGATCCCATTCGATCAGCTTCTTCTGCATCTGAGCGATAATCGGTTTAGGGCATGCCTCTTCGATGGAGCAGCCCATTGTTACAACGAGGCTTGCGTCTCGGATCAACTCAGATGTGAGGGTCTTTGGATGGCTGGAGGAGATGTCTATTCCGCGTTCTCGCATCACATCCACAACTATGCGGTTGATCCTTGTGGAAGGTATTGTGCCCGCGCTCTGCGCGTTCATCCCATGTTTCTTGGCAAAGGCCTCGGCCATCTGGCTTCGTCCCGCGTTCTCAATACAAACAAACAGCACAGGACCCTTGGCCAACTTTGGCCTCTCGAAGAACTTGTAGACAAGTCCGGCAATTAAACCTCCAGCTAATGGTCCTATCCAGTAGATGTAGAGATTAGTCAAGTAACCTGACGCTAGAGCCGGACCCAGACTTCGAGCGGGATTGAGCGAAGCATTGGTCAACGGACCGAGGGCAAGAATGATGACGAGTAGAGTCGACCCAATAAGCGCAGCTTCGCCCGGTTTCTTGTGAATTCGTAATGAGGCTAGGAATCCAGACATTGCTAGCACGAAAGTCCCTGCAGCCTCCAACAACGTTCCAACCGGAACGCTCACACCGCTGGCCAGTTTCGTAGTGCCGAGGTCTGCTGGGGACCCGAATTGGCTGAAGATTAGTTTCACCGTGAACGCCCCGAGTAGTCCGCCTAGAACTTGGGACGAGAGGTATGGGAGAAACATCTCTAGAGTCGTCTTTCCAGCGACAGTGTGCGCGAGCGTTACTGCTGGGTTGATGTGGGCTCCGGAAATTCTGCCGAGCAGAAGGATGACCAACGCAACCGTCGCTGCAAATGCAAATCCGATGATGAGAAGGGCCTCTAGGGGAGAGATGTCTTGGGCGATTGAGACGGCTGCAACCGTCCCAGGTCCAATAAGGACCAGCAGGTATGTGCCGAGAAGCTCCGATAGACACCGCTTCTGCGGACTCGCATTAGGACGCGAGGACAACACTGGGCTCTCGCTGCCTTTGGCTCGTGTCTAAACTCTTCTTCGAATGCGGATTGTTGACCGTCGTTAGCTTGAGAATCGTAAGATAGATGAACCCAGAGGTAGACGCGGTGGTCCGTGCGGCCGTAGTCTAGCCTGGTCTAGGACATAGCACAGGGACGTCCAGTGGGCTTCCAACCCAACGACCCGGGAGACCATCAAATCGATGGTCCGGGAATTCAAATCCCGGCGGCCGCACCAAAGCTTCCACACACACAGAAAATATTCACTAGCTCGTTTCGTCACGGTGGAAATGCACGCTACCATTCGGTCGAGCCTCTGGTGGAAGGCTGTGAACCGCTTCGTTTGATCTTCACCTTAGCTGCCACTCTTCCTCAGCCGATGCGCAGTTTTTCGACCTTGTTGTATGATGAAGCCAGCGTAGAGAGCCCATAGACAAGTAGCCATCATGGCGACATCCGTGATTCCTAGTGTGAAAAGGATGAGAGCGCCTGAGGATCCGGCGATGACCTAATCTTCCGAAAGAGACGGGCTATCAAGCTAGCCGATTGGGAGGAACTCGACTCCATATTTCGTCGTGATCGCGTTGACCTTTCCTATGTCCGGTGGTCCCGGCGGCATCGCGCTAATATCCTCGAACACCTTCTCCATCCCACCTGGCACTAGAACGACGAGAGTCTTGCCTACGGTATTCCCGGTATTCTTGAAAGCGTGCGGTGCCTCTCTTGGTAGAACGACAATCGCCCCTTTGGTTGCTTTGAACTTACGGTCGCCGCATTGGAATTCGTACTCTCCCTCCAGGACAATGAACGTCTCTAGTTCGCGACGATGTATGTGCGGTGGTGCGCCCTGTCCAGCGGGGGTGACATCCTCGGATATTGAATACGCGCCCCCGGTCATTTCACTCGGTACCTTAATCGTGATCGTATCCGCGAAAACGTTACACTTCTTTCCTTCACCCAGTGAGACAAAACTAGCATCCTGAGCTGTTATCAAGACGAGCCTAGATCGCTTACTCGTTATTTAATCGTTAAGAGCTGGGTTGGCGCAGATTCCTCTCTGGACAAGCCAACGGCGCCTACTGAAGCGGTTATTGTTGGGTTATTCTTTATGATTTCTTCAAACAACTCTTATTCGAGACCGTCTCGTTAGCCACCCTAACATGAAGCGAGACCTCTCCATCGAAACCAAGCAACTGAGACGACTCTTCAAAGGAGTCCGTGGCCGGAGACGTTGTCGCACTGGAGAGTGTCCGGCGGCCGCACCACACTAATCACACGCACAAAATTCGGGGTCCGGAAAATCTGAAAAGCGAACCGATGTGTGTGCCCACCACACTCGATCCGGACCAACTAGTAACTTGAAGGAGGTCATTTCAAGTTCAGTTCCATGAAGACCGAGAGTTGCTTCATTACGTCAGGGATCTCATGATAGGGCTCTATGAGGTGGAAGCCCAGCGATTGGTACAATGCTTGTGCATCTTTCATAAAGGTGGCCGTCTCCAGTCGAAGCGTCCGGTAACCGATTAGGCGGGCCGCCGCGACGATCGCCTCGACCAAGGCCTTTCCTAAACCTCTTCCCCGAAATGCCGGGCGCACGTAAACCCGCTTCATCTCGGCAATCTCTGGGGATAACCAGCGCAGCCCGGCGCAGCCGACCAGCTGCCCGTCAAAGGAAGCGAGTAGCAGTCGCCCATTTGGCGGGGAAAGCTCGGCCACGAGTTCACGCAAACTGTTCTTGTAGTAAAAATCTAGAAGGGTATCCACGTCAGACCCCATCTTGCCCGACATCTGGATATCCCACGCCTTGTATTCGGCGACGAGTTCCTGAAACTGCTGGACATGTTCCGGGGTCTGCGCCTGAATGATCTTGAGCATCTTGTGGTCACGATTCTCGAAAGACGGTTGCGTAGATCAGTCTGTGCAGCCAGTGAGGGCCCAGTTCTTCTCGAGGAGCGAATCGACCTCTGGGTGCGAAGCCGGATCGCGCGCCTTTGCTTACAAGGCTGATTGCTTCTATGTCCTCATCGTCGACTTGTTTGTTGAGCCAGACCTTGTCTCTTTGCTTGAACTTCGATTCGTCCAGTGAATATTGGGACCAGTGAAACTGGGTCCTGTCAGGTCTTCCCGGTACCGGCATGTACTGGTTGACTGATAGGCCCCACGGGTAGAAGTTGAGGGTAAGGTTGGGAAAGATGAACCACCAGAGAGCGAAGACGCGATTGTCGTTATTGTTCGGATCCTTGAACCGGGTCTCAACTTGTTGCGGATCAAAACCATCTTCGGGTCGCCGGGCGTAGGCCCACTGTAGGGCACTATGTTGATAGAGTTCTGTCGTATACGTTTCTAAGTCGATAGCGTCAGCCAGTCCTCCGGGTCCCTTGTGGACGAAGCGAATGTGATAATTGTCCATGTAGTTCCAAGCATGCTGCTTCCAATTACCCTCAACCTCTCGGATTTCGTCGGGAACGGGTTTGTACTTGAGAGACCCAAGGTCGATTCCAGGGATTGACTCCTTGACGTTTCCTGCAATCTCTTTGAAAGGTGCGAACGGTTCTCCTAGGCACACGGAGATCAACGGACCCCAGTTCTCAACAGGCAGTTTTCTTAGATTGTCAGACTCTCTCGGGAAATCCTCCAGCTTCTCAAAGCCCCTATGAAACACGAATCTTCCTTCAGAGTCAAACTCGCGTCCGTGCTGGGGACAGACAATGGAGCCGCCAATGCTGGCCGATTCTACGAGAGGATGCCAAGCATGGGTGCAGACATTCGGAAAGCAATTGATCTCCCTCTTGGAGTTCTTTTGAAGGAAGAGAGGTTTTCCGATGATGGAGAATGGGACTCGAGAGCTTGGCTTGTCGGGAAAACCGTTGAAACCTGTTGAATGCTCAGGTGAACCATGATGAGGGACAAGCATCCAGGTCTTGTCGAAAATCGTCTCTAGTTCGAGTTCGAGAAAGTTTGGGTCTGTGAACGCTGAGTCTGGCAACGATTCCGCTTTTCTAATATCTGGATCTACGAAGAAATCTCTGCTCGAGAACTCCCTCATAATAGAAATTCAACCTCTCGCACAGAAGACCGAAGAGCTAAGTATATAGTGACACAGGTCAATTCGTGCGATTTGACCGCTATGTCTTCACGCATGACGGGTCCGCAGTTGCCGGCTTTCGGCAGTCTGTGTCGCAAAGAGTAACTGCTTTTCACATTTCTTCGTTGGTAACGGGTTCTGGTTACCGTAAATGGTAACAGAGAACCCCGCACGAACGCCTAGCCGAAACTGGGGTCAAGCCGGCAATAGTTTCTACTCGAAAACCAACTATGTGCGCACGCTTGACGGAACCAAATTCGAGTCGCATTAGCCTGAAAAGGGTCGTATTCTCGTCAAGACTCTGCGTGCAAGCTCATCAAGACTCTCTAGGGCTTCGGTTTCGTAAACGGTTTTATCTTCAAGCACGGCTGAGATTTTGCAGGATTTCTTGACAGAGGGCGCACGTAGACTCGCTGCAATCATGTTCACCGACCTAGTCGGTTTCACAACCCTCAGCCAAAGGAACGAATCACTAGCACTCTCGGTATTGGAGCAACAGAGAGAGTCGTTGCGCCCCATGTTTAACAAGCATGGGGGTAGAGAAGTCAAGACGATAGGTGACGCGTTTTTGGTCTACTTTCCCAGCGCGCTCAGCGCGGTAAATTGCGCCTACGACATCCAGAAGACCACGCGGGAGCTTAACAATTCTCTATCTGCAGAACGAAGAGTTCTCCTGAGGATTGGTGTTCACCTAGGCGACATAGTGGAATCGCGAGGCGACATTTCGGGTGATGCAGTCAACGTTGCCTCGAGAATGGAATCCATAGCAGACAGTGGAGGCGTTTGTCTCACGCGTCAAGTCTACGATCAAGTCCAGAACAAGTTCGAACTGCCCCTGAGGAGCCTGGGCGCCAAGTCGCTGAAGAACCTAAGAGACCCCATAGAAGTGTTCAAGATGGTAATGCCTTGGGAGGGAGCTATGATGGAAGAGGAGGTTGAGCTTGACAGTCATAGGGTCGCGGTCTTGCCACTCAAGAACATGAGCCCGGACCCTAATGATGAGTATTTCGCTGATGGAATGACAGAGGAGCTGATAACCGCCCTATCAGGTTTGCGGGAACTGACGGTCATCGCCAGGACCTCCGTCATGCAATATAAGAATTCCCCGAAGAGGATTGCGGACGTGGGAAGGGAACTCAAGACAGGAACGGTAATTGAGGGTAGCGTGAGGAAGGCAGCGAACAAGATCCGGATAACGGTCCAGATGATAGACGCATCCACTGAAGGGCATCTCTGGGTCCAGAACTATGACCGGCAGATGGATGACATATTCGCCATACAGAGCGAGATAGCCGAGAAGGTTGCAGATGCGTTGAAAGTAAAGCTCATCGACTCTACCAGGCGTCGGCTTGAGAAGAAACCGACGGAGAATACAGAGGCGTACATGCTCTACCTGAAGGGTCGGTACTACTGGAATGAAAGGACTAAACCTTCAATCGAGAAAGGCATCGCATACTTGCGTAAGGCAGTACAAGCCGACCCGAATCTAGCCTTAGCATACTCGGATCTGGCAGATGCGCACGTTGTCATGGCCGACTATGGCATGATGCCAACACCCGAAGCTCAAGCCAAGACTCAAGAATATGCCACGAGGGCTCTGGAAATAGACCCTACTATATCCCAGCCCCACGCCGCCATCGCCGCAATTCACGAAAGGAACTTCCGCTGGGCTGAGGCTGAAAATGAGTACAGGCTAGCAATCAAGCTAAACCCCAACAATGCAACAGCACACCACTGGTACGCTCTCGACCTTTCCTTCAAGGGAAACGGGAATGCCATGCAGGAATGGAGGAAGGCGAAAGAACTAGACCCTCTTTCGCCCGCGATTGGCACAGCATTCGGTTACTTTCTCGTATGGGCAAATCATAGGGAAGAGGGACTTGAGATGCTGCGATCAGTGATAGAGATGAACGACGGATTCGCGCCAGCCCACTATCTTCTTGCCTTCGCTTACATCGTTGCTGGAATGAACGCAGACGCGGCCGTGGAAGCCAAGAAGATATTGGGACTTAGCACGGAAGCTACCTACGCGGCGGCCGCAGCATGCGCATACGCCAAAGCAGGACTAAGGGAAGAGGCGGTTGCGATATTGAATAGGCTGCTAAAGGAAAGCGGTACGCGTTACACAGATCCCTCCCACATAGCTATGATCTACGCCGCTCTACAAGACGAGACTAACGCTCTAGAGTGGTTGGAGAAGGCTGTGAACGAGAAGTCTGCGGGGACTCTATACATCCATATTTTTCCAATGTTCGACTTCCTTCGAGATAACCTCCGATTCAGAGAGATATCCAAGAAAACGGGCTTGGGATAGGGACTCTAGAAGGGGTCCAAGGGGACCCTCACCCGTCTCACCATAAACGGTTTTATCCCAAGACGAATCAAGAGACTTGGGAGAAATCGTTGACTCAGGGCGAGCGAAGACTCGCTGCGATCGTTTTCACTGACATGGTTGGTTACACAACCCTGGGCCAGAGGAACGAGTCTCTCTCGCTAGCCCTAGTCGAGGAGCAGAGGAAGCTGATCAGACCAATTCTAAACCGACACCGCGGGAGAGAAATCAAAACAATGGGAGATGCGTTCCTGGTCGAGTTTCCCAGTGCTCTTGACGCGGTAAAATGTGCATATGACATTCAGAGAACTGCGAGGGAGTACAATATCTCCGCGCCCGTAGAGCCGAGAATTCATCTTCGGATTGGCATACACCTCGGCGACGTGACAGAGTCAAACGGGGACATTTCCGGGGATACTGTGAACGTTGCATCTAGGATAGAGGCTCTGGCTGAAGATGGAGGGGTCTGCCTAACCCGTCAGGTTTACGATCACGTGCAGAACAAATTTCAGCTACCCCTCTTGAGTCTGGGAGTGAGACCTCTGAAGAATGTGGACGCAGCCATAGAAGTGTACAAGATGGTCATGCCGTGGGACGAAGAGAAGATCGCGGCTTCGACGCGGTTCGACAAGAGGCGAATCGCGGTGCTGCCGTTCTCGAACATCAGTCCGGACTCAGCCGACGAATACTTTGTCGATGGTATGACCGAGGAATTGATTGCTACGATGTCTCGGATCGGCGGTCTGAAAGTCATCGCCCGGACGTCTGTCATGGGTTACAAAGGGGGACAGAAAAAGATCGGCGAGGTTGCTAAGGAGTTAGAGGTTGGCTCAATACTGGAAGGCAGTGTCAGGAAGGCGGGAGATAGATTACGAATCACAGTCCAACTCATCGATTCCCTGACGAGCGAACACATCTGGGCTCAAAGCTACGATAGAGAACTGAAGGATGTGTTTGCCATACAGTCTGAAATCTCGAAGACGGTAGCTGAGGAACTCAAGGTCCAGCTCTTGTCCCAAGAGAGGGCCATGATCGAGAGGAAGCAAACGGTGAATCCTGAGGCATACGCCCTCTATCTGAAGGGTCGATACTACTGGAACGAAAGGACGCGAGAGGACATAGACAAGGCGATAAAATACTTCGAACATGCAATAAGAATTGATCCCCAATTTGCACCATCATACTCGGGCTTGGCAGACTGTTACAGCATAATCACAGACTATTTTTGGATGGCACCCCATCGGACCAGCAAGGTTGCAAGAGATTTCTCGGTGAAAGCTTTAGAGTTGGACAACGATTTAGCCGAAGCACACGCCTCACTTGCCCTTACGCAGATGAACTACTTCTGGGACTTTGGCTCCGCAGAAAGAGAGCTCAAACGCGCAATTGAACTGAGACCCAACTACGCCCCAGCTCACCACTGGCGTGCTATCATGTTGCTCTACCAGAAAAGATTCGGAGAAGCCTATGAGCAAGAGAAGCGGGCTATCTCCATCGACCCGTACTCACGCGTCATTAACAACCTGATGGCTGGCTTGCTGGCCATTCTGGGCGAGAAAGACGAGGCCATGGAGCGATATCACCGAATTTTCGAGATCTATCCGGGTTCTGGGTCAGTTCACGGTTGGAAGGCCGCCGTTCACGCGTGGCTTTCTGAATACGACTTGGCAATCGAGGAAGCAAAGAGGGCGTTCGATCTTGACAAGAACCCGTCGCTTGAGTCGACCCTTGCGTGGGTCTATGCCGTTGCGGGCAAGAACGATGAAGCCCAAGGAATACTCGACCAAATGATGAGCAGGGTGGCTAAGGAGTATGTTTCCCCTGTCTGGATCGGTTTGGTTGAGCTTGCATTGAATAGATCGGATGAAGGATTCAGGTGGCTGGAGAAAGGCCTCGCAGAACGAGATTCGAGCCTGTTATACTTCGCATGTCTTCCTTGGTTCGAGGAATATCGTCAAGATCCAAAGTGGGAGAAGATAGAGGCTCATATAGGGCTACGCTAAAGCTCCTACCGGAAACGAACTGAGCCAAGTCCTGAGTCGCGAATTTGCGTCTAGGGCGAGACAAGCCTGCAACCGAGAGCAGGGTCAGCGAGGCGCAAGCGATCCATAGAGCTACGGGTATCATGTGGATATACCAACCGAGCCCTACAGTATAGCGAGCGGAACCAAATTCGAGTCACGGTATAGCTACCGTTGTGATCAAATGCGCAAAAAAAGGAGAGGAGTCCGGGCTCAGGTCCACTTGTCTACCTGAAATTAGTCTGCCCGGTATAGGTTCCAGCGCTGGTCAGAGGTCCGGTAGCGGTGCCCGAGAACGGTCCTTCGCCCCTGAGGTTTGCAAGCCCACCAGTCCCACCAGCAAGTATCGTAAAGTGTCCGCGGAAGGACGACCCCTTGCCCTGGGCTACGATATGGAATACGGCTGTCCCTGACTTATCCCCAACCGTCCCAGTGAACGTGCAGGTTGCCTTGGTATTCGCGGTACCATCAGCGTGCGTCACAGTAACGGCCTGCCCGGAACAGGTTCCAACAAACGTTCCAGTAGACGTGAAGGAGGAATCATACGTGAGAATCATGTTCCCGCCCGCGGCCCGAGCCGTAGGCGGTGAGTTGCTCACTGTGAAGCTCCCACTGGCAGAAGTAGGTGTAGCATAAGCTACTGGGAGAAGCAGTAATAGTGGTGCTAATAGCGCTAGGAGAATTCTTAACGTTTTCATCTAGCTTTTCACCTCCCAACACGTTCTAAGTATTTCCATTGCCCCTTCGTCTCCTCAGGGCCGAACAATAGAGGCCTAGGAGTATCGTGCGGATTGGAAATGAGGCAAACGAACAGCCTTGGAACTTTAATTTAATACTGCCGGTATCCCAGGATTGAATTTAGAAGACACCGATATAGCCGAGTCCGCGGGCTCGAATATCTGCCGTTGAAGATTGAGGCTCTACTTGCTGGGCATGTCCGTAGGGGCAGAACGTCGTCCTTAAGATTCAATATTGTAACACAATCGATCTATGACACATGACTGCCGCACGGACATAGTAACCGAACCTGTGCCGTGTTGGATCGGAACCAAATTCGAACCGTTCTATGTAGCCGAGTCCCCTATCGGGTTTAGCTGTTGGGCCTAACTGCTAAGGTCGCAATTCCGATGGCTTATGTCATTATATGACATCAGGTAGCATGGTCAGGCGACTTGCGAACTGCTGGAAGGGTGGGCTTTCTGCCATGCTTCTCTAAACGCTCTTTGCTTTGAGACTAGTGTGAATATTATCACCAACATAGAACCGAGCAAATACGCGAGAACAATGTCCTGAGAATATGGGATTACAGAGCGAATGAAGAATGCGTCGAGGACGACCAGTGCAACGTCGGACATGAGAAGGAGCCAAGAAAGTCTTTTCCAATGATTGCCCCACTGATCATAATCTGGATGAGTCGTCTGATAGTGGACTCCTACCTGAGTAAACTCGACCTCGACCCCACAAATAATGCATTTGTGCTTGGGCAACCACAGCTTCACATCGTCCCAGGCGGTGGATCGAGACGGGAACATTCGAGAACAGAGTAGCCAAGTCCGGCGAATCAAGAAAGCGGTGACGAGCTGGCCGAAAACCCATTCCGATAGAATGGGGAATTGTCGAGTCGCCGAGAACGCGTTGGACAAGGAAGGTTCGTTCTAGACAAAATGATTCGAAGAGGTCTCCGGGTCGACGGCCTGAAGGGAGGGCCGCGATAGATCGGCGCTAGCTCGTTGAATTGGGCTTGTTGTCCGGAAGCTTTCCGAGATTTTGTTTGAATCTTCCTCTAACCCAGAATAGAGAGGCCCAGGCGACCAGAGAGAATCCGACCCCGTAGAATATCGAGCCTGAGAGGAGTGTCAAGACAAGTCCATAGATTGCGTGTGCTTCAGATAGAATCGAGCCTGTCGCCATTGTCAGATAAGTCCGGCCGACCGGACCATACACAGCCGTGGTCTGCATCAAGGTTTTACGTGTTTGGAAGAAGACCGTAAGGCCAAGCTGTGCTACAGAAACGATCACCAAGAGAAAGAATACCCAAAGGACAAGGGTCTGATCTCTTGCAAACCCCGGTTTTCCCAGCGTCACTAGAGCCGCGATCACGAGATACAACGCTGGTGCCACGGCTAGGATTAGCCACAGCGAATTCGCGCTTCTGACCATCTTGGCCTTGTTCGGGAACATAGACTCTTTCGCCTAAGCCACCTAAACGTATTCGGGTCAGCTGAAAAAACATACCTAGGCTGCGTAAATGCCTCGGAGGAATTCCAACCCTTCCCGGGGCCCAAGGTGGGCTTCGGGTCCGCCAAGAGTGCTACTTGCTTGGGAATAGGAATTTCGAGAGCTGTTTGAGCCCTCTCCGTTTTCGCTGTTTCCTCTCCATTACGACCGAGTATACGATCCGGCGGACTAGAAGGCCTGTCTGGGTCTCACGGTACGATTCCCATCTCGGCTCCCAACCCGCAGTTCTCATCTCCGACACATTATCCTCAAGCAGGGCTTTCTTCCTGAACCTAATGACCCTGGACTCCTTCCCACCCTCGGTCCCCCTGTCCAGCCGCTTCTTGATCTCTCCCCCAAACCAGCTCCCGAGCAAGACGCCTGCGATAGAGCCGCTCACCGCCCACGGAAGAAGTGTCAAGAACCCGGCGAGGAGGAAGAGAGAACCGCCAATCAGACCGATAATCATCACTGACCGAGTCAAGCCGGGACCAGCCCTCCGGAAAAGCCGCTAGGGATAAAAAATGCGACTCCCATTTTGAGTAATCTCTACCGTTCTTAAACGCCCTCCCTTCGAGTGACATTCGAACATGCTCCCAGGTCTAGACAAGGCTGGGAGAGGGATCGGGATCGGAGGATTTCCATTTCGGCAGTCTATGTCGCGAGGAGCAACTACTTTTCACATTTCTTCGTTGGTAACGGGTCTAGTAACCGTAAATTGTAACATCGGATCGGGAGTGGTCAACCTTGAAGATCTGACGTTCAGTTCTGTAGATGATTTTCTCAGTACTCTACCGTTTTGTTTCATGCCCTGCTGAGCCAAACGTAAAGTCCTTCGTCCATCGCGTGGTGTAAGACTGGTAGAATACCTTAGAGCTGCCTAACAAGCCCAGGCGTTACTTTGCTACGATTCTCTTTACTTTCTGATAGCAAGAACTCGATCTCCCCTACTAGTTGCCGAGTCTTCTCGACGTCGAGAACGACGTCTGGCTCCGGATAGCCTGTCGCGGGCTTCATTTCAGATAGGTTTCGAAACTTGAGAGCAAAGAACCCGAGCGTGCCCGTCAGGTCTTCTTGCGCGTCCTCGTCCAATCCACCAGAGGGGCCGTCAGGAACCATCTCAAAGCTGGATAGCGAGAGAGGTCTACTCTTTTGAACGCGTCTCGCAACTACGAAACGGATACTGTAAGGCGACGGCCAGGCAATCCGTCTGATCTCATCCAACTTCTTCCCGAGCGGGTCCTTGACCTTGCCCAGTTTGGCGATCTCCCCCGGCAGGTGACTGCAATCGGGTCCATCAAGAAATAGAAAGTCCTCACTCACATGATTTACTAGACGCCGAATTCGTGGAAATCGAATTGACCCGAGATGCCCAAGCATCGCATCAAGCCGCTCTACCTCTTCCGTGTCCAGCATGACCAGTGTCGGCGATTCTTTCATCAGTTTGACCCAAGCAGGCATTTCTGAACCCGGGTAACCACCGGGCGGGATGGACTACAATACGCTAATGTATTCAGATTGTATTCTAGTCAGTCATGACTGAGACTGTTACAGCCCAGCTTCCTGAGGAGCTCGTGAGAAGGGTCGATGCCGCTGTCAAGAACGGTTCGTTTCCAAGCAGAAGCGACGCGTTCAGGAAAATCCTAGAACAATATTTGGATGAACTAAGTAGAATTGTGTAGATAGCTTCATCGCCAATTCTGCGACGCAAACTTTGGGTCAAAGTTGTTTAGACCACTCACAAAATGGGCAGGTGCATAGCTGCAAAAACGTAGAACTTGGTACCTAAACTCCTGAGTTGGGCGTAGAAAGGACGGGGATCATTCGAAACACTTAGTTTAAGCCGCCTTCCACTGCAACCATTCTCCGTGCGAATGGCATCGTGCTAGGATCTTCTCCTCTTTTACGCCATCGATGAACTTCTCAAGTCCTAAGATCGGAGTGTCAGATTCAGTGGGCCATTCTAGCCAGACAAGGAACAAGGCTCTTGCCTTTGCAGCGTTTGTTAGTAGCCGATGGAGTCTTTCTTGTTGCTCTTTGTTGGCGAAGGTAAGTGTGAATGAATGGTAGATGCACAACGGCTCCCTTTCTGGGACTTTCTTGATAAGTCCCGGTAATAGTTCCAGAGCGTTTCCTGTCATGATATCTGGAGGATTTTGTTTGGCGAGTTGGACCGCGTGTTCCAGAAGGGTCGCTCGTCTCGGGTTATCTGGCCAAACGAGAGCTCGGAGCCACTGGACACTATCGGGATCGGTCAGGTCGATCGGTGATAGATCGATTCCCTTGCGAATGGCCACTCTTGGTAACTCTTTTGGAATCGGGGGTTGCAGGTCTCCGCGTAGCGAGCACTCAATCCTCACTGGTGAGTTTGGGTCTCCACACTCTAGACTTTCCCCGTATCGATAATGGTATTTGTCCCAAGGTAAGGTAAGCCCTGCGCTTGAACCGATCTCGATCATGTTCAACGGTTGATGGTCCGTCTGGTCTGCTACTAGTTCGAAGGCCGGGATGAGCAGGGCGCATCGTCCCACCTCGTTCGTTTGGACTGTGTGAGTTCGCATAACTTCACGAATCTCCTTTTCGTGCTCAAGCGCGAAGTTCCGGAAGTGTGGGTAGACAGAGGAGTAGTCGTGGTGCCTTGTGTCGCTGTGGAGGGTAGGATAGAACCCCGCAAGCTGATGGCCCTCGCCATTTAGCAATAGCAGATGTACCGCTGCAAAGAAGAGGTTGGGAAGTGCGGCCTTGTCATGGGTAGCAGCCGCTATTCCTAGGACCTGAGGATCCTCGGCAACTCTCTGAGCCAGGTTCATGTAGAGCAAAGATCGATCATTATAGATCTTTTTTGCGAAATAGCGGAATCGTTCGCTCGCCTTCTCCAAGAGAAGGGACCCTGTTGACACGCCCATCAAACTATCCTTTCTTTAGATTGTTGATGGTAAACTTTTGGTGTAAATTGCGCGGGCGAAATTCTCCGAGGTGGAGCCTTGTGTCCTGCTTCATCCCTAGGTAGTTCCACATCTGCGGAACCTGGAAGTAATCATATTCAGCGATTCGGGCCACAATGTTTCCCAGCCTGATTTTGGCCGGTTCATCACTGCATTAACCGCGTTTCTGGGTCGGATTGATCAGACCGGAGCTGGAAACAGGAACCGATCAAATTCTGCTACTGTTTGAAATTCGAAATCGGGCCTTGCCCGTGAGGCTATGGGACCCCACAAGTCCCTCATCGCCTTCGAACCCCAGAGGGCTGCGCCAGTGATTACTCCCGCGTTCCTCCCGGCTTGAATATCGGAGGCCGAATCGCCAACCATGATCACCCTGCTCGGCCGAACCTCCATTCTCTTAAGGACCATCTGGATGCCTTCAGGGTCCGGCTTGTTCCTCGTCACATCCTCCCCCGTCACCACCGCTGCAAAGTAGCCCTTCAGGGTTAGACCCTCCAAAGCTTCACGGACTAGGGTTCTGTTCGGAACAGATGTCACCAAGGCAACCTGCTTGCCGGATTCTCCGAGCCTCTCTAATAGTCCTGGGATTCCTGGGAACACCTCCCACATCTTCAGATTAGTCTTCAGGCAATCAGCGTAGGCGTCGAGCGCTTGTTCGGAACGATCCAGCGAGAGTTTACGCGTGAGTCTTCTAATCGTATCCGTTTCGTGGAGGCCCCAAGAGATCTGATCAGGGTTCAGGGTCCTACCGAACAGCCCCTGTGCAACTTCAAGGGTGCAATGAACAACAAGACGGTCTGTCCACAATGGTCCCGTCTAGGTCGAAGATTACCCCCTTGATGGGATCAGGGATGGATTCGGGAAACGGCCACTACCCGGAAGGTACCCAAGGTCCAGGTGCGATATGAATATTTTTTGAGGCTACGCATCCAGAAACTGGATTCGTAGAGTTCGAAAATTACTATTCGAGAACTGCATGTTTTCCTGGGCTTGCTGCTTCACGCGCGTAGGGTTTCCGGATTATCCATCGATCCCGAAAATTTCTGGAAGAGGAGGGGGTTGCCGCGACCGAACTGTATCGCAATCATTGCTCGGATTTCCAAGAGCGAGGTCGTCATGGGGTCAACGCTGGTCTTGCGACTTTTGAGAGATAGTCGATCCTTTCCTCTGCGAACCGTATCGCTCTGTTCTGAGGAATAACCTCGAGCACTGTCGGCCTGTGCTCCTTCCAAACTGAGAGGGCATCAGCTGGAAGCTTCGCGCGACCTGCGGGAGTCATCTTCTTCTCTCCCAGCAACTTCCAGGCCCGCGCAATGTTGTAGTCTGACCAGCTCGATCCCTTGCGTCTCGGAGTATATCGTTGGACCTTGCGTTCGGAATCTAGAGGTCTAAACCAGCCATCGATCCATCCGAAACAGAGTGCTTCTTCGATCGCGTCAAGATTCGAGAACGTCCCGGTCTTCGGCTCTCTCTTGTAGAGAATCAGCAAGACCTCCTTCTTCGAAGCATGGTTCCGTTCTAGCCACCTACGCCACGCTTTTCGCGTGGTAAACTGAAGCGCTTTGGACACTCTCTTATCCATGATAGGATAACGCTCCTATCGATCGTCTATATCCGGCGATTTCAAGAATTGTGATCAGGACTTGTTTTGTTACGAATGATGAGAAGCTCAAGAGGGTCAAGGAGATTGAGGAAGTGGTGCTGAACCATTTTGCATAATAGACTCTCAAATTATCAGAGTGCCAAGTACGCCTATAGCAGTAGAACATCCGGCCTAGGAAACGTATGCTAAGAAGGGTCCCCTTGATGGGGTGACCAGGAGTCGAGAACACAAAGAGAAGACACGGCTCAACCCTACGGTCCAGATGGAAACTACACCACGACACACGCGAACAAAACCCATCAAACGCGCTACAACAACCCGAGAGACACCACGCAAGAACAATCGAATACTACGAACCCACCACCATGATCCCGACCACCTCGCATTCTCACATAAACTGTCCGCAAGAGCCGTTGCAGCGCTGGATCTACGAAGAAATCTTTGTTCGAGAACTCCCTCATGATAGAAATTCAACCTCTCGCACAGCAGACCGAAGGGCCAAGTATATAGTGACACAGGTCAACTCTTGCGATTTGACCGGGACGTCTTCACGCAAGACGGGGTCCGTAGTTTCCGGTTTCGGCAGTTTTGTGTCGTGGGAACAAAGTTTTTGGAGATTTCGTGATTGGTAACGGGGTTTGGTAACCGTGGATGGTAACAGATGATCTTGGGGATCTAGTCTCAACGGGGTTCTGGGAGGGCGGCCCACTGGAGGGCGGTTGCGGTTACTGCTCGACTCTGGAATGGTCCTTTCAGAAACGATATCTTGTTATAAGTGTACGTGTAAACATAAACACAGACATGGGCGTCAAGACGATCACCGTCACAGAGGAAGCTTACAAGATGCTTGCGAAGGAGAAGAAAGAGGACGAGAGCTTCTCTGAAGTCATAAAGAGGCTCACCAGGGAGCGTGGAAAGCTCAGCGATTCTCTTGGAGCCTGGAAGATGACCGATGAAGAAGCAGAGCAGATCTTCTCCAGTCTAAAACGCAACTGGAAGAAATCGACCGTGAGAATTCGAGGCAACGCCGGACACTCTTGAAATGTCTCGATACCGACCTACTCGTAGGAGTACTACGGAAGCAGGAGAAGGCAACCCGGAAAGTCGAGGAACTCGACAGACAGGGGAGACAAGCCACCACGGCCGTCAACGCATTCGAACTCTTCTACGGAGCCTCCAAGTCGAGAATGGTCGAAGAAAACGTCAGGGAAGCCAGCAGGCTACTCTCCAGACTTGAAGTGCTCCCTCTCTCCATGAGCTCCGCGGAGAGGGCCGGCCTCCTCTTCGGAGGACTAGAACTCAAAGGTCTCCCAATAGAGTTTAGGGACTCTATGATTGCAGGAATCGCCCTAGAACACAGGCTTACCCTGGTGACGAGAAACAGAAGAGACTACGGAAGAGTTCCCAGACTCACCATAGAAGAATGGTAGAAGCCCCCCTCACGAGTGAAACAAGAACTAGCAATCAAACTAGAAGACCAGCCACAATGTCTTGGTTGTCTGGTGCGCAGACTTTAGTGTTCTCTACTAACGAGAACTGTCCTTGAAAGAACCGCCTAACTGCTAGTCAAGCAGTCGCTTTGCCCACGCTTTGTGCCGGTCAGAAAGCGAGTATCTCTTCACCCAAACCTTCGTTGAGTGTTCCTTCGAATTCTGGTACGGAATCTTGACCATTGCAGTGTCCAGCACTCCAGTCGTCTCAAGATCCACTAATCGATCATAAACAGTCTTTCTGCTTCCAATTCCCTTGTCCGTCAGGGCTCTGGATATTTCATTCAAATACGCGTGTTCCTCATTCTCCAGAACGTACCTCACGATCGCTTTGTTGACGTCGTCTCTGACAACGGATGATAGGGCTGTTAGCATCTCCTCCCTGGATTCACCAGGCTCAAGAACTATTTTCATGGCTCTCCTTCTATACTGCAGTATAGAATTCTATACTATAAGAGTTATGGTCCAAAAAGGTGCCCACCGACGTTGTCAACTGATGTAAGCTCAGCATCGGCAGTTTCCATGCGGTTCGATGGTTGCATGTTACTTGCTCTGCCTTGGAGTACCCTAATAGTATACATACCGCTCTGCTTCGCTCCTTTGGTATCCAGGTCAGGTCGATCTCCGACAAAGACACTTCTTGTTGGATCCCCGGCTAACGAATCTAGGGCAAGTTGGAATATTTGAGGATCTGGTTTCGCGATTCCAACCGCTGTAGAAATCGCGACGAAATCAAACAAATCCGCTATTCCTAAAACGAGCAGTTTTCTTCCACTGTCGGAAAGCGTCTCCGTTAGTGACTACGCCCATCTTGATCTTGTTCCTTATCAAGAGCTTGGGCAAATCTGTTACTCCCGGAAACAAGCGAAGACTAGAGTCTTCAAACTTCTCATAAGCGACGACCAGTTCAGTCAATGTTTTCTCGTCTGAAATCCCGAGCGTTTTTTCAAGCTCTTCCAGCAATCGCGCGTGTTCGGCTCCGTAGTCTCTTCTCGCGTTGTGGATTAACTTAGGGAGATCGTGCTCGGAGATACCTAATTTCCTCGACTATTCGCCGATAGCTGGCGGTGTGTGTAGAACGTATTATGCTTGATGTGGTAAGTATTACTAGGGGCATGATCGATGGGGTCGAGTGTCGTGATAAAGGACGTCGATGAAGCTGCGTACCGCAACTTGAAGGGTGAAGCGGTCAAGGCGGGATTGAAGATAGGCGACGCGGCGTCGCAGGCGTTCAGGCTCTGGGTCCAAGAACGGTCATTGGGAACGGTCAAAGACTATGAGAGGATCCGAAAGGCATCCAGGGAAATAGACCATCTCAGAGAGAAGATAGGCCGGGTGCCCCGCTTTGATAGTACGAAGGTTATTCGCGAGTGGAGAGATCGCCGAAGACCCTCATAGTCGACGCGTCTACCGCGACCGTGGTGTGACGCATATCTCTGCCGAATCAGATGCGCAAGGGGTTTCCAGAGTTAGACTTAAAAGTCTGGCATTCTAGTGTGTTTCTGGTAATGTGCTCTGACCCTGACAGTCGAAACCAGTGTCGGAAAGAAGTACGCGGTATACCTTCCCAAGGCAGTTGTTAAAGCTCTCAATCTCAAAGAGGGAGGGAAGATACTCCTTCGCGTTTCTGGAACCTCCCTCGTACTAGAAAGTGTCCAGGACCCGCTTCAGCTGGCGCTTTCTTCGAAGAAGTTTGCCACGGTCGATCCGGAAGAGATCGAGAAGACAAGCATCCGTGAGCAGGCGAGGACCGTTAAGAATCCTTCTTGACACATCCTTCCTGCTCCCGACCCTCGGGATCGACACGGGACGAGATGTAGCACGGGGCCTGAAGAGGCTCTCCGAGACTAGTAACCAGCTCCACTACTCAAGCTTCAACATACTAGAATGTCTCTGGCAACTCGCGAGAATCGCGAAAGAAGAACCTTCGACAATCGAAGCGTCCCGGCTGGGACTGAGGAGCATCATAGAAGGCCGGAGGTACGCCAAGACCAACGAGGATTCGAGAATCTTCGACGAAGCCCTCGGGCTCTATCGAATGGGGCACACTGACATGATAGACAACATACTCTACGCTGTCAGCCTGCATCACAACCTCAGATTCCTAACAATCGACGAGACACTCCGAGAATTCATCAACAGCAAAGGACTGGAAAACACACTCATACGCGTCGACCAGATCCCGACGAGCTAGTAAACCGCATGGTTCGGAAGAACAAGAAACCGGGACCCTACGCCTATGGTCCATACCCAACATAACCGAAAGAATCCAGAACCTGACCGACAAATGATCCAGAGCCTCGCCGCTGAGCCGCCCGGCTTTTTCCGAGGGTCCAGCTAGTTTGAACCACTTTCGGCGGGATTCTGTTCCAGATGAACGAGTTAGAGCGCGTGCGCTAGTCCATTTTCAATTTGACAACATCGGATGGCAAACGACCTTCCGCCCTCTCTTTAGCAACCCAATTTATCACGAACCAGTCACCCTGAATGGTCCCACACTTAGTACAATGGTTGCAATAGTAGTCCGCCTCGGCGGATTTCGTGTAATCCTTCTTGTATGACGGAAACATTTGCTGCAGCTTCAATCCAACCTGATCATTCTCAGTCCACATCTCTCCTTCTCCGTTCCACCAGCTCCAATCGATCACTCGGGTCTTCTCGTGACATTTCCAACACTTGTAGTCATCCCATACGCCTACTATGATTTCAGATCTGTCTGGGCCCTCTTCCAAGATGCTCAACGAGTCAAGCTTGATGGTCATGAACCATATCATCTTTCTGGGTGGATAATAGATGAGATTCAGTTTCATTCTCGTGTCTGAGCAATAGCCGATTGATAACTCAACCTGACAGATGTCAAGTCAGCGGAGCGGCTGGCGCGAACGAGTACACGCCAACCCCTCACGAATGGAACAAGAACTAGCAATCAAATTGCAAGAAAACCAAATAACGTACTTGTATCGGACCATCGCTCTGCTACTACTCGTTGGTCTGGTCCCGAGTGGTTGAGAGCCCCGGGGACCCTTTTGCTAACTTGGACTTGGCGACACTAGGCTCAGCCCATGTCGTGTCCGGACTCAGCTGTTGAGGTCGTGTAACATCAGATGTGGTTGGTTCTGGAATCCCGTGAGTACGAATAATGGTTCGGCTGCTCTTAGGGTCGTTTGATGTTTGTTATTCGAAGCTTGAACTGCAGCGTCTTACCTGCCATAGGATGGTTGCCGCTCCTCCCGTACGCCTTCTCGGGTGGAATCACGACCTCCTTCTCCTCATTCACCTTCATACCCATCAGTGCTTCGTCAAAACCCTGAATCACTTTTCCCGTGCCTAAAACCACCATCAAAGGCCTGTACTCGCGAGCCGCATTGTACAGCCCCGCGTTCTTGGCCTCCTTCTCCATCGACGTGTCGAATATCTTGCCGCCAGGGAATTTTCCGATATAGTGTACTGAGACGGTATCTCCTTTCTGGGCTTTCAGTTCTAAGCTCATGATTTGTCAGTCAGGGAGTCTATTTTTGAGTCTAAATAGCTGACGGTTGAACAGCGCGATAAGGCATCGTCAACTTTACTCACGGGTTAATTTATACGCATCAAAGGTCTATCTGACCGATATGATGGCTGAGAAGCAGACCCCGAAAGCTCGCTTCTCCACAAAGCTCCCGAATGGAGACTTCCTAGGAATCACCATATGGCCAGGAAAGTCTGAACCCTCCGCCGAAGTCGTCACAGTTCAGATCCGACATCCAACCGGCGATAACTGGGAGACAACGGCCCGAATTGCGCTCTATCGCACACCAGAAGGCAAGTATTCCCTACTTCCGGAAAGGCCGGTAACAAAGTCTTCAGAAAAGACAGAAGCAGTAGCAATAGGTGCAACGGACGGAGATTAGGAAAAATGTCGACCAGCGAGATAGTGTTGGAAGAGACCCCATACCTGAACCTCACCACGAGAGGCAGGAAGACAGGGCTGAAACATGACATTGAGCTCTGGTTCGCCTTCGAAGACGGAAAACTGTACTTCCTCGCACACGAATCCTCACACTGGTGGAAGAACGTCGTCAAGACTCCACGAGTCGAGGTAGAAGTCTCGGAGATACTATTCGAAGGAACGGGCAGATTAGTCCCAGAAAAACTCGAACACACCTTCGAACTCTTCCGGCGCAAATACGGAAGAGACCAGGTAGAGAGATGGTACGGCGGCGAGAGGTCAAAGAGGAAAGCGGTCGAGATACAGCTTGGACGAGTCCTAGGCAAGAAGCCGAGCGGCAAGAGCAACCTCATAGAGATAGCCAGGTTCCGTTAACTCTTTGTTGGAGTTGGCTTCGGGGCATCGACTCCGGGGATTACCGTCGTCGGATTCCCCATCACTGCTTCAGCTGCCCCGCCTTGCGCCTCTAGGATGATGGGAGGCCGGGAACGTGCGAACCTCACCCGTCCCCGCCGAGCCAGGTTGACCGCAGCCACCCTGTCCCGGTCCATTACGATTCTACAGTTTCCGCACCAGAGCTTACGTCCCAGTCTCTTGTCAGATTGGAGTCTCTCCCCGCATCTCGGACAGGTCACGCCGGAACCTCTGGTCTCACGCCTAGACAGACGAATAACTGGCAAGCCTATCCAACGGGCCTTGTATTCGATCTGTCGTTGGGCTTCGCCAAAGCTCCACCCATTCATCTTACGACGATACGCCCTACCCTGACCGTTACCCCTACGATAGAGAGAGCGAATCCCACGGATATCTTCCATGACGATTGCTTCTCTCCGCTGGACTGCTCGTTCGACAATTGTCTTCGTCGCGTTGTGGAGTGCGTGTCCAGTTCTAGCGGTTCTTCGCCGTCCATACTTGCACGATATTTCCGTTCTTATTCTAACATCGTCTCGTTTGAAAGAGGCCACGATGCGAATTGTAGTCTTAGCTATCTTGACAGCCTTCGAGAGGTCGTAGTAATGGATCTGACTCTCGTTTCCGACTGTGAGGTTGCGAAGATTACGATCCACACCGACCGTGGACGTGCACTCTGTCATGGGGGCGTCTCGAGCGATAGAAAAGCAGAGCCTATTCCGAGCGAGTGTGAAACAGCGCACCTCAACTCCGGGTAGAGACAATAGCTACGGTATGCTTGGCCAATAGTAGGCTTAGACGCTTCCCTCTTGACATGGGAATCTCTAATCCCCATTCTTGATCTTGAAACCATAACACGAGACTAGGAACGGTCTAACTCCGTAGGGTTGTCTGGTGGGGAAGCCTCTCTTGAGAGACTTCTTCCTAGCTGCTTGTATTCCAGCTGCTCTGCTTATCGCGCAGAGCTTGTAATAACTTGGAGAATCGTAATCGGCCAGCTGGTTATAGGAGAGGAGTGAAAGACTCCTCAATGATGAAACATTGTTCACGAGACCGATGCGTATGGAATCGTTAACCATCCTCCTGAATATATTCAGGAGAACGAGAATCTCTCGTGACGGAGCATAGTACTGCCAGACCGATTTGACAGCCAGCACGACAATGAAAGAACCGAGGGCGACGCTAATCACTCGGAGAGGTATCCAAAACGATGATCCGACAGAACCCTATATAACAAGACGACGCGTCGAGTTCAGGTTAGACAAGGCATGGCGTACGGTCTAGCTGAAGGGTTTAGAAAGACAGCGGTCCGGCTGGGTGGAAAGAAGAAGAGCCGGGCAGTGGTCATCGCAACTTTCGGCAATCATTTTACCCTGAACGACGCGCTCGAGAAATTTCGGAAGGAAGGGCTAACATTCGAGACGGAGAAAGGACATATCGTCAAGATTTTCCTCGACAAGAATACGAAGGAGAGAG
>Ga0209803_1000568_pt1 | contig 24673 bp, 26 predicted proteins | sample GraSoiAngelo_138_FD_185895 | JGI IMG/M metagenome (GOLD analysis project Ga0209803, IMG submission 185895) | Grasslands soil microbial communities from the Angelo Coastal Reserve, California, USA - 14_0929_09_40cm (SPAdes) (version 2) | ecosystem: Environmental > Terrestrial > Soil > Grasslands ...
GTCGTGTGAGTGGGCCCGGGCGTACTACGACCAGCAGCGGGGGCGGGGGCATTCTCATCGCCGGGCACTCCGGGCGTTGGGCGCGAAGTGGCTGAAGATCATCTTCGTCATGTGGCAACGCCACGCATCCTACGACGAGCCGTACCACCTCGCGACGATGGCGCGGCAGCAGCTGCGGCAGCCGCAGACAAAAATCGCTTGATATGGACCAGAGAAAGTCTGGGGGGAGGAGTCGGAAGCGACTGTCTTAGATGTCAAGCGGGTTGCCATCGGCGCTGGTCTCGAAGCATGGCGTTGAGGATCGTCACGAGCTTCCGCATCGCGGCGATGATCGCGACCTTTTTCGGCCGGCCCGCCCGCGTCAGCCGGCGGTAGACGTCCGTGATGGGCGGGTTGTGGCGAATGGCCACCATCGTGGCCATATACAGTGCGCGGCGCACCGCGGGCCGGCCGCCGCGGATCATCCGCCGACCGCGCCACAGCCCGCTGTCGCGATTGAAGGGCGCGATGCCGACCAGCGCCGCGATCCGCCGCCGGTTCAGCTGGCCCAGCTCGGGCAGCTCAGCAATGAGGGCGTGGGCGGTGATGTCCCCGATGCCCGGCGCCGAGGTGAGCAGATCTTCCGTCTCCCGCCAGACGGGACTCGACCGAATGAGGCGCTGGATATCGCCCTCGAGCTCTTCAATCGCCCGCGTCAGCCACGTCACGTGCGCGGTGATACGCGTTTGCAGCCCCCGATCGCGCACCTGGCGGCGGCGGTTCATTTCAGCCCCGACCATCTCGACGAGTTGCCGACGTCGGGCGACGAGTTCGCCCAGCACTTGCGCCTGTTCCGTGGCCAGTGGCCGCGCCGCCGGCTGCACGGTTTCGGCGAACCGCGCAGTCACCCGCGCGTCCAACGCGTCCGTCTTCGCCAGCTGGCCGGTGGCCCGGGCGAAGTCCCGAATCTGCCGGGGATTGACCACGGCCACCGGCAGGCCCGCATTCGCCAAGGCCGCCGCGACGGCGGCCTCATAGCCGCCCGTCGCCTCCAGCACGATCAGCGCTGGCCGAAGCGCGCTCAGGCGCGTGACCAGCGTCACGAGCCCCGCCTCGTCGTAGGCGAGCGTAAAACTCTCCCCGGCCGGACGCACGTGCACATCGAGGCGATTCTTGGAGACATCGAGCCCCACGAAGATCCGTTCCATGACCCGTCCTTGTCTATGCGGGCTCGCAGGGCGGCCCAGGCGACTGTTCGGGTTCACGGCACGTGAAGCGGCAGGCGGGGCCCCGAGCTTCCGAACGGTCTTGTCAGACCTTGGGGGGAGCGGGCTCCCGCCCACCTTCACCCCGGCGACGCTACTCGCCGGAGTCTCGAAGATACAAGGGGGGCGAAGCCCCCCTCCGAGTCACCTTGACGTGCCGCGATCCGGCCGGGCAAGCTGGAACTCCGATGCTTGACGTGTGGGTCGCCGGAGCGGGCATGACGCGCATCGGTCGTCGCAGCGAGTCGCTGCCCGACCTCATGGCCGAGGCCGCTCACGCCGCCCTTCGTGGTGCGGGGCTCGAGCGGCCTGACGCGATCGTCGTCGCGGCGATGAACCCCGAGGAGTTCGTCGGCGACGGCAACTTCGCCTCCTACGTCGCCACGCACATGGGCTTCGCGGAGACGCCGGCGATCCGGATCGAGACCGCCACGTCCTCGGGCGCCGCGGCGTTCTACGCGGGCTTCGCCCAGATCGCGGCGGGTCTGCGCCGCGCGGTGCTCGTCGTCGGCGGCGAGAAGATGACGCATCTCGAAACGCCGCGCGTCTCGGAGCTGATCGGCCGCTCGATCGATCCCTACGAGCGCTCATACGGCGCGACGATGCCGGCGCTCGCGGGGCTCGTCGCCCGCGCGCTGATGGCGCGCCGCGGCGTCGCGCCGCGCGAGCTGGCCCAGGTCGCTGTGAAGAACCACGCCAACGCACTCCGGAATCCGTACGCCCACTTCCGGCGCGCGGTCACGATCGAGGAGGTGCTGGACTCCCGGATGGTGGCCGATCCGCTCCGGCTGCTGCACTGCTGCCCGATCTCCGACGGGGCCGCTGCCGTCGTCCTGACGGCCGCGCGCGCGGCCGTGCGGGTCGCCGGCATCGGGCAGGGGACGGACACGCTCGCGATCCGCCACCGCGACGTGCTCACGAGCTTCCGGGCGACGCGGGCGGCAGCGCTCGCGGCATTCGCGATGGCGGGCTTCGGCCCCGAGCGCGTGGATGTGGCCGAGCTGCACGACGCCTTCACGCCGTTCGAGCTGATCTCGCTGGAGGACCTCGGCCTGGTGCCGGCGGGGAAGGCGGGCCGCGCGACGCTCGACGGCGAGACCGCGCTCGACGGCCGGCTGCCGGTGAACCCGTCGGGCGGTCTCAAGGCGCGCGGCCACCCGCTGGCGGCGACGGGGCTCGCGCAGATCGTCGAGTGCGTGTGGCAGCTCACGGGGCGCGCCGAGGGGTGGCAGGTGGGGGCGCGCATCGCGCTCGCGCAGTCGATCGGCGGGCTCGCGACGAACAACTGGGTGACCCTGCTGGAGGCGGCGTGATCGAGCCGATCCAGGGCTCGCGCTGCCCGGCGTGTGGGCTCACCGTGGCGCCGCCCACCCCCTTCTGCCCGCGCGATCCGGTCGAGATGACGCCGGTCGAGCTCGAGGGCGCGGGCGAGATCGTCTCGTTCACCACGCTGCACTCGCCGCCCGCGGGGTTCCGCTCGTCCCTTCACATCGCGCTGGTCGCGCTGGACGGCGGCGCCCGGTTCATCTGCCACGGCGCGGAGACGCGCGGGCTTCGGATCGGCTCGCGCGTCGCGATCGAAGCGGTGGACGACGTCTACTACTTCTCCCACCTCGGCGCACTGGACCGCGCCCGCTTGTTCTGGCGGCGCGCCGGCCGCGCCGGCGACCGCATGCACGCGATCAGCCGGAGCCTCGCCAAACGAGTCTGGAAAGGAAAAGAACGTGTCTCGAGCTGACCAGCCACTCGCCGGTGTCCGCGTCCTGGATCTCACCCGCGTCCTCGCCGGGCCCTTCTGCTCGATGATGCTGGGCGACATGGGCGCCGAGGTCATCAAGATCGAAGAGCCGGGGAAGGGCGACGACACGCGGAGCTGGCCGCCCTTCGCGGGCGGCGAGTCGACGTACTTCATGTCCGTCAACCGCAACAAGAAGAGCGTCACCCTGAACCTCAAGGCCCCGGAGGGCCAGGCGATCCTCCGGACGCTCGTCGGGCAGAGCGACGTCCTTCTCGAAAACTTTCGGCCCGGAACGATGGAGAAGCTCGGATTCGGCTACCGGACGCTCGCCCGACTCAACCCGCGGCTCGTCTACTGCTCGATCTCGGGCTTCGGTGCGTCGGGGCCGGAGGCGCACCGCGCTGGCTACGACCTCGTCGTGCAGGCCGAGTCGGGGATCATGGACATCACCGGGTTCCCCGACGGGCCGCCCGTCAAGGTCGGCACCTCGATCGCCGACCTGGTCGCGGGCATGTCGGCGGCCCACGGCGTGACGCTCGCGCTGCTCGCGCGGGCCCGGACGCGCCGCGGCCAGAGGGTCGAGATCTCGATGCTCGACGCCATGGCGGCGCTCCTCACCTACCAGGCCGGGATCTACTTCGGCACGGGCCAGCGCCCGGCGCGCCGCGGGAACGCCCATCCCTCGATCGTGCCCTACGAGGTCTTCAAGGCGGCCGACGCGTACCTGACGCTCGGCGTGGCCAACAACGCGCTGTGGACGAAGTGTTGCGCCGCTCTCGACCGCCCCGAGCTCGCGAAGGATCCGCGCTACGATACCGAGGCCAAGCGCGTCCAGAACCGCGACTCGCTCGTCCCACTGCTCAACGGGATCCTCGGCGCCCACACCGTGGAGGAGTGGCTCAAGCGCTTCGAGAGCACGGGCGTTCCCGCCGGGCGGATCAAGAGCGTCGCCGAGGTGTGCGAGAGTGAGCACCTCAAGACGCGCTCCATGATCGTGACGCTCCCGCATCCCCGCGCAGGCCGCGTGAGGGTCCTCGGCGTGCCGATCCGCCTCCACGCGACGCCGGGCGGGGTGCGGCTGGCGCCGCCCGTCCTCGGCCAGCACACCGACGCGGTGCTCCGGGCGCTCGCGGGCCTCCGGAAATCGGAGCTCGCGCGCCTGCGCGAGCTTGGCGTCATCTGACGAGCGGACCCAAGCGCGAGCGCCCGTCCGGATCCCGGCCGATTCTTGACACTCCCCCGCCACGGAGCGCATCATGACGGTTACCCCATGCGGCGGCTGATCAAGATCTACGACACGACTCTCCGGGACGGGACGCAGGGCGAGGGAGTGTCCTTCTCGATGGAGGACAAGGTCCGCCTGACGACCCGCCTCGACGCGCTCGGCGTCCACTACATCGAGGGTGGCTGGCCGGGTTCCAATCCCAAGGACTTGCGCTTCTTCCGCCGGATGCGGGACATGACGCTCAAGCACGCGAAGCTCGCCGCATTCAGCATGACCCGCCGCGCGGACGCCACCGCTGAGTCGGACGCCAACATGCAGGCGCTGCTCGACGCGGGCGCGCCCGTGGCGACGATCGTGGGCAAGTCGTGGGACTTCCACGTGACCCACGCGCTCTCCACCACGCTCGACGAAAATTTGAAGATGATCGCCGACACGATCGCCTTCCTCCGACCGCGGATGGAGGAGGTGATGTTCGACGCCGAGCACTTCTTCGACGGCTTTCGCCGGAACCGCGAGTACGCGCTCGCGACTCTCCGGTCGGCAGAAGCTGCTGGTGCCCACTGGCTCGTGCTGTGCGACACGAACGGCGGCACGCTCCCGCCCGACCTTGTCGCGGTCCTCCAGGTCGTGACGAAGCACGTGAAGACGCCGCTCGGCATCCACGTCCACAACGACGCCGAGTGCGCCGTCGCCAACTCGCTGGCCGCCGTCGCCGAGGGCGTGGGGCAGGTGCAGGGCACGATGAACGGCTACGGCGAGCGGTGCGGCAACGCCAACCTCGTCTCGATCATCCCGAACCTCGTCCTCAAGATGGGGCTCGACTGCATCCCGGAGCCGAACCTGCGCGAGCTGCGGGACGTCTCGCGCTTCGTCTCCGAGCTGGCCAACCGCACGCCGTGGGGCGCGCAGCCCTACGTCGGCGACTCCGCGTTCGCCCACAAGGGCGGCATGCACGTCTCCGCCGTGCTCAAGCACCCGGAGACGTACGAGCACATCGACCCCGAGGCGGTGGGGAATCACCGGCGCGTGCTCGTCTCCGAGCTGGCGGGCAAGGCGAACATTCTCTGGAAGGCGCGCGAGTACGGGATCGACCTCGACCGCGACACGCCGGACTCGCGTCGGATTCTCGCCGAGCTCAAGGCGCTCGAGGACCAGGGGTTCCAGTTCGAGGGTGCGGAGGCGTCGTTCGAGCTCTTGATGGAGCGTGCGCTCGGCCGGCACAAGCCGTACTTCGAGCTCGACGCGTACCGCGTGATCGTCGAGGAGCAGAACCGCGACGCGGAGCCGGTCGCCGAGGCGACGGTGCGCGTACGCGTCAAGGGCATCCTCGAGCACACGGCGGCGTCCGGCAACGGGCCCGTCAACGCGCTCGACCACGCGCTCCGCAAGGCGCTCGAGGAGTTCTACCCGAGCCTCCAGGCGATGCGGCTGCTCGACTACAAGGTGCGCATCCTCGACGAGTCCAAGGGCACCGCGGCAAAGACCCGCGTGCTGATCACCTCGGGCGACGGCGAGGAGACGTGGGGCACGGTGGGGGTCGCGGACAACATCATCGAGGCGTCCTGGCAGGCGCTCGTGGACTCGATCGAGTACAAGCTGCGCCGCGACGAGCGGGCGCGCGCATGACCATCGTGGTCGTCGACGACGAGCTCGCGGTCGTCAAGATGTGCGAGAAAGTCCTCGGCGCGCAGGGCCACACGGTCCACGGCTTCACGACGACGCGCGAGGCGCTCGCGCATCTCGCCGACGGCGCCGCGGCCGCCGACCTGCTCGTCGTGGACTACCTGATGCCGGAGCTGAACGGCTTCGAGTTCATCCAGGAGGCGTGGTCGCTCAGGCCCACGCTGCGCGTCGTCATGATCACCGCCCACGGGACCCGTGAGCTCCTCGGCGAAGCCTCCCAGGCGGGCATCCACGGGATGGTGCTCAAGCCGTTTACGCCGAGCGACCTCACCCGGGGTGTGCAGGCGGCGATGGAGAGATCATCCCCGGCCTGAGATCGGCGCCGGGGCCTCACTCGTCCGTCTCTCGCTGGTCCGGAAATTATCTGGCCGTCCAGAAACTGATCAGGCAGTTTCGAGCCCTTCGACGCGGAAATCACTGGAATCTAACACAAAGGAACTTCGGTATCGAATTTGCCATTCTCCTTTCCCCAGGAGGATTCAGCAATGGGGATCGGAGAAATGGCAACCTTCGGTGGAGTGGCGCAGGGCAACGGCGAAGCGCGCCTCCCGGTGCGCGGGGTGGGCCGGCCGTCGACCGTCGCCCAGTATGGGCCCCAGATCGGGCAGTGGCTCAGAGACGAGCCGGCCCTGTCGGGCGCCGAGATTCTTCGACGCGTCCGTCTGACGGGCTATTCCGGCGGTAAGAGCGCCCTGTACGAGCTCGTGCGGCGGCTCCGGCTCGCTTCGGGACACTAACCCAACTTCCGCAACTGCGGAAGTTGGGCTAACCCGCGTCCGTCGTCACCCCGCCCCGAAGCGACGGAACCCTCAGCGCCCCTTCGCGGCGCGCCACGCCCGTATCTGGTCACCGTGCTCCTTGTAGTGGTGGGCCGAGTTCAGGTCCACGATCTTCCACGCGGTCTTCCCCGGCTGGAACCGCTCTGCCGGGACGGCCGCCGCGGCGCGCATGAAGTCCGCGTGCGAGCGCTCGAGGTCGTCGAGCACCTGGCGGACCGGGGTCGCCTTCCGCGCCGCAGCGAACTTCGCGTTCCAGGCGTCCGCGTCGTCGTAGCTCACGCCCTCGGGTATCGGCCGCTCGCCGCGCGCCATGCGCTCGAGCGCGGGCCCGAGCTCCCGGTGCCACCCGGAGATGTGCGCCACGATCTCCTTGATCGACCAGACGCCGAGCCAGACCTGAGTAAGCTGCCGCTCGTCGAGGCCCTCGAGCGCCGCGCGCAACGCCTTGTACTGGTCCTCGGCAGCGCTCAGGAGGTCCGCTTTCGTCATCGGTGTGGTGTTCACAGGGTCTCCTCCGCCGTGCGCCTACGGGTGCAGGCGCTTATAGAACACGCGGGACGGGTTGCGAAAGGCGCGAATTTTTTGGATCGCGCAACCTCCTTCGCACTTCACTTACGGCTCTCGGTCATTCGGAGACGATTCTCTCAGGTCCGTCCAGACGGCCACAGAGGTTGTCGGGACCGGTGCGAAGCATGTTTTAGACCTTATTCCAAACCGGCAATGGTCTCTCTGGCTCAGGGTCTGCTGGTCGTATTCGACGGCCCAGCCGGCCCGATCTTGAGTGCCTGCCGGTAGTGCTCGTTCGCCTCGGCTGTCTTGCCCTGCTGAGCAAGTACATTGCCCCAGTTGTGGTGGGCGTCGGCATGGTCAGGATTGATGCGTAGGGCCTGCCGAAAGTGGTCGCTCGCCTCGGCTAGCTTGCCCTGCTGACCGAGCGCAGCACCCCAGTTGTTGTGAGCGTCGGCGTAATCAGGCTTGATCTGCAGGGCCTGCCGGTAATGCTCGATCGCCTCGGCGAGCCTCCCCTGAGCGGCGAGGGCCAGGCCCCAGTTGGTGTGGACTTCGGCAGAGTCCGGCTTGATCTGTAGAGCCTGCCGGTAATGCTCGATCGCCTCGGCCAGCTTCCCCTGAGCAGCCAGCGCCAGACCCCAGTTGGTGTGGACTTCGGCGAAGTCCGGCTTGATCTTCAGGGCCTGCCGGTAGTGGTCGATCGCCTCGGCGAGCTTGCCCTGCTGAGCGAGCGCCACGCCCAAGTTGGTGAGAGCGTCGGCGGAGTCTGGCCTGATCTTCAGGGCCCGGTGGTAGAGCTCGACCGCCTCGACCGGCGTGCCCCGCTGAGCGAGCGCCTGGCCCCAGTTGGGGAGAGCTCCAGCATAATTAGGCTTGATCTTGAGGGCCTGCTGGAAGTGCTCGCTCGCCTCGGCCAGCTTGCCCTGCTGGGCGCGCGCCATTCCCAAGTTGATGAGAGCTTCGGCATAGTCCGGCTTGATCTTGAGAGCTTGCCGGAAGTGCTCGCTCGCCTCAGCCGGCTTGCTCCGCTGTGCGAGCGCCACGCCCAAGTTGTTGAGAGCTTCGGCGGAGTCCGGCCTGATCTTCAAGGCCAACTGGTAGTGCTCGATCGCCTCGGCGAGCTTGCCCTGCTGAGCGAGCGCCACGCCCAAGTTGGCGAGAGCGTCGGCATAGTCCGGCTTGATCTGGAGAGCCTGTTGGTAGTGCTCGCTCGCCTCGGCCAGCTTATCCTGCTGAGCGAGCGCCACGCCCAAACTGTAGTGGGCCTCGGCATAGTCCGGCTTGATCTGGAGAGCCTGCCGGTAGTGCTCGCTCGCCTCGGCCAGCTTGCCCTGCTGAGCGAGCGCCACGCCCAAGTTGCCGTGAGCGACGAAAGATTCAGGGTCAACGGCGAGGGCATGGGTCCAAAGTCTCTCCGAGTCATGCCAGATCTGGACCTGGTTCCAAGTGAGAACTCCCAACCCGGCGACGGCACACATCGCAACGCCTGCAATCGGCGAAGTTGTCGCTGTCCCTGCCTCCGAGCTTCTCGGGATTCGCCAGCAGAACAACAGGCCAGCGCCGGCCAAGATCGCCCATCCGAGACCAGCTAGGTAGGTATAACGATCAGCGGCGATCTGCGGGCCGCTCTGAACGATCCCGAGCACCGGCAAGAGGACTACCACGTAGGCCAACCACGCCGCCGGCAGGCCCGGCGCTCGACGGCGGAGGGCCAACGCGAGCGCAGTGAGGGCGACAACCACGCCGTAGCTCAGGAGGAACGGCGTCGCCCCGGGATTCAGCGGGGGCCGCAGTTCGTAGAGCGGCGAGAGGTTCACTGGCACGACCATCTTCCAGAGGTAGAAGCTCAAGCCGTACGCTGAGACGGCCAGCCTGCCCGGCACGCTCAGTTGAGCCAGCGAGACTGCGGCGTGGACAGAAGACTGCGCTATGACGGCGATGGCCGATGCCGCCGCCGCCAGGAGCACGAACGGGATCTTCTCGACGTAGACCCGACGCGCGGACTCGCTCCGCCATCCGATGGGACCGCTGAGGCGTCGGAGGGGATAGACGTCCAGGATCACCAGCACGACCGGCAGGTTCACGGCCATCGATTTGGACAACAGAGCGCCGGCGAACAAGCCAATGGCCGCCCAGTACCATCCGCGGCCGCGCTCCCCCCGCTCGCAGGCCTGGAGGTAGACGAGGATTGTCAACAAGTAGAAGAGCCCCGAGAGGACATCGCGCCGCTCGGTGGCCCAGGCGACGGATTCCACGCGCAGGGGATGGATTGCGAACACGAGGGCGGCAAACCCGGCAGACACAGCGAGCGCGTGACCGCGTCCAGAGGGACTGGGCAGCGCCAGTGTCAGGATCCGACCGACGACGAAGAAGAAGACTACCGCATTCGCGGCGTGCAAGAGGAGACTGGTCAGATGATACCCGAAGGGGTTCATGCCCCAGAGCAGGTAGTCGAGGCCGAGAGTCATCCACGTCAGTGGAATGTAGTGGCCCAGGTGCGTGGTCCACATCCAGCGGAGCTGGGTCCAGGCGAGCCCCCGATAGTCAGGGTTCTCGAGGAAATTCGTAACATCGTCCCAGCCCACAAACTCGTTCTGCAGCGTCGGCAGGAACGCCGCGAAGGTGGCGAGAGCAATCAGCATCGGGACCAGCCAGCGGCGCCATCGCTGGGTTAACGCGCGGCCGACCGGTTCAGGACGCTCGCGCTGGGGCGGTTGCGGGTGTTGGGCCTTCACGGCCGCCTCAAGCTTGCGAGCCTTGCTCTTGCGGCTCATGGGTCAGGGCACGCCCGCCGCCCTTTGCGCCGTGACACGAGTGATCGCCTCACAGATGACCATGGCGTGGCGCTTCGCGGCCCGTCAAGGAAATTGAGTGTTTCGACCTCTAGCCCGTAACTGCCCGGCAAAATTAAGCGCCCGACGACGGGTGCAGGCGCTTGTAGAACAGGAGCTCGCGGTACCCTTGTGGGAGGTTGTCGATGTACCCGGAGGGGGCGAAGCCGAGCGCGCTGTGCATCTGGATCGAGACGGCGTTGGTCTCCTCGGTCGACGAGAAGAGCCGCGGGCCGGGCGACATCTCCTCGACCATCCGGAACAGCGCGCGCGCCGCCCCGCGCCGGCGAAGATCCTCGCGGACGCAGACCAGGGAGACGAGGGTGCACTGAAACCAGTCGGTCCGGTACGCGAGGACGCCGGCGACCTCGCCCGCCTCCTCGACGACGAGCAGGTGGTGGCGCTCGGCGTGAGAGCGGACGAACGCGCCCGCGCGCTCGGCGCCGATGACCTCCGTCGCCAGCGCCATGACGGGCCCCAGGTCAGCCGGCTCCGCGTGCCGAACCCTCACGCCGACAGGAACGCCCCGAGCGCGCGCTTCACCACGGGGTTCTCGCCGAGCACGACCGTGTAGTGGTTGGTGTTCGGAACGACGACCAGCCGGCAGTTCGGGATCGCGTGGGCCATCGCCTCCGCCTCCTCCTGGGTCATCAGGCAGTCGTCGGATCTCAAGAGCCCGTCGGGCGCCCGGAAGAGGAGGGTCGGCGCCTTGATCTGGTGGTGCCAGGCCCAGAGGCGGGCGCGCTGGAGGTTCGCCACCTCCTCCTCGATCGCGTGCTTGGCGACCTTGGACCGGACGCCCCCGCCCGGCCCCGGCTCGACGTCGTACGTGAAGTGGCGCGCCAGGTAGTCGTTCCACCGCCCCTCGAACATCGGCAGGCTCTTGAGCATCTCGAGGAACTTCTCGAGCGACGGAAACTCGACACCGAGCCGGCTGATGGCGGGCGCCAGCGAGTCCAGGATCTCGGCGCGCACGTCGAGCCCGCCGTCGAAGAGGACGAGCCTCGCGACGCGCTCGGGGTGGAGCGTGGCGAAGCGCACCCCGATGTGGGCGCCGAGCGAGTGCCCCATGATGATGGCGCGGTCGAGGCGGAGGTGGTCGAGCAGCGCGAGGAGGTCCGTGGCGTGGTGGGCGAGGCTGTAGCCGGTGGGCGGCTTGTCGCTGTCGCCGCGGCCGCGGAGGTCGTACGCAAGGAGGGGGTGGCTCCCGGCGAGCGCGTCGGCGATCGGGTACCAGACCGTGTGGTTCGACGTGAGCCCGTGGACCGCCACGATGGCGGGGCCGCGGCCCGGCCACTCGTGAGTGGCGAGCTGGATGCCGTTGACGCTGACCTTCATCAGTACGTCCCAGGCCGCACTTGCTTGTAGAGCTCCTTCAGCCCCTCGGCAGAGAACGTCGGCGACTGACAGTAGGAGATGATCTTCCGCTCGTCGGCCTCGATCGAGGCGACCGCCTCGGGGAGGCGGTCGGCGATCTCCGACGGGATCGCGAGCGCGCCGTGGTGGTCGGCGTGGATCAGGTCGCCGGGCTTCACCCAGAGCCCGCCGACCTTGACGGGCAGGCCGAAGTCCACCATGTGCACGTAGGCGTGCGACACCGAGACGTGGGCCGCCGCAAATTGGAAGCCCAACGCGCGGACTTCGTCGAGGTCGCGTACCGAGCCGTCCGTGAGGACGCCGGTGCAGCCCAGCGCCTTGTGGATGTTGGCCTGGACCTCACCCCACTGGGCACCCTGGCCGCGCGGGTCGTCGAGGTCGTGGACGACGACGACGCGCGGCGCGGGGATCGACAGGACGTAATCCCACCACGCGAACGTGGACGCGCGGTGCCCCGGGACGGGCGCCGGCTCCGCGCGGATGAGCGCGGTGACCGCGTAGCCGACGAGCGGCCCGAGCTCGGGGAAGAGCGCGCGGATCTCGGAGGACACGAACCCCTGGTTCCGCGGGCGGACGTTGAACGTTTCGATCCCGTTCGCGACGCTCGGGCTCGAGATCTTCTTGAGGGCGTAGATCAGGTCCATCAGATCGTGTCCTTTCGCCGCCGGATCAGCAGGGCCTTCAGCTTGTCCGCGGCCTCCTGCACGGAGGACAGGTTCGGGTTCACGGCGAGCGCGCGCTCGAAGTACTCGAGCGCGCGCGTGGGCTGGTCGAGCTGGAGGTAGATCATCCCGTAGCCGGAGAGCGCGCCGAAGTGGTACGGGTTGCGCTTGAGCACCTCGTCGCAGTCGGCGAGCGACTTCGTGTACTCGCCCAAGAGGTAATAGACGGTGGCGCGCTTGTTCCACCCCTCGGCGAACTCCGGCCGCCGCGCGATCACCCCCGTGAACGTCTCGACCGCGGCCTCGGCTTGGCGCGCTTGCATCTGCTCGACGCCGACGGCAAAGAGGCGGTCGGCCTCCGCGTCGCCCGAGCGGCTCCACACCTGCCACATCGCGTTCTCGGCGAACGCGCGGACGCGCGAATCGACGTCGCGGAGCGCCTGGACCAACGCGGGAATGTCCTCCATCGCGCCCTTCTCCGCGAGCCAGCGGACCGCTCGCTGCCGGGCCTCGGCGTCGGCGGCGCCCGCGAGCGCCTGGAGCGCTTCCTCACGCGTGGGCTCAGCGGCGCGCGCCCAGGGCGCGGCCGGGGCCACGAGCAGGAGGACCAGCACGAGCGCGCGTGCGAGCGTCACGGCGTGTAGGCCTCGTTCGCGTCCGTGCGGGCGAGACCCGGCTCGGTCCCGCCGCCCACGACGTAGATCCGGTCGCCGACCGCGGCGGCGCCCGCGCCGTGGCGCGGGGTCCGCATCGGCTCCTTGCCGATCCAGCGGTTACCGGCGATCTCGTACATCTCGTTCGCGCTGAAGATCCGCAATGGCGCCTCGCCCCCCAAGGCGAAGACGCGGTCAGCGAGGGCCACGGCGGCGAGACCGCCGCGGGCGGTGGGGAGCGGCGTCCCGGTGGACCAGCCGTTCGTGGCGGGATCGTAGACCTCCACCGTCGCGTACTGCTTCCCCAGGAAGGACTCGCGCCCGCCGAGCGCCCAGAGGCGCCCCTGGAAGGCGACCGCGGCGAGATGATCGCGCGCCGTCGGCATCGCCGGCGCCTCCGTCCAGCGGTCGGTCTCCGGATCGTAGACCTCGTGGGCACCCGTGACCTGCCCGTTGCTGCCGCCGACAGCGTGGAGACGGCCGCCGAGCGCCACGACGGCGAGAGCGCCGCGCGGACTCCCGAGCGGCGCGCGCGTCGCCCAGGAGTTCCTCGCCTCGTCGTACTCGTACACCGTCGCGAGCGGCGTCCAGCGGAGAATGGCACGGCCCGAATAGCCGCCGGCGACGAAGAGGCGGCCGTTCACGACGGCCGCCCCGGGGTGGTGCGTCGGCGCGGGAAGCGGAGCTCGCGTCTCCCACCGGTCGGTCGCGGGGTCGTACACCTCGACCGTCCCGACAGCCTCGCCGTTGGCGCCGAAGCCCCCGATGACGAAGACTCGGCCGCCGAGCGCCGCCGCGGCGACTTCCTGGCGCGCCGTCGGCATCGGCGCCAGCGCGGTCCACGTCCCGGGGCTCCTGATGTCGAGCGGCGCCGACGTGTCGGTGGTCCGACCGACGCAACCCATTGTAGCGAGCGCCGCGAGCATGGTGAGAAGCGTAGGTGGCCCGAGAAAGGTGCGGTTTGGCTGCGTACGTCTAATCACGATTACGGGGTTCGTCATTCTTGTTTCACCAGCGCGAGGAATTCGCTCTCGTCGAGCATCGTTACCCCCAGGCGTCGTGCGTGGTCGGCCTTCTTGCCCCCCGCCTCGCCCACCACGACGTAGTCGGTCTTTTTCGAAAGGGCGCCGGCCACGCGCCCGCCGAGTCGCTCGATCCGCTCGCGCGCGGCGTCGCGCGTGAGCGTCCTGAGCGTGCCCGTGAGGACGAAGGTCTTGCCGGCCAGGGGCTTCGGCCCGGCGGCCACCTCCGGCTCGGCGGTGACGACGCCCACCTCCTTGAGCCTTTTGATCAGCGCGCTGTTGGTCGGATCGTCGAAGAAGGCCCGGACCGACCGCGCGATCGCCTCGCCGACGCCGTGCACCTCGGCCAGCTCGGCTTCCGGCGCCTGCGCGAGCCGCTCGAGACTGCCGAAGCGGGCGGCGAGGAGCTGCGCCACGCGCTCGCCCACGAGCCGGATACCGAGGGCGTTCAGCAAGCGCGCCAGCCCCCGCGTCCGCGACCCGTCGATGGCCCGTACCAGGTTCTCGGCGGACTTGTCGCCGAGGCGCTCGAGGTCGGCGAGTCGGTCGACGGTGAGAGTGTAAAGGTCGGAGAAGTCTTTCACCAGCCCCCGGTCGACGAGCTGCTCGATGACCTTCTCGCCGAGGTGCTCGATGTCCATCGCGCGGCGCGAGCCGAAATGACGCAGCCGCTCCTTGAGCTGGGCCGGGCAGCCGCTGTTCATGCACCGCCAGTACGCTTCGCCCTCGGGACGGAAGGCGACGCCGCCACACGCGGGGCAGCGCGTGGGAAATTTGAAGACCTCGGCGCCCGCGGGGCGCCTGGCGGTGACGACCTGGACGACGTACGGGATCACGTCGCCGGCGCGCTCGATGAGGACCGTGTCGCCGACGCGGATGTCCTTCCGGCGGATCTCGTCCTCGTTGTGCAGGCTCACGTTGCGGATCACGACGCCGGCCAGCTCCACGGGCCGGAGCTTCGCGACGGGCGTGAGGATGCCGGTCTTGCCGACGCCGACTTCGATCGCCTCGATCACCGTGGTCGCCTGACGCGCGGCGAACTTGAACGCGATCGCCCAGCGCGGGTGGTGGGTGGTGGAGCCGAGGCGCCGCTGGTGCTCGAGCGCGTCGACCTTGACGACGACGCCGTCGGCGTCGTAGCCGAGGTCGTCGCGAAGGTGCTCGAGCCGCTCGCAGTAGGCGATCACGGCGTCGAGCGTCTCGCAGCGCTCGACCTTCGGGTTCGTCTTGAAGCCGGCCGCGCGGAGCGCCTCGAGCGTCTCCCAGTGGGTGGCGAAGGCGAGCGCGTCGGCACGGCTCAGATGGTAGAGGAAGATGTCGAGCGGGTGCCGTGCCGTGACGGCCGGGTCTTTCTGGCGGACGGCGCCCGCCGCGAAGTTCCGCGGGTTGGCGAAGGTCGTCTCGCCCGCCTCCGCGAGGGTGCGGTTCAGCTTGGCGAACGCCGCGCGGGGCATGAACACCTCGCCGCGCACCTCGAGCTCGTCGACCGCGGCGAGGGGGCCGCGCAGCACCATCGGAATGGAGCGGATGGTCTTGAGATTCGGCGTGATGTCCTCCCCGACGCGTCCGTCGCCACGGGTCGCGCCGCGCACGAAGCGGCCACGCCGGTAGAGGAGCGCGACGCCGAGGCCGTCGATCTTCGGCTCGCACACGTAGGTGAAGCGGGTCCCTGGCACCGCCCGGCTGATCCGCGCCTCGAACTCCCGCAGATCGTCTGCGGTGGTCGCGTTGTCGAGGGAGAGCATCGCAATCTGGTGCTCGACCGGCTTGAAGACGTCGGTGGGCGCGCCCGAGACGCGCTGGGTCGGACTGTCGCCGGTGATCAGGTCGGGGAAGCGCGCCTCGAGCTCGCGCAACTCCCGCGTGAGCCGGTCGTACTCGGCGTCGGCGATCTCGGGGCGCGCCTCGACGTAGTACAGGGAGTCGTGGTGGTGGATCTGCTCGCGCAGCGCGGCGATCCGCTTCGCCGCATCGGCCCGGGTCATGAAGGAGAGGATAGCAGAAGCCGCTTCGGCTCGTTCCTTGCCGCTCCCGGGTACCAGCGGCTATACTCGACACGGCGAGCCGATGGCGAGGTTCTCTCCTCTCCCCCGAATGCGATGAGGTCGTCCCCTCCCAAGACACGCTCGGCGCCGAAGGACGCGACCGCCTCCGTTCAGGACTACCTGGCCGCGATCTACGATCTCCAGTCGAGCGGGAAACCCGTCATCGGCGCGCGGCTCGCCAAGCACATGGCGATCTCGGCGCCGGCCGTGACCGAGGCGATCCAGCGGCTCTCCCGGGCCGGCTACGTCCGCGTCGGCCGCGGGAAGGAGCTCACGCTGACACCGAGGGGCCGCCAGATCGCCGAGGTGATGGCGCGCCGCCATCGGCTCCTCGAGCGCTGGCTTACCGACACGCTCGGCCTCAACTGGACAGACGCGCACGAGGAGGCGCACCGGCTCGAGCACGCGCTGTCGCCCCGGGTCGAGGACCGGCTGGCGGAGCTCCTCGGCATGCCGAGCACGTGCCCGCACGGCAACCCGATCCCTGGCATGGCGAAGCCGACTCGCGTCGAGCCGTTCCCGCTCGCCCAGGCCCGAGAGGGGGCGACCGTCGTCGTCGAGCGCATCACCGAGGAGGCGGAGGCAGACAAGAAGCTGCTCGAGCACCTCTGGAAGAACGACGTGCGCCCGGGCCGCCGGCTGAAGATCACCGAGGTGGCGCCGTGGGCGGGGACGATCACCGCCGCGAGCGATGGTCAGACGATCACGCTGGGGCTCCCGGCGGCTGCGAAGATCTGGGTCTATCTGCCGAAGCCGTGAAAGTCACCTTCTGGCTGCTGGTTGCGATCGGCGCCGTCTACGTGCTCTACACGGGGGGCGTCGCGGCCTACTCCTACTTCCAGGTGAAGGCGATCGTCGAGGAGACGCTCGTCGAGCGCGCGAAGGTGGACCGCTACGAACGCGCCAACCGCGTCCAACAGGACATCCTCAGGAAGGCGTCGCAGAGCGGTGTCCCCCTCCACGAGCGCGACGTGTCGGTCGCCGAGGAGAACCGGACGCTGCGAGTCCAGATCCGCTGGTCGTACCCGATGTTCTTCTACAAGGGCGAAGCGGTCCTGTCGATGCCACTCTCCTACGACAAATCCTTCGAGATGGCCGCCGCCCGCTATCAATGAGGAGACCCGAAGAGGATCGGCGAACGGTCTCCTAGCCGGGATTATTCATGAGCGGCCAGCGCGCGCGACGGCGGGTCCCACTCCGCCTGATCGGTCGGAGGCGACCCCGACGCCACCCGCCGATCTCGCGATCGTCGCTCATGAATAATCCCGGCTAGCGCTTGGTTCGGGCTTCCGCGATCATTTTCTCGACGCGGGCGCGGTCTTCGCCGGGCGGTACCACGGCGACGAACTTCTCCCAGGAGCGGATTGCTCCCGCCGTGTCCTTCTTCGACTCGTAGAGCACCTGGCCGCGGTAGAGCAGGGCGGGCGGGTATTTGGGGTCGATCGCCAGCGCGCGCTCGAACGTCTCGAGGGCCGTGTCCGCATGGCCGCCGATCGCGACGATGAGGCCCAGATGGGTCAGCGCGTCCACGTTCTTCGGGTCGCGCTTGAGGACCGCCTGGTACGCGGCGATCGCCTCACCGTAGCGTCCGTCGGAGAGGCTCGCGCGCGCGGCCTGCAGCATGCCCTGGAGGACGGCGGGCGTGACGACTCGCGGGGCGCCGGGTGTGCCGCTTCCGTCGGCCCTGGCACCTGGTGGGGGCGCGAGCGGCAGCGACCCCGGCATCGGCGCGCCTGCCGACCGGTCGGGCTCGGCGTAGCGCACCACGCCGGCGCCGATCGCGATCCCGAACGCGAGGAGCAGGGTGGCGCCGGCCGCGAGCGCGGCCGGGTGGCGCCAGGCGGAGCGCGATTCCACCACGCGCGCCGGTGAGGGCGGCGGCGCGGGCGCCGCGGGGCCGAGGCGGTCGAGTTCCGTGAGCGCGGCCGCGGCCTCGCTCTCGTAGCGGGCGCACAGCTCGGCATAGTCGTCGTCCCCGATGTGGCCGGCCTCGTGCTCGAAGCGGAGCTCGCGGAGCGCCCGCAGCGTCGCTTGCTTTCGCTCCTCGAGCTCGCCGCGTCGGTCCGGCGGGAATCTTAACAGTGCCTGCGACCGGCCCCGCGCGCCGAGGAGCGGCCACAGCGTGAACGCGAGGGCCGGGAGGCCGAGGACCAGGGCCGCGACGAGGATCCCCGTCACGGCTCCGCCTCCGTCTCGCGCCGAATGCGCTCGCGCATCGCGGGATCCACGCGCCGCGCCGCCCCCGTCGTCGCGGGTCGTCGCGTCCACTTCCAGACGAGCACGCCCACGATCGCGAGGCCGAGCGCGACGGCGACGAGCGGCGCCAGCCAGACGAGGAGGGTGAATCCGCTGCGTCTCGGCGAGAGGAGGATCCACTCGCCGTAGCGGTCCACGAAGTACTGGACGACCTCGGCCGCGCTCTCGCCCGCCTCGAGCCGCTCGCGTACGATCGCGCGCATCTGGCGCGCCATCTCCGAGGGTGAGTCGGCCACGGAAAGGTTCTGGCAGACGACGCACCGGAGCCCTCCGGCGATCTCGTGGACCTCGGCCTCGGACACGGTGCGCGCCGGCGCCGGGGCGCCGCGCGCGGCGCCAATGAGGAGCACCGCGAGGAACAGCGTGGCGACGGGGGCGAGCCGAACCCTCATCCCGCCGGCTCCCCGAGCAGCGGCTCGACGCGGGTCCGGAGGACCTCGTCCGTGAGCGCGCCGACGTGCTTGGCGCGGATCCGCCCGCGCCGGTCGATGAAGAAGGTCTCCGGCACGCCGTAGGTGCCGAAATCCACGGAGACCTTGCCGGTCGGGTCGGGCGCGTTCGGGAAGCTCAGGCCGAAGTCCCGGATGAACTTCTGCGCCGCCTCGGCCTTGTCCTGGATGTCCACGCCCACCACGACGACGCCGCGGTCGCGGTACGCCCGCCAGCTCCGCTCGAGGACCGGCGCCTCCTCGTAGCACGCGGGGTAGCACCAGGAGGCCCAGAAATTGACGACGACGACCTTGCCGCGCTGGGCCTCCAGGGTGAGCGGGGCGCCGTCGAAGGTCGTGAGCGCGAAGCCGGGCGCGGGCCGGCCGACGAGCGGCGAGGGGATCTCGCGAGGATTCACGCGGAAGCCGTAGGCGAGCAGCGCCAGCACCGGCAGCGCGGAGAGGGGAATGAGCCAGCGCCACGCCCGGCGGCTCACGCGGCCTTCTTCTTCTCCGGCAGGATCGCGAGCACGGCCCCCGCGGTCAGGACGAGCCCGCCGATCCAGATCCAGCTCACGAGGCGGTTCACCTGGAACTTGACCGTCGCCTGCGAGCCGTCGCGCGCGAAGTCGCCCAGGACCAGGTAGATGTCTTCGCGGAGCCCGAGCCGGTAATCCACGTAGGCGATCGGCGAGGTCTCTTGGGGATAGAACTTCTTCGCGGGGCGCAGCACGCCGAGCCCGCGGCCGTTCGAGACCGTGAACGCGCCCGCGACCTTGAAGTGGTTCGACTCCTCGGAGGCCGTGAGGTCTTCGAAGCGGACGCGGTAGCCGGCGAGCTCCGCGTACTCGCCGCGCCGGAGCGTCGTCTCCGTCTGCACCGACCAGGCCTGCGAGCCGGTGACCCCGACCGCGATGATCAGGATGCCGAGGTGGACGCCGAAGCCGCCGTAGCGCCGGTTGTGGCGGCGCAGGAGCCCGCCCATCGCCGGCAGGAGCGGTTCGCCCAGGCGCACGCGCGCTCGCGAGGCGCGCGCGAAGTCCACCGTGATCGTGGAGGCGACGAAGACCGTGAGCGCGAGCACCAGCACCGCAATGGCCGACCGCACGCCGAGCGAGAAGAAGAACGCCGCCGCCGCGACGCCCACCAGCACGGGCCAGAGGAAGTTCCGCCGGAGATTGTCGAACGAGGCCCGCCGCCAGGCGATGAGCGGCCCCACGCCCATGAGGAAGATGAGCGCGAGAAAGAGGGGCACATTGACCTGGTTGAAGAAGGGCGCGCCGACCGAGACCTTCACGCCGCGCGCCGCCTCGGAAAGGAGGGGGAAGACCGTGCCGAAGAAGACGGTGAAAGTCGCCGCCACGAACAGCACGTTGTTGAGGAGGAAGGCGGACTCGCGCGACACGATCGAGTCGAGCTCGCCCTGCGCGTGGAGCGCGTCCCAGCGCACCGCGAGGAGGCCGAGGGCCGTGAGCAGCACGAGCGCGAGGAAGCTCAGGAAGAACGCGCCGATCGTGCCCTGCGTGAAGGCGTGCACCGAGGCGATGACCCCCGAGCGCGTCAGGAACGTGCCGAAGAGGGTCAGGCTGAAGGTGAGGATCACGAGCGAGATGTTCCAGAGCTTGAGCATTCGCCGCCGCTCCTGGATCATCACCGAGTGGAGGAACGCCGTGGCGGTGAGCCACGGCATGAACGCCGCGTTCTCCACCGGATCCCACGCCCAGTAGCCGCCCCAGCCGAGGACGTGGTAGCTCCACCAGCCGCCGATCAGGAGCCCGAGCGAGAGGAAGTACCAGGCGACGATCGTCCAGCGGCGCGTCAGCGTGATCCACGCGTCGCCGACGCGCCCGGTGATCAGGGCCGCCATCGCGAAGGCAAAGGGGACGGTGAGGCCCGTGAAGCCGAGGTAGAGCGCGACGGGGTGCGTGATCATCCCCGTGTCCTCGAGCAGCGGGTTGAGCCCGCGGCCGTCCGCCGGCACGGGTGCCTGCCGCGCGAACGGCGGCGCCGCCACCGTGATCACCAGGAGGAAGAAGGCGAGCACGCCTAGCATCACCGTGAGGACCCACGGATAGAGCTCGCGCGCGCCCTCGCGGTGCCGGAGGATGACGATCAGCGTGTAGAGCCCGAGCATCCAGGTCCAGAGGATGATCGAGCCTTCGAGGGCTCCCCAGACTCCGGTGATCCGATAGTAGAACGGCGTGCCGAGGTTCGTGTTGGTCGCGACGTAGCGCACGGAGAAGTCGAACGTGAGGAAGGCGTAGGTGAGGAGCGCGAAGCACGCCGTGACGAGGACGAAGACGGCGAGCGCTGCGTGCTGGGCCGACAGGAGGAGCGCCGGCCGCCCGGTGCGCGCGCCGAGCGCGGCGGTCACGGCTCCCCACAGGGCGAGGACGAGCGCGACGATGGCCGCTCCGTACCCGAGCTCGGGGATCACCGGCCGTCCCCCTGGAGCGTCCGGATCAGCTCCTTGTAGCCGGCCTGGCTCGCGTCGTGAGGCGCCTTGTACTCCTCGGAGTGCTTGGCCAGGATGAGGCTGGCCCTGAAGTAGCCGTCGGCGCTCCAGGTGCCCTCGACGACGGCGCCGCGGCCCTCGCCGAAGAGGTCGGGCGGCGTCCCCTTGTGGCGGACCGGCACCGTCGCGGTGCCGTCACCGAGGGTGAAGTGGAGGGCGAGCGTGCGCGGCTCCCACGTCACCGAGCCGGGCAGGACCATTCCACCGAGCCGGTACGCCTTCCCCGCGACGGCGGAGGCGCGGAGCTCCGCGGGGGTGACGAAGTAGACGGCGGACTGCGTGACGCCCGCATAGATCATGTAGGCGAGCGCCGCGGCGATGACGGCGCCGCCGGTGATGAACTTCGTCTTTCTCATTGTTGTCGCGGGGGCGCGCCCGGCGCGCCCGGTGGGTGGCCGGCCACAGGCGCGTTCAGCTCTCGCTCGCGGCGGACCAGGTGCCGCCAGTAACCCGTGAGGACGATCGCGGCGAGCGCGTAGGCGGCGAGCACGAAGCCCCAGTTGTCCCCCATCAGGCGCCGGCCTCCCCCTCGAGCCGGAGCAGGCGGACCCGCTTGGCGACGAAATAGAGATATAGGAGCGCGAACGCCGCGAAGTTGACGAGGAGCGCCCGGACGATGACCGGTGGCATGCTGCTCGGTCCCGGCTTCATGAGCGACGGCGGTTGGTGGAGCGTGCGCCACCAGAGGACCGAGAAGTGCACGAGCGGGATGTTGAGCGCGGCGACGACGCCGAGCACGGCCGCGTACCGCGCGGCGCGCTCGCCCTCGTCGATCATCCCGCGGAGCAGGAGATACCCGACGTACATGACGAAGAGGACCGCGACGCTCGTGAGCCGTGCGTCCCACGTCCACCACGTGCCCCACGTGGGCTTCCCCCAGATGGACCCGGTCGCGATCGTGAGGCCGGTGAAGAGCACGCCGACCTCCGCCGAGGCGTGCGCGAGACGGTCCGCCGCCTCCGCCCGCGTCGCGAGGTAGGCGATCGAGGCGACGAAGACGACCACGAAGGCGCAGTAGGCGACCCACACGCTGGGGACGTGCACGTACATGATGCGCTGGACGGTCCCCTGCGTCGCCTCGCGGGGGGCCACGGCGAAGGCCATGCCGAGGCCCGCGAGGAGCGCCAGCGCCGCAAGCCACCCGAGCACCCTGGTCATGACTCGAGCAGGAAATCGAAGGTGAGCAGGCCCGTGACGATGTAGATGACGTCGGCGGCCGCGAGGAGCCCGAGCCAGTGGCCGACGGCGCCGAGCGGCTCGCCGAGTAGCACCGCCTCCGTCGCCTTGACCGTGCCGAGCAGCACCGGCACCTGGACAGGGAGCAGGAGCACGGGAAAGAGCAGCTCCCGCGCGCGCACCTGAGCGGTCATCGCGGCGAAGAGCGTGCCGACCGCCGCGAGTCCCACCGTCCCCAGGATCATCACGAGGGCGAGCCCCGTGAGGGCGGGTGCCAGGTCCACGTTGAAGAAGACGGCGAAGAGCAGAAGGATCAGTCCCTCGACGACCAGCATCAGGGTGACGTTGGCGGCGAGCTTGCCGACGTAGATCGCCGATTTGTCCCCCGGGGCGAGGATGAGGCCCTCCCAGCAATCGTTCTCGCGCTCGAGGACGAACGTGCGCCCGAGACCCAGGAGCCCGGCGAGCACGAAGCCGAGCCAGAGGAGGCCCGGCAGCGCCGCGGCCAGGCGCTCGCGGTCGGGGCCCAGCGCGAACTGGAAGACGAAGAGGAGCAGGAGCGAGAAGAACGCGAGCGCGTTCAGTGTCTCCTTGGACCGCCGCTCCACGAGCAGGTCCTTCCAGACGACCGACCATGCGCGTCGCGCGAAGATCACGAGCCCTCCTCCGTGTGCAACCGGTAGAGCCGCGCGATCGCGTCCGGCTCGAGGGACGCGCGCGGGGTGTCCAGCACGATCGCGCCGCCGGACAGAATGGCGATTCGGTCGGCGACGGCGAGTTCCCGGCCGAAGCTGTGCGTGGCCATGACCATGGCGCCGCCGCGGGCCTTGAACGCCTCGAGATGCTCCTCGAGCCACTTTTTCGCGCGCTGATCGAGCCCGGCGAACGGCTCGTCGAGGAGGAGGACGCGGGGGCGCGCGAGGACGAAGCGCGCGAGCGAGAGCCGCCGCTTCATCCCCGCCGAGAAGGTGCGCACGCGCTCGCCCGCGAGCCGGTCGAGCTCGACGGCCGCGAGCGCGCCGGCGAGCTCCGCTGGGGCCGCGCGCAGGCCCGCGAGCGCCGTCCAGAATTTCAGATTCTCGAGCGCGGTGAGGTCCTCGTAGACGTGCGAGCCGTGGCCGATCAGCCCCACGTGCGGTCGCACGCGCTCCGGCTCCCGCGCGCAATCGTGGCCGGCGACCAGGACCGTCCCGCGCGTCGGGCGCATGAGCGTCGCGAGGATCTTGAGGAGCGTCGTTTTGCCGGCGCCGTTCGCGCCGAGGAGCGCGACGGCCTCGCCCGCGCGGACCTCGAGCGCGAGACCGTCGAGCACTCGGTGAGCACCGAAGGCTTTGCGGAGACCGGTCACGCGGACGAGCGGGTCGGCGGTCATGCTGAAACGCCTAATTCTCGCTTAGGGGGCAGGGATGGTCAAGGAAACGGCCGGAACTCCGCCCGCTCTTCCTGCACGAGGAACCTGAACACGAGGATCAGCACGGCCGCCATCTCCACCGCGCCGCCCGCGGCCCACATGACGACGCCGCCCCACGCCTGGTCCTCGAGCGCCGTCGTCCCCGGCGCCGCCGGCCCGAACGCGTAGGATGCATAGAGAACGGAGGGGCTCAGCGCGAGCAGGAGGCCGAGCGCGCTCCCCTGGAAGGCCGCGAGCACCAGGTACGCGATCCGCCAGCCAGGATGGAGCGCATCGCTCCCGCGCGGAGCCGGATCGATCACGGGCCACCAGAAGATGACGGCGCTCAGGAAGAAGGTGACGTGCTGGACATCGTGCAGGAGCGGGTCGGCGAACGCGGCGTCGTACGCGGGCGGGAGGTGCCAGAACCACATCGTGAGCGCGTAGACGAGCCACGCGATCGGCATCCGGGTCAGGAAGCGCCAGACCCTGCGGACGCGCGCGTCGGTGGCGAAGAGCGTGGCGGCACTCGCGCGCGCCCGCGCGGGAAGGCCCCACAACACCATCGGAAACGGGTCGGCGAGGAGGAGGGCCGGCGCGGCGACCATCGTGAGCAGCATGTGCTGCGCCATGTGGGCCGAGAACCGGCGGTGGGCGAGAGCGTCGAGCGGCGAGAGGAGCGCCAGCGCGATCGTGACGAGACCGCCGCACGCGAGCCCGAGGCGCGCGATCGCCGACCACTCGATCCTCGGCGACCGATGAGCCAGCCGCAGCCAACCAGCGCCGTAGAGGGCGGCGAGGGTGAGGAGCGGAAGCAGGACCTCGACCCTGAGGTGGAAGCCCACGACACCCGTCGCTAGTGTCCCGTCCTCGAAGCCATGTTAAGAGCCCACTAGTGCGCGGCGCCAGGGCCGACGGGCACGCGCGGCAGGGATCGCGGGACCACGCGGCACGCGTGCGCTGCCCCGTTGCGGCTGGGCTCCATCTGGGGGCGCGGGGTCCGTTGCCGGTGGGCGGGAACGGACTCCCCACCCTCTGGTCAAGGCCGTTTCGTTACGCCGCCGCGGGAACACGTCGTCGAGCCGGGTCATACGTGGTTCCAGTCCTGAGCATGGCCATCAGTACGACGAGCAACCGGT
>Ga0209803_1000570_pt1 | contig 24647 bp, 19 predicted proteins | sample GraSoiAngelo_138_FD_185895 | JGI IMG/M metagenome (GOLD analysis project Ga0209803, IMG submission 185895) | Grasslands soil microbial communities from the Angelo Coastal Reserve, California, USA - 14_0929_09_40cm (SPAdes) (version 2) | ecosystem: Environmental > Terrestrial > Soil > Grasslands ...
AAAACAGGACGGCAACGCGGTTTTAGCTTGAAAGAATTGAGAAAGAAAGACACGCCGCAGCGAAAATTTCGAAAGCAGCTAATTGACGGCCGTGGGGTTCAGCTCGCGCTGTATGCGCTGGCGGTACACGCGCTCGGCGCTGAGCACGTTCAACTGACCCTGCTTTCTCCAGCGGAACAGCTCGAGCCGCAGTTTCATTTGGACGACGTGCTCGTACAAAAAGATTTCTGGAGCGAACTGCACCGGATGCAGGAAACGGGCGTTTTCGGAATGCTCGGACCGGTGCACACCGACTTTGGTTTCGCACGGAGTTATCCCCTCGCGACGCTGCCGATCGACATAGATCTGCTCAAAGAAAAATGGGCGTTGACCCATCCAGCATTCGTCCTTGAAGAGGAGGAGAAGTGAAGTGACTGCGATTGCCGACGAAGCAGCGCGGCAGCGGTTTGCTCGCGAATTAGATCACAACTTTTCGGTCATCGCTTCGGCGGGCTCCGGGAAAACACGCGCGATCACCGATCGGATCGTTGAAATCGCGAGCCGTTCACAGCGTGCGCTCGAATGGCTGCCGCAGCTCGTGGTCGTTACCTACACGAATCGCGCTGCCGATGAAATGCAGCAGCGAACGCGACAGCGAATCCTCGAAGCCGACCTGCCGTTGGAAACCGTGGAAGCGTTCGGTCGCGCGTTTTTCGGAACAATTCATGCCTTCTGCATGAAACTGCTCGCGACGCATGGACATCATCTCGGTCTGCCGGCAAGACTCGAAATGATTCCCAACAATAATGATGATCTGTGGAACGAATTCGTCCAGCAACAGACGGAGATCGGTCTTTCGTTAGGCGAAGAAAATCGACGTCTGTTGTTACGCTTAATGCAGGCGCGGCAGTTAATGGAGCTCGCGCGAAACCAAGACCGCATCTTCATCCCGCCGCAATCGCTCGGACGCTGTCCGGAATGCGATTTCAGCAAAGTCGAAGCCGCCTTTGAGAGTGCGCAGGCGACGAACATTCCGAAAGCAAAGTCGCAACTGCGTGAATGGCTGCGGCGCTGGCGCGAAACGGATGAGTTTGCGCCGTGGCCACCGTGTGCCACGACTGCGAGAGATTTCACCGCGCGCTGGCGCGAAGCGTTTCGGCCGCTACGAGATTGGGCAAGTGCGTGCGCGTCCTGCGTGGCCGTGGAACTGCAACGCGATTATCGCGAGTTCCGGTTAGCTCGCGGCGCAATTACTTACTCGGATCAAGTCGCAATTGCGGCCGAACTGTTGCGTCTGCCAGACGTGGCGAAGCGCATTCGTGAGAAGAATTATCGTGTCATTGTCGACGAAGCTCAGGATACGGATCCGCAGCAATTTTTTGTTTTGCTCGAAATCACGCGGCCAGTGGAGGCTACCGGCGAGTGGCTTCAAACCAAACGCGATGGCCCGCCTTCGCCCGGCTACGGCGCGGCAGGTCCACGCGCGGGGCACTTTTGCATGGTCGGCGATTTTCAGCAGTCGATTTATCGCGACCCAGCTGATCTGAATCAGTATCGCGAGCTTCATCGAACTTTGATTTCAACCGGCGCGGCCGAAGAACTGAGATTCTCCGTAACGTTTCGGCTCGATCAGGCCCAGCTCGATTTTGTAAACGACACATTCCCGAAAATTCTGACCAATACTGAAGGCCAGGTCGAGTTTGTTGAGCTCAGTGCGCGCCCGGAAATTCTGCCGGGCCAGGTAATTCGGTTCGACCTTGGCGGCGACATTGACGCGTCGCACACCGAAACTCGTCGCGCGCAGATCGAAGCTCAACGTTTGGCGAAATGGATTCGGGACGCCGGTTTGCAAAAGCTGCGGGCCAGATGTTGGCGCGAAGTCGCGATTCTCTGTCCACGCAAAGCCTGGTTACGGGCAATCCGCGATGCGTTGCTCGAGCAACAAATTCCGGTCGAAGTTCAATCCGAAAGTGATCGTCAAGCCGAGCATCCGGCGTACGCGTGGCTTACGGCGCTGCTCGCGATCATGGTCGATCCGAATGCGAGCTACGAAATCGTGGGAGTACTGCGGGAAGTGTTCGGAATCTCCGACGATGAGCTGGCGCGATTTGCTCAAGCCGATGGTGACAAGTTTCAAATCGAGCGGAAAACCATTGGCCGCGGAGTCGTCGCGGACAGGTTGAATTTGCTGAGGCAAGTTCGCGAAACCTTGCCCCGTCAGCCAGTTTTTAGCGCCGTGCGCGAGATCGTGCGAATGACGCAACTGCGCGAACGGCTCCGGACTCTGCCGCGCGAAGAATTCGGCAATTCGGCGAACAACCTGGAGAAACTGCTCAGTGCAGCGGCAGCCGCCGAAGCGCGGCAGGAGTCGCTGGCCGACTTTGCCTTGACCCTTCGGCGCAATCTCGATGAGGTCCGCGAGACTGAACCGGCGGAAGCCGATGCGGTCCAACTGATCACCGCGCAGAAGGCGAAAGGATCGGAGTGGGACACGGTGATTGTGCCTTTTCTGGCGCGTGAGGCGCGGCTCGGCGGGAACATTCGTTATCCGCTCGTCATTGCCGGGGAGCAACCGTTCATCGCGTTCGACCGAAGCGATCGCGCAGATCTGGAAGAAGAAATGAAAAAGGTACAGCGGCAGGAAATGGAACGCCTGCTTTACGTAGCGCTCACACGCGCGCGCCACACCCTAGCGCTCGCGTTCGATGTTGACTTCTTTCGAGGCAAGCGCGGCGTCCACAGCGACACGCAACTCAAATGGCTGCAAGCCGACGCAAATGAGGGGAACGCGGAAATTCTGTCGGCTCTTTCAGATGAACCGATGGCTTCCGAGGAAACCACTGCACGCCACAAGGAACGGGCACCTGAATCGATCGCCGACAGTTTGCGCGCCCTTGAACTTGAGACGGGCTGGGTGGACATCGCGCGGCAGCAAGCGGCGTCTATCATAGAGACAGTCACTCCGAGTGAGTTCGCGCCGGAAGAAGAACTGAGCGAAACACCAAGCGCGGCGCAATGGTCCGAGACCGAACCGGAATTGCGACCGCTGCGGATCGATAACCCAGCCACGCGTTATGGACTTTGGTGGCACGACTTCGCCGAACAAATTCCTTGGTCATCCGAGCTGAAGAACTGGAACGAAACTTTCGAGCGCAACCTTGCAGCGTCCCCGGATCCGGCACGCTCAAAACGCGAATGGCAGCTCTTGCAAAAGCAAATTGAATTGGCCGAGGGACTCGGGCGTCATTTGAGGGACGCGAATTTGGTTCGTCAGGAGATGCCCTTCTTCTGGCGAATGGATGATCGCAAATCCCTGGAAGGGATAATTGATCTCGCCTTCGTCGAAGCAGACACAGAAAAATGGTTCATTTTGGATTGGAAAACCAATCGGCTGGAACCCGATCAGACAGACAAGTTGCGCGTCTCCTATCGACCACAGATCGCAGCGTATTGGAAGGTGGTCGCGGAAATGACGGAGCGGCCGGTCAGTGCAGGGATTTATTCGACGTCGACCGGGCAACTCCTCGTTTACAGCGAAAACGAGCTCGCCACCGAGTGGGAGCGTCTCAAAAATTTGCCTGCAAACGATCTCGCTGGTGAGATCGCGGATTCCCGCTAGCAGACGAGCCCCCGCGCTGGTGAGGGCGTCGCAGCGATCAGCTCTCGCGTTCGCCGCGAATGAATTGCTCGACGCAGCGATAGGCTTCGTCGTCGGTCATTTGGACGGGCGGATGTTTGGAGAAATAGGCAGAGGGCGAATGCAACACGCCACCAATGCCGCGATCAAGCGCAAGCTTGCAGCAACGGATAGCGTCGATGGCCACGCCGGCTGAGTTTGGCGAATCTTCGACGGAAAGTTTCACGTCGATTTCCATCGGCACATCGCCAAAGAGGCGGCCTTCCACGCGAATAAAAGCAATCTTGTTGTCGAGTTGCCATGGCACATAATCGCTCGGGCCGATGTGAATATTTTCGTCCGCCAGGCGTTCGCCGATCACCGATTGGACGGCTTCAGTCTTGGAGGTTTTCTTCGATGCCAGGCGGGTGCGATTGAGCATATTTAGAAAATCGGTGTTCCCGCCAGTGTTTAGTTGATATGTGCGAACGAGTTTCACGCCGCGCTTCCGGAAAAGATCTACCATCATTCGGTGTACAATAGTCGCCCCCATCTGCGCTTTGATGTCGTCCCCAATGATGGGAAGATTCTTGTCCGCAAATCGTCTCGCCCACTTTGGATCGCTGGCGATGAAGACGGGAATGTTATTGACGAACCCGAGGCCGGCCTCGAGCGCGCAACCGGCGTAAAAGCGGGTCGCCTCTTCCGAGCCGACGGGGAGATAATTGACCATTATTTCAGCGGAGGAATCCTTCAATTCGGCGATGATTTGTTCGCGTGTGGATTCCTTTTCCAACGGGAGGAATGTGCGCAACGGGTCCTCGTCGCGCATATGCGGAGGGTAGCCATCAAGAACGCAGCCCATCTTCACGATGGCGCCGGTGAGCTTGATTTTCTCACAAAAGGCTTTTGTGCAATTGGGCGGCGAGAAAATTGCTTTGCTGACGTCGAGGCCGACTTTACGGCGATCGATGTCAAAAGCAGCGACAACCTCGATATCGCTCGGCCGGTAAAAACCGATCTCCCGGTGCATCAGCCCGATGGCAGAGCCGTCCGCGGAGGAGCCGCCATAAAAATTGATTCCTTGGACAAGAGAGCTGGCGCAGTTTCCAACGCCGACGATGGCAATTCTTATTTTTCTCATTTCTAAACTGTTAAAGGCGAAAGGCTACCTGAATTAGATTATTCGAAGCAAGATGCAAGTTAGGCCGTTTCACCACGACCGGCTGCGCCTGCCAGTAGTCTTTAAATATTATAAGCGCGGAATGTGTCCGAAGTCGCGCCAGCTTGCAAGAACTGATATAAGGGGAAAAGTCACGGGCATCCTTGGTACAAAGAAGGCCCTTGCAAGGAGATAGACGAAATGCGCTTGAAATTTGCAGCCATCACGACGCTGATCGCTGCTTTTTCCGCCTGGTCGTACGGATTCGGGGCTCCCATTTACACGATCGAACAGGCGGTCGCTGTCGCCCAAGCGCACAATCCAGAAATCGAGATTGCCCGGACGAAAGTACAAGGCGCGCACGGCGGCTGGGTCGAAGCGCGCTCGGGATATCTTCCGTGGCTCAACTCGACGGGGCTGGTCGATAAAAGACAGACGCAGAGCGAAACTCGGCTCCGCGATGAAGATTACAATGCGATAGTGAAGCTCGAACAGAACCTGTACACTGGCGGAGCAGTAACCAGCCAGGTGGCTATCGCACGGTTAACAATCGAGAAGCAGAACTATGAGTTGCAGGAGACCGCCAGTAGAGTGGCAATGGATGTGCGGGTCGCGTTCAACGAACTTCTCCTGAACCGGGCGAAGGTGGGTGTGCGGCAAAATTCGGTGAGGGTTCTGGAGGAGGAACTCAAGAGCCAGCAGCAAAGCTTTAGCGCCGGTATTGTTGGTAATTTGAACGTACAGCGCGCCGAAGTGGCTCTGGCCAATGAGCAGCCAGAACTTTTTAACGCCCAGACGCAATTGAAAAATTCCTACCTCCGACTCGGCGACCTTTTCGGCACGGAGATCCGGGCCGAAAGCGGGACGGCCCCATTTGAGGTTTCGGGAGAATTACAATATCAAGCAAACCATCCCGATCTGAACGATTGCCTCGCACGCGCCGACGCGAATCGGCCAGTCATCAAAGCCCGGCAAAAGGACATCGAGATCGAGGACCAGCAGTATGTCCTCGATCGGAGCGCGATGCGGCCACATATCCGGGCTTTTTCCGGCTACGAAGTTTACAGCGAGCGCGATCCGGATGTCGGTCAGGAATTTAATTACGGCGGGGTGGTAGGGATAAACGCGACGTGGAATATCTTTGATGGGTTTGCGACCAAAGGTCGCATGCAAGCCACACGCGCCCGACGCGGAGCAGCTGTGCAAGCATTGGCAGCGGCCAGGCGCTCTGTTGCCTCGGAAGTGCGCAGCGCTTTTTTTGATCTCCAACAGGCTGACCGCGTGCTTGAAATCGAGACAACCAATGTTCAGGCCGCAGATGAATCTCTCGACATTGCGAAAAGCAATTTTGCTGCCGGATTGGGGACACAACTCGACATCCTGCAAGCGGCATCCGATGTCACCCGGACCCGCACTACCCGACTAAGCGCAATTTATTTGCACAACGCGGCCCTTGCACGTCTGGCGCACGCCTGCGCGAGTTCCACGGAAGCGCTTAATTTCGGATCAAAAATCGAAAATGCGAAGAAGGAAAAACGCGGTGCGGCGCAAGCTGCCGACGTCGCGCGTCCACCGGAAAAGTTAAGTCGACGATGAAGCAACGATCTGTGTTTCTGAGGACGCAATCTGTAGCCGTTGCCCTGCGGGCGGCGCGACGCGCACATTTTGAACATGTCAGCTCCACGCGTCGCACGGGGAAGCAGCTACAAAGAATGCGGCGCGCCAGTTTCAGGCGAGCGTCAGTACGTATTCACCTGTTCGCTGCTGTTTTTACGGCTTGTTTCGCGTCTCCAGCCGACGCCATTACACTGGAAAATGTTCTGCAAACTACGCTGGAAAGAAACCCGGACATCCAGGAGGCGAAATCAGGGCTTGAGCAGGCTGCTGGAAAACGGCTGGTCTTTCGTTCCGTCGCCTTGCCTGACGCTGAACTGGGCGTCCCGGCAGGCGTTCAGGCCGGTCACCGCGCCGGTGAAAGCGGAGTAAAAGGCTTCGCCGTGGGACGCGGCGTCTTGACCCAGACGCTGTTCAACGCGGGTCTGCCCGCTTCTCTGCGGCGCGGCGATGTCGAAGTCTTGATTGCACAACAGCAATTGAACGTTGCTGTCGTTGAGCAGTTGCATGCAGCGCGCCTGGCGTTTTACGCCGCCCTCTACAATCGATCGTTGGAATCCCTCCGCAGGGAACAACAGCGACGACTGCAGGAGAATGTAACTGCTCAAAGAACCCGTTTCGAAGCCGGATTGACTGATAAGACTGCGCTTGCAAGTGCAACCGTTCAGGCATCTGAATTGGACACGCGAATTGAAGGCGCGCATCGCACCTATTTGGACGCACGATTGCAATTGGCCCTGGCAATGGGGATCGATCCAGCAAAAGCGTCGCTGCCCGAACCTGAAGGCGAACTACACTCCATCCCGATACGCGTCGATGTTGATTCCGAAACAGCGGCGGCTCTTCAGAGGAGAGCTGATCTGAAACTCGCGCGGCTGTTTGTGCGCGCCGCGAACGAGGATCAACGAATCATCGAAGCCGACTATTATCCCGCCGTGATCGGTAGCCTTCCAGGCGAGTACGTCCCGGTCACAGGGATTCATCGCGAAGGATCTACAAGCAAGACACAGGATTTTATTGGGTCGGAGATTCGCGAGAAGGCGGCCTACACGTGGCGCGTCGTCGATAACGGCAAAGTAGGTGGCGCGGTTCTTAGGGCTCGTTCGGCGCGAGAGATAAACGAACTAACGTGCCGGAAACTGGAGACGAATATCCCTCGCGAGCTTTCGCGGATCGCGAACGATCTTAAGACAACAGAGATTCGCGAAAAATCTCTCGCCTCCGCAACAGCTGCCGCGGACGAAAGCGCGCGCGCAGTGCAGCAAAATCTGGCCAGCGGTCTGGCATCCCCGCTCGAGTACCGGGTTACTCAAAATTTCTTTCTGGAGACCAAGAGCGGATTGTTAGATGCGATCTATCAGCACAATCTCGCCACGGCCGAATGGGACCGCGCCACGGGACGCTATTTTCAATTTTCTGACGACAATACGAAGTCGCGGTAGACGCAATGAGGCGGCTACAAGAACTGCTCGGATCTTGCAGCACACCGTTTGGCGATCTTTAATTCTCTTTCGCTGATCGAACGAGCGTTTCCGCTGCGGTGTCTTGGAAATAACATCCACGAACCTCTGCCAACAGGCTCGGATGAGGCTGAAAACGCTAAGATCCCAGTTTATTGCAAAGAAGCATCACGAACACCACACTAGTTCTCCAAATTGAAATTGCCGGAATCAAAAAGACTCTTGTTGGGCGGTGGAGCAGCATTCGTGCTCCTTTTCGCGCTGACATATTATTTCCTGATGCCGGTGGCGGAAGTGGTCACAGTACGCCGCGGTACCGCCATCTCTGCGGTTTATGGGACAGTGCGGATCGAACCGGCGTTTGTGGTGCGGGTTCGAGCCCAAAATGACGGCTTCATCCGGTTGGCCGAACCTTTCTCAGCTGGGCGCGGCGCAATTGGCAAGAGCGTTGAGAAAGGACAGTTACTGGCGACGATCGCCGACGAAGAAACTTCCAGAGAACTGAAGCAAGCCCGCGCCGATTTGCAGGCGGCGATCGACCGGGCGGCTCTGCCACTCCCGTCTTCGGAGTTGCTCAAAGCAGCTGAAGACAATCTGCAGCGGCTCGAAAAGGTTGTCGGCTCGGGAAATGTGCCTGCAGTCGAATATCAGAAGGCAAAAAGCGAAGCGAACCGGCTGCGCGGCGCAGTGGAAGCCGAGCGGATCGAGCGCGACCGCAATCTCAACTCACTGGGAGAAACAATGAAGAAACTAGAGGCCCAGATGAAGAACTCCGAAGTTCGCGCGCCCATCGACGGCGTTCTCACTAACGTCCAGACCATTGATGGCGAACTGGTTTCAGACGGCAACGAGCTTTTCACCGTTTCGTCGCACAAGAATTACGTTCGCGGCGAAGTAAACGAAGAAGATGTGGGTGAAGTGAAACCGGGAATGAAGGCAAAACTGCAATTGTATGCCTATCGGATGAAGACTTTCACCGCGCGCGTTTCGTCAGTTCAACCCGCAGCCGATCCAACGACGCAGCGCTACACCATTGTGCTGGAGATGGAAAACCCGCCGGACAATTTGATGGTCGGAATGACTGGCGAGATGAACATCATTACTGGCACACATCAACATGCTCTTTTGGTGCCGACGCGCGCCCTCCTCGTCGATCAAGCGTTGGTGGTGAGACACGGCATCGTGGAGACTCGCACGGTTGGCGTTGGATTTCGCACCCTCGATTTTACAGAAGTAACGAGCGGCCTGACGGAAGGCAGTCATGTGATCGTTTCGGACCAGGACAAATTCCACCCCGGCGAAGCAATACGGCAACGGATGGTCAATCCCCCGCCGCAGCCGAAGGAATCGTGACTCCGACGCTTTACATTGCCCTGCGTTTTTTGACGCATCGCAAGCGGGCATTGCTTCTGAGCCTTAGCGGCGTCGTTTTCGGAGTTGCGATCTTTATCTGCACGCAGGCGCAGACCCAGGGCTTCGCACGCTACTTCATTGACTCAACCATCGGTAGCAATGGCGCGCTGGTAATCAGATCGCGTTTTCGACCACGCTACGAACCACTCATGGTTTCCGCGAAGGGCTCCAAAGGGAGTGTGGGACACCGTCTCTATTTTGAAGGCATCACTAACGCCAATGAAATCATGCGGGTGAGCAGGCAATTTTCTAATGTGGTTTCCTGTTCCCCGGTCTTGCGCGGGACGGTGAGTGCCCGTGCCGGATTTGAAAACGCGACTGTCGATCTTTACGGCATCGATCCGGCTCTGCACGCGCAGACGACGGATATTCTCCACCAATTGATTGGCGGAAATTTTGATGATTTTCGAAACAACACCAGTTCCATCATTATTGGTTCGCGCCTGGCAGAGTTACTTCAGGCTAGTGTCGGTGATACTGTGCAATTGCTTGCCCCCAACGGCGAGTACTGGCGCTTCACCGTTGCAGCGATTGCTCGTGCAGGCATCGGCTCGATTGATTCAACCCGCGTTTATTCGCATGCCAGAGTGGCACAAGCCCTCCTGCAACAACCGTCCGGTGCAACGATGATCATATACAAACTGCGAAATCCCAACCGTGCACCCGCTTTGGCCAGTCGTTTCGAAACGCTCTTTCAGCATAACGCCACGAGCTGGCAGGACCGCGAGGAGAGTACGCTCCAACTTTTTCTGACCCTGAGAATGTCCGTCGCGATTACCGTTTCCCTGATTATCCTGCTCGCCGGCTTCGGCATTTTTAATGTCCTTACGATGTCGGTGCTCGCGAAAATAAAGGAGATCGCGATTTTGCGTTCAATGGGTTATCGACGCATCGACGTTTCTCTAATTTTCTTGTGGCAGGGCGCGTTGATCGCTGCGGCGGGATCGTTGCTCGGCTGTTTGCTGGGCGCATTAATGACCTGGGGTGTCTCGCACATTCCCATTCGCCTCCGCGGTTTGTTGTACACGAATTACTTTTTAGTGACGTGGGATTGGAGACACTACGTATTTGCAACGTTGCTCGCGATCCTCGCCGTTTTCATCGCCAGTTACGTCCCCGCGCGGCGCGCTGCCGAATTGCCACCGGTGGTTACTATTCGCGGCTCAAGATGAACTCAGGAACCTGTCTTAGTTGCGAAGGCATCGAGCGTTATCTCGGCGAAGAGGAAGAGCGGGTCCACGCTCTTCGGGGCGTCTCACTCGATATTGAGCCCGGTAGCGTCCACGCGGTGGTCGGTCCGTCTGGATGCGGTAAAAGTTCGTTGCTCTACATTCTTGGACTGCTTGATCTACCCAATGCTGGCCGCGTTTCAATCGAATCGGAGCCAGTGTCCCAGCTGAATGATGACGAGCTCGCGCATAAACGCAGCAAGTTCATCGGGTTCATCTTTCAATTCCATTTTTTGATGGAGGATTTCACGGCGCAGGAGAACGTGATGATTCCAATGCGCAAACTGGGGCAACTTTCCGACAATGAGATGCGCGAGCGCGCTGCCGCGCTGCTCGAAGCGGTAGGTTTGGGCGATAAATTACGGAGGCCCAGCCGTCACCTTTCCGGAGGCGAACAACAACGAGTCGCCATTGCGCGCGCGCTGGCCAACGATCCGCGTGTCATTCTGGCCGATGAACCAACCGGCAACCTCGATACCGCCAACTCCGAGCGCGCCTTTGAATTGCTTCAAAATATTGTTCAAGAAGGCGGCAAAGCTCTGCTTCTGGCCACGCACAATCCCGTCATCGCCGAAGCCTGCGATTGGGTCCACGAGATGAAAGACGGCCGGATCACCGCCAGCAACCCGCGGGGCGCGGGAAGTTCGATTTCTTAAGTCGATCAAACGCAGAGCCACGCCTCAACTGAAAATCGCTGAGAGTTGGCAGCTTGCGGCTTCGCCGTTAATCTCGCGGGCGATGGAGAATATCCTGCCAATCTTAATTGCGGATGCGCCCGAGGCTTTGACCGTATTGTGCGGCGTCAACTTACTGGAACGTTTGCTCCGCATTTTGCAGCGACTCGGACTTCGCAGCGCGATCGTTTTTTCCACAACACCCGAAATCATCGGAGCTGAATTAGCGAAACGCTCGTGGGCGTGCCAACAAATAATTGTCCATCTTGCCTCGTGCAGAATTGGACCTCTTACTTCCCAACTCGTTTTAGACCAAAGCGCCTCCGAGCGTTTCTTAATAGTACCGGCAAACATTTATTGTGACGCTCGTTTGCTTGCCGCTCTCTGCGCGAAACAGTCTCCCGCCGCACTTCTCGATTCCGATCCGCCAGAATTCGCACAGTCTCTAATCCGGAATCCGTGTGGGCCTGCATTGGTCACAAGGGATTTTCTCTTTGCGCTTTCGCCGGCGCCTTTTTTTGAGGAACTCAAAAAAAAGATCGACAACCGCGAGATCGATATCGTCAATGCGGCGGAGGAGGATGATTACATCGTCCCCATGCGGCGGCACGTGCGGCCGCTCTGTTTTTCAGCGACGCCAGAGCGGAACCGTCGTGTAGCGGAGCGCGTCATTCTCGATTCCGCGCAAAATGGAACACTCGACTTGCCCGCTTACATTCACGGACCAATCGAAACGGCACTCATCTCGCTTCTTTGCAAAACGCGAATCACGCCAAACCAAATTACGATTGGAGGTTTCATTATCGGATGCAGTGCGACCGCGGCATTCGCGCTTGGCCGCGTCGGGCTCGGAATCCTCGCTGCTCTCATATTTGGTATCGTCGATGGACTGGACGGAAAACAGGCGCGCGTCAAAATCGAAACGACCGAGCACGGCAAATGGGAACATCATCTCGATTATTTTATCGAGAACTCGTGGTGGGCGGCCATCGCTTTTCAATTGTGGCGGAGCGGCCAATTTCCCAACGTGTTTTACTTTTTCGCGTTGCTCGTCGGGTCACGCTTATTGTATGAATTCGCGCAACGCGGGGCGAAGATGGCTAAAGGCCGCCTGCTGGATGACGTCGCGCCGTTCGACCGTGCTTTCCGGCTGATCGCGGCTCGGAGAAATGTTTACGTCTGGATCCTGGCGTGTGGTTTTTTGTTAGGCGCCTTTCCCCAAGGTTACGTGATCATCTGCGGATGGGCCGCCATTAGTGCTGCCGTTCATCTGGCGCGGTCCATCTGGATTTGTGATGGTTCCATGCGGCGCTTTGTCGGTATTCGGAGTTAAGGAACGACGAACCGTTGACGGAATGCGCTTGGCGCGCGCAACGATTTCCTTGCCGAGAACCTGCGCCGGCTTTTCCACAAGGAGCGAAGCACTCACTGCACAATAAACACCACAGCCTTTCTGGCACGATTTCTTGCGGTAGTTCGCGTAGAGATCGTCCAGGGTGACGTCCATGATGTGCTTATCTGTATGCACCATGCTGCAGATCCAGAATTTCCCCTGCGCGGAGACGAAGAATAATTTGTAGCCGGCCATACACGTCCACTCGACGTGCTCGCCCCGGAGGAGACTCCGTTGGTAGTTGAGGATCGCTTCGCTGGTGTGAATCTTCTCTCCGCGGCGCTTTCGTTCGATCATCGAATCGATGAAGCGTTCGAGTTCTTCCCGCGACCCGCGGTCGACGCGAAACCGATTCAATGGGTCCGCATGGACGAGTCGAACTTCTGTCGGAATTCCGCGCGACAATCCGGTCTCAAGCACTGCTTGTGATTCGGGCAAGGTATCGGCGCAAATCACTCCAGTGATATGCAGACTGATTTTTGAGTCATTAAAGTAATCGAGCTTTGGCAAAATTGTCTTGAAGGACTTTTTCGTAATTGCACTCGGCGTCATCCGGTCAACGCTGATTTGCATGACCTGCAACCCGGCGTCTTCCAGTTCTGCGATCAGTTTACGCGTGAGAAGGAAACCGTTGGTGGTCAAGCTCGTGGCAAACCCGAGTTCGCGGCAGTAGCGAACGAGTTCGACAATGTTCGGATGCACGAGCGGCTCGCCGCCGACGAGAGCGATGCGCATGGTGCCAAGCTCGCGAATTTTCCGTATCCATTTTTTTAAATCGTCGATGCTCGGGTGCGGCCGGCTATTGTCGTATTCGGTGCAATAAGCGCAATCGAGGTTGCACTGGTCCGTTACATAAAGACTGCATTGCAGCGGTTTGCGATCACGGAGACGCTTCGCCGATTCCAAGATGTTGTAGCCGGAAAATTCGCGACCGATTTTACCGAGAAGCTTCATGCGATGATTGAAAGAGCGAACAGCCTACGAGAACTTGCCCCCGAAGCAATTGTGCCCGGAGGACCTTCGCGTAACACTCGCGACCTTCTCTTGGGTCCCATAACCCGCCATTCCAGTGCAAGATCGAACCGCAAGCGAATATGCCTCAGCGGAAATCATGGGCGGAGTAACCTTGGTTAGACTCGGCAGACTTGGAATCTCGATCCAACCGGCCTCATCGAAGAACCACGGACGCCGATCGACTTTGATAAACAAATCGTGGATCGGCGAAAACAGGTGCAATGGAAGCGTGAACTGGCCGGCAAATGGATGGCCCCGGTAACGGGCGATGCCAATTCTCTGATTCGTCGCGCAATCCAGCATTTCAAGATCGGCCGAGCAGCCGAGAAGACGGATCAGGCACGCACGTATTCGCCCAAGGGAGTCGCGACCAAAAATGAAAAGCTTGCTCCTCTGCATACGAAACGGATCGGCCGTAAAGCGAAGATCGACATTGAGGTTGTCGCGTGTTCGAGAAACGGAATGAACGGCTCCATCGCACCAGATAGCGCTCTCGCGTTCGACACGAAGAAAACGTTCCGGGCGCGTAGCGTATCTAAGAAAACGTCGCCTCGACAGTTTGATTTGCGTTTGATGGCGGCGAATTGAGTCACGTTTTGTTGCGGTCTCCACTTCGGATGGCGATAATTCCGCGGCGCGGTCGAAAAACGCGGGGCTGCGGCCGTGCACCAAATAATTCCACTGCGAGACTCGCGGTGCCAAAAAGTCGGCGAAGATGAGCCGCATCATCACGGCAACGGCGTTGTGGTCTGGGTGAATGTCGGAGAGTGAAGGCGCAAGGATGTCTGTGGGTGACCAATCGTCGATCACTTGAATGAGTCGCGTGAGAGCCCTGTTGCAATCACGCAAGAGAAGATCTGTCAGGCCCTGGTCTGGCAGGGCAAGGAATTGAACGTCCGCAGGGTGAATATCGAGGACGCCCAGCGCGGCCAGCGCTTCTGAACGCCGCAATTTTCCCCAGCGTTTTCGATCCGATGCGCTCAAGCTCCATCTTCTTTCGACTGCTCGCTGTGGCCAGGGATTGTCATCCCCATCTGTCACGTAGACAACGCGAATGGCCGCTCCAGCGCGAACCGCTTGCTGGAGAATGACGCTGCATGCCAACGCTTCATCGTCCGGGTGTGGCGCGATCAGCATTAACCTCGAGCGGGTATCGAACGTCGGAGCAGTTAAAGTTAGAGGGGACACCTTGGTTAGTAGAAGGGAAAGCAAGGGAGCTGGCAATTTAATTCAGCTGTCAGGCGAGGTATTACCACTCGGTCGGTCTGAAATGGCGATCAACGGCCTGCGCCCAGAAGACCACGAGGTCGTGTCCGGTGGAAGTTTGCACAAAGGTGTGAGTGCCCGGTGAAAGAAAGCGCTCCTTTCCTTCGTACCGCTCGCCGTCGAGCACCCCCATTACAGTACCAACGTCGCGCGCGATGATTTTGTACGAGGCCGGAATAACGGTTTCAAAAGCAAAGCGCTTCCCGTCCGTGGGTGAATGCAACAGGACACCTGCCACCCGCAATCTGTCTCCAATCGGCAAATAATTCTGTTCGAGAAAACGCAACGTGGCTGACGGCATGGCGCCTGGCAAAACGGCGACGCAGGTGTGCGTATCAATACAACGCTGGATCACATTGTCTGCCATCCATCCACGCCGAATGCGTTCCTCAGTAAACGTCTCAATAATGGGATAAAAGCAACGCTGCCGGAAAACCGTTTCTCCCCTGCGATCAAAAACGAAGTCACCCGGTTCAGTAAGTTTGAGCGCGTCCCGCAAAAGACCGCTCTCCAGTTTCGCCTTGTCTTCCCAGAAAGGGTGAACCAACAAGGCCACCAATAATTCGCACACACCGAACAAGGCGGGCACGGGCATGACGCGCCAGATCTTCGCGATATTTCGATTCCGGGCCCAGCGATCCGAAATCGTCAGAGCTGCGCCCGTACAAATGACAAAGGCGAGCGGATAAAAGGGGAGGTAGTCCTGCCGCGACAGAAAGGGCCAAAAGGAAAGGAGCGCGGTAAAGAAGAAGCCGGCCGTGACGAAGACAAAACTCCGGCGCGCCGCCACTATGGTCTCGGGCGTCGCGGCGACAACCCGACGCGCCCCGAGAGCGATGAGTGGGAATCCGACAGCAAAGATAATCACCCACCACGCGGGATGGTTGGTCAAACCGGGTACGACGTTGTGATCGAAAACCCAATAGCGGAACTGCGGCCAAATGCCATAGAGCGCAAACGTGGCCATGATCGTAGCAGGAACAATCAACGCGCTGGCGAAGAACGCTGCCAACGCGCCGAGAATCCGCCCCCAACCGATACCCAGTGGCTCGCGGCCGACGAAAATCAGAGTCATCGAGCCGCCGACCACGGTAGACATGACGAGAAGCACTGTCTTCATGGAGACGCCAAAGCAAAGACCCATGAGGAAACCCGCGATCAGCGCTCGCCGCATTGTCAATGTGCCGCCGAGTAGTATCGACAAGCACAACAGCCAAAGCGGAGCCCAAAGGTTGTCCGTCCGGAATTCAACTGAACAAAAAGCATAATCGAAGGAAAGTCCCACTAGAATGGCTGCCCAGACACCGACGCGCCGGGAAAAAAGCAGCGATCCGATCCGATAGGTGCACCAGAAGGCGACAATGTAGAGCGGTTGTAAGATGACCCGCATCCAGTAGAGAATGGTTCCGCGGTCGCCGATCAGTTTGTAAATCGGTGCGCATAGAATCTGAAACAACGGCATGTGGTTATCAGCCAGATCGCGATACTGAACAAAACCGCGAGCCCAACCCCAAACGACGTGCAGATGTTGCGACTCATCGATGGCAAACTTGTAGTGCGTGACGGTAATGACCCTCAGAAAGATCAGCGCAATGAAAAGTGAAGCCGCAGACGTGAATTCGTGCGGGTAGGATAAACCAAAATAATCGGCTATGCGTCGTGTTAACGCTCGCCCTCGACTGGACGAAGCAGGCGTTGTGGTGGTCGCCGCAGGTCGCCAGGACATGATTCTCAGCAGCCGAGCGCTAGTCCTGGGCACGGATCTTCCCCGCACATGCGCGCACGGATTCCCAGATGTCGACGCTGGGCATCTCCGCGCCTTTTGCTAATAAGTTTCAATAAACCAGCTAAGAAGACATTCCCCGGCCCCAGCTCCATAAAAAATTTCTATCCGCGTTCAGCGAGTTGCTCCGTGGTCCATATTCTTGGTAGATGCTACCCGCCAGGAGTTAAAATTCATTATCTGTTTGCGGCACTCGAAGCGACTGGCTTAGCAACAGTCCGGAAGCCAAAATGGCATTATGTGCCTATCGGCTGCAATGGGTGCGCTGATCAACCTCCACGATTGTTAGAGTTCCAGCGGCCACACGGGCGGCTAAGTGCCCTTTGGTATACTTCGCCCATTCTTTGCTGCGCGTTAAGTGCATCGACCACAAACGGTCGCCCGTGGTCCTCCTCAATCAAGGCGAGAGAAAAATCAACGGTCGAGCGCAACCAAACCTAGCGCATCCTGTAAATCACGCCTTCGGCAGTCTGCGCCACTGGCTCGTACCGTTCCGCCAAGAGTTTGGCCAGAATTGGAAAGTCCTTCACTGGGTACTGCGCACTTTTCGGGTCGGGTTGAACATCGACAATGTAGGTCGGCGGATGCCTGGCAAAATCTTGCTCCAGAATGGTCCAGGCGCCCGGCATGATCCGGCTGCGAGTATCGAAACCGGGGATCGGTCCGCCGAAAACATAACCCGTGAGTGGAAAGGTTGTGATGTAACGGCAGGCAGGACGTCTGTGAGCGTCTAGATAAATATCGGGACTTTGGCCCCAGACGAAAATCCTGTTAGCGGGGTCGGAATGCGCGAATAAGTATCGTCCCGCCTCAGACGGCGCACGGCGCGACGCCAGCCCCGTCCAGTGTTTGATTGAGAAGACAATGATCGTAAGAGCCAGCCAGGCATAGGTCACTCCAGGTCGCAGGAACCATTGGGGCGGCTGCATCTTGCGGGACCAAAGTCGCGCGTAGTAGGGCGCTGCGAGCAGTGCGAGCGGAGGTACCAATTGGACATAGTAATGAGGGTAAAAGCGGGCGCCTGCTGCAGCGCCAATCGCCGAGACAGCGAGCAATCCTAGAAGCGCTGTTCGTTCCGCCGTCTTCCCAGCCCAAATTTCATCCTTATCCCGGCACGCCAATATCGCCCCGATCACCAAAGGCGAACAGACTCCGAGGAAGGTCAGCGTATTCACGATTCCCTTCTGCCAGAAAACGTGCGGAACGTCATGATCGGCAATTGTCCAGTAAAACGCGTCATGGAGAATGCCTTGCTTCCAAAGCACAATCGTGACCAGACCGAGGGCCGCGAAAAATCCTGCCGTGAGCGTAGCCGCCTGAATAATCGAATGCATTGGCGTCAAACTGCGGCTAGCTCGATAGCTCGGGAGAAGTAGATAAGTGCCGAGCGGAACTGCTGCTATTGCGGCCGGCTGTTTGAGCAGGAAGGCCACGCCGAGAAGCGCCCCAGCTAGAAAGAGTTCGGGTCGCAGTCGCGACGAACTGCGGAGCAGCGCGATTGCCCACGCGCAGATGATAGGGAGATTCATTAGCATCTCGCCGTCGAATGAGAGGTTCTTCCACGTCCACCAGGGTTGGAAAACACTGTAGAAGAACGCAGCAATCAAACCGGTATTGGGGTCAAATAACTCGCAGCCGATTACATAGAGGCCTGCCATCGCGCATAGCGTCCACACGAGTGCAAAAATATGAAGCGCTTTCCAATTGAATTTGCCTGCTATTGTGAACACTGCCGCGTACGTCCAGAAGAGAAGTGGCGGCTTGCGCTCTACTGCGTCAGCGTACGGCCGATCTCCGTCGACGATCTCGTTCGCCACCACTGAATACATTGCTTCGCTGTCAATTGGCTGAGGATGCGAAAGAGAAGGAAGGCGAATCGCAACTGTGAGGAGGATTATCCCAAGCGCGGCGAAGCGAAATTGGCGCGAGCTATGAATTGGGGCACCCATCATTCGGCAGATTAATTTCCGGATGTGGTCCTCTTAAGAGAATCGTAAATGCCCGTAACTTCTTGAAAAACATCATCAACTGTGATTGCTTGCATGCAAAGATTGTTGCGGCAGACCGATTGCCGGTTGTTGTAGGCGTTCACGCACGGGCTGCAGGCGATGCCGGCCCACAAGGCGATCGCGTTTGGCGATCGCGCCGCAAACAGCGCGGGTGTCTCTGGCCCGAACAAAGTGACGACGTGAATCGGCGTCATCGAGGCGAAATGAGCCGGGCCACTGTCATTCGTCACCAAAATTTCACTGCGGGTGTAAAGCACGAGGACTTGACGCAGAGTCGTTTTGCCGGCAAGCGGGATAACGCGGCTTGAACCGACCTCATCTGCGAGCCGGTTATTGGGAACGGCTTCTGCCGGGGAACCGGTAAATCCAATAAACAAGTCTGGATAACGTTCGAGCAATCGCCGGGCCAGTTCGACATAACGCATCGCCGGCCACCGTCTCAACGGCAGCAAGTCGCTTGCGTTCGGGTTCAGCAGGATGAGTGGCGCAGAACCGATACGAGGATTCTCGCGCCGCAGCAGGGCATCGATTTCCGCAACTTCGGACAGGGAAGGCCGAAACTTTGGAAGTGGTTGACTTGCAGAAGGCGTAAACTCGAAGGTCGGAAGCACTGCCGGATCCCGGGTCAATGCTTCAACCATTGCTTCGAACATCTGACTTGTATGGAGATGTGGATTGTATAAGAGCCGGTGGGTCATTAAGTCGCCGCGGTACGGTCCGTCGCCAAAAAAAGTATGAAAACCTACACGCGTTTTGGCGCCGGTAGCGAACGTCAGCATTGCGGAGAAGCGTGTCAGAAATTCCATATCAACGACCGCGTCGATGCCGATTTTGCGGACCTGGAGCACTGATCGCAGCGTACTAAACGTGAACCCGAAAAGGCTGTGCGTAGCGATCGTTATCACATTTCCCTCGGGAATGAGGTCCATTGCGTCGAGAATGAAACGGTTGTCTTCAAATACAACGAAGTAAACGTTTTCACGTCCCACCATGTCGATCGCACGACGAATTGCAGGATAAGCGAGAACGGTAGAGCCCTGCTCCGCTAACTTGACGAAGAGAATGCGCCGAACCTGGTGGGGGCCTGGACGCCTGGCACATTCAAAGATTCTTCTGAGAAGGGTTAGAATTGCGCAAAGCGGCACACCAACCCAGCGATCCGTGCGTTGTAAAGTTAGAATACCGGCTGGGAGATCCATTTTCTTGCCCTCCAAAGATAGTCAATCCTTGCGAAAACTTTCTAGGTCGGGGAAAAGGCGGCTTTTTCGCGGTTTTATGCTAGCAAGCAGGAGAGTCTCTTTCGCCCCTCTCTGCTCACACGTGATCGCTCGAATGCTCATGCTGTTTGGGCGAAATGGACCCCAAGTGTAGCGACGGCCACTGGTCGATGCAATAAAGGCTACGGTCACCCACTGATGCGTGACCAAGACGCTTTGCGAGAAAATTTTGGCGGACCCGAGCACTCAACTGTAGCGTAGGCATTCTTTTTCATGAAGTATGACAGATAACGCTGAAATCGCCCAAGCCTATGACCTGCTCGGCGAGAAGCCAATGAGCACGATAGAGGGTACGCTCGACATCCCGCCGCCAGCAGCGGATGCACCAGCGCGCGTAGACAAAACCGGCGCAGAGCTCAAACGCGGTGCCTACTTGAACACGATCGCGATGTTGGCGTCGAATTTCCGCGGCATATTCACGTTTCTCGTTGCGCGACTCCTCGGACCGGCTGCCTTGGGAACGTTTTCGGTTGCCTGGGCGAATACCGATCTGGCCAGCAAAATTGCGGTCTTCGGACTCGATAACGCCATCACGACTTTTATCGCCCGTTCGCAAGCGACCGGCAATCTCGCGCGCAGTCGCGCGCTGTTTCGGGCAGCCGTTGTTCTGGTTCTAACCCAGTCGACTCTCGTCGCAGCCATCGGCATCACGGCTCTGCAAATGTTTGGCGATCGATTGCAATTTCCGCGCGAGATGCTGTCCGCGCTGGCCTTTGTCCTCTGCGCGCTGCCGGGCATCGCTTTGTACCGCGTTTGTACGTCCATCTCGCGCGGCATGAAGGTGATGAAGCATGACATCTACTCGCGAGGCATGACAGAGCCTGCCATCACGACGCTGGCGCTTTTGATCGCGCTCGGCTTTGGATTCACAAGGTTCGCACCGGAGGTGGCCGCCGTTTCCGGAACCGCGGCTTCGGGAATTGTAGCACTCATATTTGCCTCAAGACTCTTCAGCGGTGTGACAGCGCGCGACACCGTTTCCATTTGGACCGAAGCAAAACCATTGCTCGCCTATGCCGCTCCCATCAGCGTTTATCAGATGTTTAACGCGTTCATCCTGCAGCTGGACGTTATGATGCTGGGATGGTTCATCGGCCGCGCTCCCGGGGTGACCCTCGCGACGGTTGGCGTTTATAGTGCCACTGTTGGGCTTGCGAGCGGCCTACGCAAGGTCAACCAAGCGTTCAATCCGATCTTTGCCCCAGTCGTTGCCGGCATGACTGCAACCGGCGATCAGCAACGCGCCGCCGCCACTTATGCTCGTCTGGCCGAATGGATGCTTTGGATTTTGTTACCATTGGTCGCCCTCATGATGCTCAGCGGATCGGCGATCTTACTCATCTACGGTTCGGCGTTCAGGCAAGGCGGTGCCTGGCTGGGGATCGTCGGAATCGCTTGTGCCACGAACGCGTTTGTGTCGTTGGGTGAGACCGTAATTATGGTGCAACGTCCGCACTTGAACCTGCTGAATTCTTCGGTCACCTGCGCCATAGCATTCGGCGCAAATCTCTGGCTGATTCCTCGATTCGGAGTGACCGGCGCGGCGTTTGGCATTCTGCTGCCCTACGTAATCCAAGGGATCTTGCGTTACGGCGTGCTGCGGCTGGTCTTTCGATGGCGCAATCCGTGGAGTAGCATCCGTCCACCGATCCTTACCGCAATCATAGCTGTTGTCCCGGCATTGATGTGTCGTTTGTTTCTGGATGGAATGGCTGGACAAGTCATGGCCGGTCTTGTCTTCCTCGCAATTTTCGGCGTTGGATGGTTACGCCACAGGCGCTCGACCAAACTATTGTGATGAAGCGGGTCTTTCTCACTGGTGCCAGTTCTGGCATTGGTCTCGCCATTGCTAAATTACTTGTGGCGCACGATCACGAGGTCTGGGGCACATCGCGCAATTTGGAACGGATCCCCAAAATGCCGCGGTCGCATCCGGTCCGTCTTGATCTCACCGATCCGCTTTCCCTCGACGCGGCATTCAACGCCGCACTGACCGAAGCTGGTTACTTCGATGTTGTGATTAACAATGCAGGGGCCGGTCACTTTGACCCCGCTGAGCTTGTTCCGATGGAAACGATTACGAGCCAGTTTCAAATTCTCGTTTTCGGCCAAATCCAATTGATGCAACTCGCTCTGCGCCACATGCAGGCGCGTGGCGAAGGTTTGATCATTAACGTCACTTCGTTAGCTTCCCGGCTTCCAGTGCCGTTCATGGCGGCTTATAACGCCGCGAAAGCGGCAATGGCATCCTTTACCATGTCAATCCAGCTCGAGTTCGGTAATTCCCGCGTGCACGTTGTGGATCTTCAGCCGGCCGACATTCGGACCGAATTTAACCAGGGCGTGATCAAGAGCGCCCAGGCTAGTCCCCGCTACGATACAAAAATCGCGAGGACCTGGGAAGTCGCTGAACGGAACATGAAGAGCGCGCCGACCCCAGACCTCGTTGCCAGACATGTTCTCAGATTGGTCAACGCTGCTCGGCCTCCGCCGCGTATAACCGTTGGCAATGCATTCCAATCAAAAATTGCTCCGCTGATTTTCAGATTTCTTCCGCAACGCCTCCGATTGTGGGGATTGAAGAGGCATTACCAGATATGACGGCTATCTCCGAAGCCGTCATCTTGATGGCCGGCGAGGGCTCGCGTCTGCGCGGATCGGACAGCACTTTCCTAAAACCGTTGGTCCCATTGCTTGGCCGTCCGTTGATTTCGTATGCGCTAGATGCCCTGATCCGCGCAGGGATCAAAACCGTCAACTTCGTGGTCGGCTACGAAAGCGGGCGTATGATCGAGCAGGTCAAGCAATTGATTCCTGCTGGCTTTAGCGCGTCCTTCATCGAAAACCGTGACTGGCAAAAACAGAATGGCATATCGCTTCTTGCCGCCGCTGACCGTGTCAGCAAACCGTTTCTTCTGACGATGAGCGACCATCTTTTCGACGATGCCGTCGTCGATCGTCTGCTCGCCTCTTTCGATTCCGATTTCCTTAACATCGGGGTAGACCAGAAACTCGATTCCATCTTCGATTTGGAAGACGCGATGAAAGTCCGAACACGGGGAAACAGAGTCACCGACATCGGGAAAAAACTGCGCGATTACGATGCCATTGATATCGGGCTGTTTGTTTGCCCACTCGAAATCTTCGAATATCTCGAACGAGCGAAGTCCGGCAGCGGCCAGAGTGATTGCAGCCTCGCTGATGGAGTTCGGTTGATGGCCCGCGACAATAAAGTCCGTGCTATAGATATTGGCGAAAGCTGGTGGCAAGACGTGGACACCCCGGAGATGCTGCAACATGCAGAGAGACAGATGGCCAAAGGGATGCGAAGCGCGCTGACCTAGGATGGCTCATCACTGCGGAGCTTGGCGCCTGCGGGCGATTACGATCGCGGCTCGCGCGTTACAATATCGCCACCACCATTACCCGCCCTGATCACGGCGATTGCGCTGAGGATCAGGCTCGCGCCGGCGACAATCGTCCAAAGATTAAGAATCCAGTCAGCCAGGCCGAGTAGCGCAAGCAAAAGAAAAACGAGGATTGCCATGTCACGTTTTGTTAACTGAAAGAGCCACCACACACATTCTTCGCCCAGATGAAGCAGGCCGGAATGCCCAATCATTCCATGATGCCGGGTGTAAAACGACTCATGCCATTTGGAGGAAGAAACTGACATTCGGCCCTTCCCGGCGCGCAAGACCAACTCATTTGCCGTGATGAGGACTGCACAAATAATCCCTTCGGTCACACGACGAAGGCCCAACCCCAAAGCGAGAACATAGAGAAGACTCGCCATGAAATCGCAGAAGTAATCCAATCGTTCGCCGAACTTTGATTCCAAATTTTTGGCACGCGCGATTTCGCCATCGCAACCATCAAGAATACTGAAGGCTTGAAAGATGGCCGCGCCGATGACGATGCTCACGTAATCGCCGCGTACCAAGAATACACCGGCGATGAGCGGCAAACCACAGATCGATATTGTCCACGTGCTGGGATGGATGGGAAATTTGAGTAGAACGCTCGTTATCCGACGGGAAATCGGCCGGTTCAAAAACCGTGAAACGAAACCGTCTTGGGGCTTGCTCATCAGGTCAGTGTTCTCTTCAAGCTTCGATATGTCTTGCAGTGCTGTTTTGCAATGTCGTTGCCCGAACATTCATAATAGGTGGAGACAACGAGGAGCGGGAAAATCAAGCATTGGTTCGATGTATTATTCCAAGTGTCATGGTAAATTGCCATTGCCTGGCATTTTCAGTTTCCGGCCAACTGCCACGCGCCTTCGGTTTTGCTTCTGTTGCTCGTGGCTGAAGGCATCGACGTTTTTGCCAAAGGAAGCGTTAATTTCACTATCGGCAAACTCATCGACGAGCTTGAAGCGTTTGAGCGATTTGTAAGGCTCGTGGGCGGACGGCGGAATATTTACGTCTGGATTCTCGCGCTCGGGCTTATCCTCGGCACTGTGGCCGGAGTCTTCAAACTCATCGCCTGGTGGGAAGCCGTCACGGGCTGCCGTTCACCTGGCACGTGTGGCCTGGGCACTGTGGGCCCTCCGAACCCAGAGTGCACCCCGCCAGATTCGACACGCCTTCTCCTTTGTCCGGGCCGATCGCTTCCAACAGGGTTAGGAAGTAGCCTAGTTGCTTGACACCGCGTCTATGACTGTGATAGGGGAACGAATGCTCGATCTCCGGCAGGTCCCTCGCGTTTTTGACACCAAACCGTGGTCTGCGCACCTGTACGTGACCGAACAGTGCA
>Ga0209803_1000571_pt1 | contig 24646 bp, 21 predicted proteins | sample GraSoiAngelo_138_FD_185895 | JGI IMG/M metagenome (GOLD analysis project Ga0209803, IMG submission 185895) | Grasslands soil microbial communities from the Angelo Coastal Reserve, California, USA - 14_0929_09_40cm (SPAdes) (version 2) | ecosystem: Environmental > Terrestrial > Soil > Grasslands ...
GAGGGTGCCCGTCTGACCGCGTTACAAGGGGCAACCCTGCTCCTTTATCCCACCGCGATCGGTTGGCATCCCGCGGAAAAAGTTGAGTTCGGGAAGGCTCAGCACGACGCCTGGCGCACCATCCAGCGCGCTCACGCCATTGCCAACGGTGTATACGTTGGAGCAGTCAACCGTGTCGGATTCGAGACCGGGAACATTCGTGGGAAGTCTGCGCCCGGCCAGGGACTCGAATTTTGGGGCGCGTCGTTCCTGTGCGATCCGTTTGGCACCGTGATCGCTGAGGCTTCTTACGATAAAGAAGAAATCCTCATCGGTGAAGTGAACCTCCGCAAGCTCGAAGAAATCCGCCGCAACTGGCCGTTCCTGCGCGACCGGCGAATCGACAGCTACGCGCCCATTACGAGCCGCCTGCTTGACTAGGAAACCGGTGACTCGCGCACGAATCTCACAGGAAACCGATACACCCTCCGCTCAGGGTTTCCGCATGCCTGCGGAATGGGAACCCCATGCCGCTACTTGGCTCGCATGGCCTCACTACCGCAGTGATTGGCCGGGCAAATTTGAGCCTATTCCCTGGGTCTATGCCGAGATCATTCGTCACCTGGCGAGACATGAGCGTGTCGAACTGATCGTCAACGACGCGACCTCTGAAAAAAGAGCAAAGAAGATCCTGGAGCGAGCCAGCGCCCTCTCAAAAAATGTTCGCTTCCATCGCTGGCCTACCGATCGCGTCTGGACCCGCGATTCCGGTTGCATCTTTGTCACCGAACGCGCAGGGGCAGATGTTCTCGTCGTCACCAAGCACGTAGGGGCAGACGTCCTCGTCTGCCCGGCCGAGCGAAGCTCGGCTGCTTCTGCACTCGCCTTAAAATGGAGCTTCAACGCCTGGGCTAAGTACCCCAACTGGCGACGTGACGAAAAGATCGGCAGCCGGATGGCCAAGGCTGCCCGGGCGACCGAGGTGCGGCCGGTGTTCGGCGACCAGCGCGTGGTGCTCGAAGGCGGATCCATCGACGTCAACGGCAAAGGCGCTCTACTGACCACCGAAGAATGTCTGCTCAGCCTTGAGCAGCAGCGCAACCCCGCCATGGGCCGAGAGGATTACGAGAACGTCTTCCGCGATTATCTGGGAATCAAAACCGTGATCTGGCTGGGCAGCGGCATCGTGGGCGACGACACTCACGGCCACGTCGACGACATCTCCCGCTTCGTTGCCCCCGATACCGTGGTCACGATGGTTGAGAACAATCCCAAAGACCCCAACCATGCTCCCCTGGGAGAAAATCTGCGTCGCCTGCAGGCCGCCAGCGACCAGGACGGCAAGCCCCTGCGGGTCGTCGAACTCCCGATGCCTGGGCCTGTGAGGTTCGAAGGCCGTCGCCTTCCCGCCAGTTACGGAAACTTCTACATCGCGAATGGAATCGTTCTAGTTCCCGTCTTCAACGATCCCAACGATCGCGTCGCGCTCAACATTCTCGCAGGCCTCTTTCCCGGCCGCGAAGTCATCGGCATCTATTCTGGCGATCTGATCTGGGGGTTCGGCACAATGCATTGCATGACACAGCAAGAACCAGCCACATAGCTGTCAGCTATCAGCTCTCAGAAACGGAAAAAAGAATTATCGAAGCCTTCAAGGCAGGGACCATGTGCGTGGTCTTGCTTACTGACAGCTGAGAGCTGACAGCTGAAGGTTACTTCCGGTATTGCGTCGGCTGGGGGCCCTTCTCCAGGGTCTCGCGGTCCCAGATCGCTCCCTCGCGCGTGTAGTTGGCGAGTTCGAAATCCTGAGTCAGCTCCAGAGCGTCGGTGGGACAGGCGTCTTCGCACAGACCGCAGAACATGCAGCGGCTCAAGTCGTAGGTGAAATTAGTTAGTTCTTTGCGGCGGGTCTTCTCGTTTCGTTCGCTGGAGACAACGATCAAGTGCTCTGGGCAGGCCAAGGCGCACAGGTCGCAAGCGATGCAAAGTGTCTCGTTCGTGTCGGGGTTCACGTTAAGGCGTGGCGCTCCGCGATAGCGTTCGGCCACTTGCGGCCGCTGCAAGGGATACTGCTCGGTGTAGATCTCCTTAGGATCCTGGTAGCGGAACGTAACTTTGAGACCCTTCAGCAGATCTACCAGCAGCATTTTGCGAAGCAGAACGGGCATCCCCATAAGTGGTTAGCATAACACTTCCGAAAAAAATGCAGAAGTGACGCGCATCACCATCCATCACCATCACCAAGAGCCAGCGGAAGTAGCTGGATTTTCGCGCCACCCACCTTATCAGAAGCCTAGCCCCGAATTGCGGACCACGGGTCCAGACGGAACTTGCCTACTTGTCCGAACGTACAATCAAGCGGAGGACGTCATGAAGAGCCTGTTGTCTTCTGTTCCGATGCTGGCATGGGTCGCCTTGGCGCTGCCGGCCATCGTCATCTCGTGCAACGTGGTGAGAGCAGTGGTGCTGGAAGTAATTCGAGCCGTCGTCCCTGCTGTGATTCACGCTCTGTACCACTAGCCAATCAGGGCGGACCTCCACAGGGAGTCGTGTCTCTCGCTCTTGCCAGCTACAATCAACTGGCACTGGCAACTAGCCACTGACCGCTGCCCACTGACTACTGCTTTCACCGACGAACTCTGGATGGAAGAAGCGTTGCGCGCTGCCCGGCGCGCCCTTGAGGCTGGTGAGGTCCCGGTAGGCGCAGTCGTGGTGTGCGACGGTCGCGTTGTTGGCCGTGGCTCGAACCGCAATCTCACCGACTCCGATCCCACTGCCCACGCCGAGATCGTCGCCCTGCGCGAGGCCGGTGCCACCGTTGGTAACCACCGTCTCGGCGACTGTGAACTGTTTGCTACAATTGAACCGTGCGCGATGTGTGCGGGCGCGCTGGTGCATGCCCGGCTGAAACGCCTGGTGTACGGTGCAGACGACCCGAAGGCTGGCGCCGTCCATTCAGTGTTGCAGGTAGTGAATTACCCGCAACTTAACCATCGCATGGAAGTTCGTGGGGGTGTCCTAGCCGTCCGCAGCGCAGAGTTGCTGCAGAGTTTTTTTCGACAGCGCCGTGAAGAGAAGAACCGTCGTTAGTCGTGGGTCGTTAGCTTTTGGTGCTGTGAACTGAGAACATTCAGGCGTGGCGGAAAGATAGGCGGCATATATTTCGAGAAGTCACCGGCCACTGACCACTGTTTTGCCGCGGAGAGGTGCGTGAGCGGTTGAAACGATCCGCCTCGAAAGCGGACATACCTTAACGGGTATCGGGGGTTCGAATCCCTCCCTCTCCGCCAGTCCTTTAGACCTGCAGCATTCGAACTCACCTCATTACTCTATGGCGTCATCCTGAGCAGGCATAAGCCGGCGAAGGATCTGGCGTGCACTGCCCGGTGTTTGTGTGTGCCCTTCAATCCGACTGCAGTGCGTATGGGCTTCTACACTACGAAGTATTTCGCCGCCGGATGGTGCGCCACAATTGCCGACGTAGACTGTTCCGGATCGAGCAGGAAACCGCCTGTGAGCCTCACTCCCACGGTCTCTTCCGGATGCAGCAGCACAAACAGCTTGGATTGGTCCTCCAAGTTGGGGCATGCCGGATAGCCAAACGAGTAGCGCGACCCGCGATATTTCTGGTGGAACAGATCCCGGATATGCGGAGAGTCGTCGCCCGCGGTTCCGAGGTCTTCGCGCATCTTTTTGTGGTGATATTCGGCAAGAGCCTCGGCGGTTTCCACACTCAGCCCGTGCAGATAGAGATACTTGGTGTACTCGCCGCCCTCAAAGAGCTTTTGTGTTTCAATCGAAGCTTTCGGCCCAATCGTGACCAGCGACAGCCCCAGCACATCCATCTTCCCCGACTTTTTAGGTGCGAAGAAATCCGAGATGCATAGCCGTCGCCCTTCTTTTTGTCGTGGGAAGGTGAAGCGCAGCAACTCTTGCCGAGCTTCCCTCGGCCCGGACGGGCGAGGGCGCCCGTCCCTACACGGACCGGGCTCATACACAATCAGATCATTCCCTTCGCTCTGGCAAGGGAAATATCCATACACGACTTTGGGCTCAAACAATCCGCCGGCCATCACTTCTTCTTCCAATTGCTTCTTGATCGGTCGGAACTTCTGCTCCACCAGCCGAACGTAGTCCTCCTGCGAAGCCGTCTTCAGCTGCCACTGATTCTTAAATAGCGCCGTGTCATTGATGTACGGGAAGATTTCCCGCAAGTCGTAATCTTTGCGCACCTGCACACCCCAGAACGGCGGCGTCGGAATATTTGGAGCATCGCCAACCACAGCGCTTCGTTCCGCGAAGACCGGGCCGGTCTCCTCGTCCGCCGCTGTCGCCTTGGCGTATTCCTTTACGGTTTTGCCCTCCTGTAGCCGCTTTCGGCGCTGGCCATCGGAAGATGTCAAGTCCTCCATGATGTGCAGCCCTGCGAAAGCGTCATCCGCGTAAAAGACCCCCGACTTGTACTCCCGTCTCAAATCATCTTCGACATACTTGCGCGTGAGTGCCGCGCCACCACAGATCACTGGAAATTCCAGTTGCAGACGGTGCAGGTCCTGCAACACGTACTTCATCTCCAACGTGGATTTGACCAAGAGTCCACTCAGCCCGATGGCGTCTGCGTTCTGTTCCTGCGCGGCCCTAATAATCGTGTCTGCCGGCTGCTTAATCCCCAAGTTCACCACCCGATAGCCGTTGTTGCTCAGGATGATGTCCACCAGGTTCTTACCAATGTCGTGTACATCTCCTTTAACCGTTGCCAGCACGATAGTGCCCTTCTGCGAACCGGTCTTCTTCTCCATCTTCGGCTCAAGATAGGCCACCGCTTGCTTCATCACCCCGGCAGAATCGAGTACCGAAGGCAGCTGCATCTTGCGCGCGCCGAACAACTCGCCCACCGTGCGCATCCCGTCCAGCAGCACCGTATTGATCAGATCGAGTGGCGTGTACTGCCGCAACGCTTCTTCCAGCAGCTGTTCAAGCGTCTTTTTCTGCGCGCCTTCGCCGACCGACTTCTCCCCGTTGATGATGGCAAATTTCAGCTTGTCATCCACCGAGAGCGTCTCGATGGGTGCCGTTGTCGACGCCTGCGGTTTGCCCTCCCTCCCGGCAAAATGCTGCATGTACCTCTGAAGGGGATCGCCGTTCGACTCGTCGCGGAAAATCAGCTTGCGAGCGAGTTCAATCTCCTCCTTAGGAATCTTGTACAAAGGGTAGATTTTAGTGTAGTTAACAATGGCCATGTCGAGGCCGTTGTTGACTGCCTCGTGCATGAACACGCTGTTCAGCACGCGCCTGGGATAGGCGTCTAAGCCGAAAGATATATTGCTGACCCCTAGAATTGTCTTCACTTCGGGCAGTTGTTCCTTAATGGCTTTCACCGCCTTGAGCGTTTCGATGCCCGCCGTCCGGTATTCTTCCTGCCCAGTCGAGATCGGCAGAGTGAGCGCGTCGAAAATCAAGTCCACCGGCCGGATTCCGTATTTCTTCGTAGCCAGATCAAAGATCCGCCTGGCAATGGCAACTTTCTTCTCGGCCGTTAGCGCCATGCCTTGTTCGTCGATGGTCAAGGCGATCACCGCCGCACCGAACTGCTTGGCCATGGGCAGGACTTTGGATGTTCGTTTTTCGCCATCCTCCAGGTTGATTGAGTTGATAATGGCCTTGCCGGGAATACGCTTGAGGGCCTCTTCCACCACGTCCGCCTCAGTGGAGTCCACGAGAATAGGCGCCGGCACCCGGGTAGCAATCTTTTCCAGGATCGAGGTGATGTAATCCTTCTCGTCTTCGCCCACGATGGCGCAGCACAGATCCAGCATGTGCGAGCCATCGTTCACCAACCTCTTCGCAAGCGCCAGGATGTCGTCGTGTTTCTTTCCTCTAACCAGGTTGCGGAAATGCTCTACCCGGGTGGTGGTGTTCATTTCCTCGGCCACGATGAGCGGCTTGGGATCGAGATCGAGCGGCATCGACGTGTAGGCGCTGGAAGCCGCCGCAATCGGTTTAACGTCCCGCTTTGCTGGTTCCAGCCCAGCAACCGTATCCACTACGGCCTTGAGATGTTCGGGTGTTGTCCCGCAGCAGCCACCCACAACGCGCACGCCATAGTCCGCAATAAAGTGCTTGTGGAACTCAGCCAACTCCTGCGGCTTGAGCTTGTAGACGGCACGCCCGCCGACGTTTTCCGGCAGGCCAGCATTGGGCAGCACGGAAATGTTCTTGGTTGAATTGACACTGAGATACCGAACCGCATCGTTCATCTCGAGCGGCCCAGTCGCGCAGTTCATGCCGAGAACGTCGATGTCAAACGGCTCGAGCGCCGTTAGGGCAGCGCCAATTTCTGTACCCAGCAGCATTGTGCCTGTAGCTTCCAGGGTCACTTGAACAGTCACTGGGAGCCGCTTCCCTGCCTTCTGCATGGCGTCGAAGATTCCCACAACGGCGGCCTTGGCTTGCAGCAGATCCTGGCAGGTTTCGATCAGCAGCACATCCACGCCGCCCTCGACCAGCGCCAGAGCCTGCTCCTCGTACGCGGCAGCCATGTCATCGAACTTGATGTGTCCAAGAGAAGGCAGCTTGGTGGTGGGCCCGATCGATCCGGCGACAAAACGCGGCTTGTCTTTCGTCGAAAACTGCTGGGCAACTTCGCGCGCGATCCGGGCCGCCGCAATGTTCAGTTCGGCAACCTTGTCCTGCAGCTCGTACTCGGCCAGCACCACGCGGCTAGCCCCAAACGTGTCCGTCTCGACTACATCGCAACCGACTGAGAGGAAGGATGCGTGGATGTCCTTAATGATATCGGGACGGCTCAGGACCAGAATCTCGTTGCATCCCTCTTTCCCCCAGAAATCGTCAACACTCGGGTTACGGAACTGGATGTTCGTTCCCATGGCGCCGTCGTAGATTACGACGCGCTCCTCTACGGTATTGAGGAAGTCAGACATCGATTCGTCGTTGGTCGTTGGCCTTGGTCTTTGGTCGTTGGCCCAAAACAGTGTTATGCCGTGATTGCAAAGGACCAATGACCAACGACTTAACACCGCCTCCATGCACAAACGCCGGCCCGCTGCGGGACCGGCGCTAGTCTTTTTGGACGGTTCTGTTGAAGTCTTACTCTCCCGGCGCAATCACCGCTGGCGCTCCGCCTTCTACCTCGGCTCGATTAAATACGGCATTGGCTCCCAAATGCGCCGGCCTGGGGGCCAACAACTGCTCTTTGCGATAAATCAGATTGCTCGCGTTAAACGTTGCCAGCTCAAAACCGTGTCCATGCGTGATGGCGTCCGTTGGGCACGCCTCCACACAGTAGCCGCAGAAAATACACCGATTGTAGTCGATGTTATAAACCTTGGCGTAACGCTCGGCGCCGCTCACCCGGTGCTCAGCGGTGTTCTCTGCCGCCTCGATGTAAATGCAATTGGACGGACAAGCGGCCGCACACAGAAAGCAGGCCACACATTTTTCCAGTCCACTCTCGTCCCGCTGCAAAACGTGCACGCCGCGGTATCGTTCCTGGAACTTGGCGCCCTTCAAAGGCCCCGGCCCCTTGGGATAGTTCTCCACAATAGTGGGCCGGAACATCTCCCGGAAGGTCACTGACATTCCCTTGGCAATAGCCGCTATGTCTTTCAGGATGGGCATGGATCAAAGTATGAGTATACCGAAAAGACAGAGCGTCTCACCTGCCGCAACCACAGTGTCTCCACCGCGTATGTTGAGAAAACCGGATCAGCGGTCATCAACACCATGTCCTCGCTGCGGGCTTGGGCGATAAGCATGCGGTCGACGGGATCCTGGTGATGAGCAGGCAACTCGCTGACTGCCAAGGCGTGGAAGTGGGTGATCACCAGCGGGCGAATACCTTCAACACTCAGCCTTTTCGGAACGTAGCTGGCCGCCGGTTCCGGTAGCTTCCCTACTGCCGCCTTGGCCCCATTTCCCAGGAACTGGCCGCGAAATCCAGAGCCTGCTGGTTGAGCTTATGAAGCTCTCCCTGGCTCCCCAGAAAGACAAACGTATCGAGCAAGTACCTCATCGTCGACGGCTTCGTTTCTCGGCCTTTTTCGGCTTTGGATTCTATCCCAAAAATCCCGCCAGCACGCCAGGTGGAAGGGGAGCATCAAAATCATCTGCAATTTTGATCAGGCCCGTGTCCCTGCCCAGTTTGCGTTTGCCATGGACGGACTCCACAGGTACCAGCCGAGCTACTGGCACTCCAGCATTCGCGATGGTGATCCCTTCGCCGCCGGCAACGCGCTGGAGCAACCGGGAGAGGTGAGTCTTGGCCTGATGGATATCCACTTCATCTGATCTTCAGCACGAATCGACGCCGACCGTCCATCACATCGGAGATCAAGAATGATTTATGCGCATATTTAGGCGGCATCATTCGTGAACTGAACGGAGTCGCTCTGAGGGTCCATGGCACGGCAGACCACATGCACCTGCTGGTTCGGGTCCCGGCTCCGCGTTCAATATCAGAAATGGCCCGCGTCCTGAAGACAAATTCATCCCGCTGGATTCACGAGAAGTGGCCTGAGCACAAAGAGTTTTCCTGGCAAACTGGTTCCGGAGCTTTCAGTGTGAGCACGTCTAACATCGCAGCGGTCACCAAATACGTTGCAGAACATGAGGAACACCATAAGACAAGATCATTCCAGGACGAATTTATCGCCTTCCTGCGGAAAAACGGGATTGTGTATGATGAGAGGTACATCTGGGACTAACTCTTTCGCCCGTACCCGGCTGATCAGAAGGTTGCGAATTGACCCATGGCCTGCGCCATGGGCTTTATTCTTGCGCCGCTGCGCGGCTTGTGAAACGAAAACTGCCTGTCCTGCTTCAATCACCCAGCCCCAATTCCTTCCACTTCTTGTCCACCAGCGCTTTGGTCTTGGCATCCATGACGATCTCGTCGGGCCAGGGACGTGCAAAACCTTCGCTGGACCACTTGCGCGTCGCGTCAATTCCCATCTTCGACCCGTAATCGGGCAGGCGCGAGGCGTGATCAAGCGAGTCCACCGGGCCGAACGTGAACTGGATATCCCGCTCTGGATCGATGTGATTCAGAGCCTTCAACGTAACCTCGCCCACATCCTGCACCTTCACGTCTTCGTCCACCACGATGATGCACTTGGTGAACATGGCCTGACCCAGGGACCAGATCGCATTCATTACCTTGCGCGCCTGTCCCGGATAAGACTTCCTGATAGAAACAATCATCAGGTTGTGGAAGATGCCCTCGAGCGGAAGGTTGATATCCACAAGTTCCGGGATCGTGAGCTTCATCAAAGGTAGAAAGATCCGTTCCACGGCCTTGCCCATCCAACCATCTTCCATGGGAGGCTTACCGACAATGGTTGTCGCATAGATGGGATCCTTGCGATGCGTGATGCAGGAGACGTGGAAGACTGGGTACTGATCCTCTAGCGAGTAAAACCCGGTGTGATCTCCAAAAGGCCCTTCCGTGCGCAACTCGTCGAGGTGAACGTGTCCTTCCAGAACGATTTCAGCTGAGGCCGGAACCTCCAGATCCACCGTCTCGCATTTGACCAATTCCACAGGCTTCAGCCGCAAGAATCCGGCAATCAGGTATTCCTCTACATCGGGCGGTGCGGGAACGATCGCTGAAAACGTAATTGCCGGATCGGTTCCGATCGCGACCGCGACTTCCATCTTGCCAGACGGCATCCCCCCTTCGGGCAGGCGCGCGCCGCCGGAAGTTCGAGCCATGATATCGACCGCGGTAGACGATCCCGCCGGATTGCCGGAAGCGGCCGCCGCCCTCAGAGCCTCGCGGTAATGCTCTGCCCCAATTTTCTGCCGTTGCCAATGCATGCCTGCGGTCTTTTCCTCGTAAACCTGCATGCGGTACATGCCGACATTGCGCTTGCCAGTCTTCGGGTCACGCGTCACGACGCACGGCAGAGTGATGAATCGCCCGGCGTCTTTGGGCCAGCACTGCAGAACGGGAAAATAAAGCAAAGAGAAGTTGTCCCGTCGAATGACTTCTTTGCAAGGCCCCGTCGCCACCGTTTTCGGAAAAAACTTGCCCATCTCGGCCAACATGGGCAGCATTTTCACCTTGTCGAGAAATCCCTGGGGCGACTTCACATCCATGAAGCCGCGGATACGCTCAGCAACCTCATCCAGCGAATCCACGCCGAGTGCGAGATTCATGCGTCGCGCCGAGCCGAATTGGTTGATCAGCACCTGCGCCCCGGGATGGCCTTTAATATTCTGAAACAGGAGAGCAGCCCCGCCGAGCGCTCCGTCTTTTTTCGAACGGCTCTTGCTGACCCGGTCGGCGATCTCGGTGACTTCGAGAATCGGATCCACTTCTGTGCGGATTTTCTTCAGCTCGCCAGCGCGGTCAAGGGCGGCAATCCATTCCCGCAGATCGTCGTAGGCCAACGCTCCTCCCCTTACGAAACGTCCGATTATACGGCAGCAAAAGCATTTCACCGCAGAGCGCGCCGAGAACGCCCACAGATTCCAAAATTCGTCGAAGCATGCCCGGCAGGCCAACGACGTTCGCTTTGTAATACTTTTGTATTCACTCTATTGGTCACTGCTAGTCAGGGCTTATGCCAGCTACGATTTCGTCGTCAACTTTCAGCTTCGTAACTTGAAACAAAATTATGGAGACTCACCCCAAAGGAACGCATGCCCGTTTGCTGCTGAGTTCGGTCTTCGGTCCTTATGCGCAGGACGATGAATTTGGCAGCCGCTCCATCAATCCCATGGAGCTCTATCACAACCAGGTCACTCGCGCCCAAGGCAGCTTCTCCCTGCGCATGTTCCATCGCTCCTGGGGCATCATGATGATCCAGGCCAACATCTCGGCGCCTTGCACCGTGCTGGATTTCCCTACCCGCGAGGGCTTTGCCCGCGAACTGACACACAACCACTACGACATCGTTGGGATTTCTTCGATCATCGTGAATGTCAGCAAGGTCACGGAAATGTGTCGCATGGTGCGAGAGCTATCGCCGCACTCGACCATCGTGATAGGCGGTCATGCAACCGCCATTCCCGGAATAGAGAACATGATCGATGCCGACCACATCGTGCGTGGAGAAGGCATTGCCTGGATGCGCCGCTACCTGGGAGCAGACGAGCACGCTCCCATTCGCCACCCAGCAATTGTTTCCGGGCTGAACACTCGAATCATGGGGCTGCGCTTGCCCGAGCGCAAAGGCGGCACCGCGGCCACCATCATTCCCTCCGTAGGCTGTCCCATGGGCTGCAATTTCTGTACAACGTCGGCTTTCTTCGGCGGTAAGGGCAAATTCGTGAACTTTTACGAAAGCGGAGACGAGCTGTTTGACGTGATGTGCCAGTTGGAGTCCCAGCTCAAAGTCCAATCCTTCTTTGTCATGGACGAAAATTTCCTCCTTCATCGCCCACGGGCGATGCGTCTGCTCGAGCGTATGAAGGAAGCCGGCAAGAGCTGGGAGCTCTCCGTCTTTGCTTCCGCCAACGCGATTCGCAAATACACCATGCAGGAACTCGTGGAACTAGGTGTCACCTGGTTGTGGATGGGACTGGAATCGCCGAAATCTAACTACAGCAAGTTGCACGGCGCCGATACCCGCCAGCTCACGAGGGAGCTGCGCGAACATGGCATTCGCGTGCAAGGCTCCACAATCATCGGCTTGGAACATCACACTCCCGAGAACATTCAAGCGGAGATCGAGTACGCCATCGCCCACCAGACCGACTTCCACCAGTTCATGCTCTACACGCCTGTACCGGGCACGCCCCTCTATAAAGAAATGGCGGAGCAGGGCCGCATGCTAGAAGGCATTGACCTCGCCGACGTTCATGGCCAATTCAAATTCAATTTCCGCCACGCCGCCATCTCTCGCGACGATTCCAAGCGCTTTCTCGACTGGGCCTTCTGGCGCGATTTCGAACGCAATGGCCCGAGCCTCTATCGCATGACGGAAACCATGCTCCAAGGGTGGAAGCGCTACAAGGAATATCCCGATCCCCGGGTTCGCGAGCGTTTCGCCAGAGAGATGACCAAAGTCCGCACCGGATATAACGCGGCGCTTTGGGCAATGGAACGGCAATTCCGCAAAGTGAACCGGAGCATGAGCGAGCAGATTCATCTCCTGCGTCAGGAAGTAAACCGGGAATTCGGCATCGCCGCCCGTGTAACCTCCAGGCTCCTCGGACCGGTTCTGCTGTGGACCACCCGCCGGGAAGAGAAACGCCTTGCTGCCGGCAAGACTTACGAGCCGCCTACCATCATCGATCGCACCAACTGGGCCTCAGCTTAAGCTAACCGCAGAGTACGCTGAGGACATTTATTTCTTGTTTCTCTGCGTACTCTGCGTACTCTGCGGTTAATCTTTATTCTTTGAGATAAATTCCAGCATCCAATCATCTATCATTGTTGCGAGGGGTGAGGATGACACGGCGCGTGGTTGTCACCGGCATGGGGACGGTCAGTCCCAACGGTGTGGGCAATCGGGCATTCTCGGAGGCGGCGCTGGCTGGCCGCAGTGGCGTACGCCGCATCTCATGTTTCGATCCCAGCGAAATCCCGGTGCAGATCGCGGGTGAAGTCCGCGACTTTGACGAGCTCGCCTTGGTGGAAAAACGCGACAGAAAGCACGTCTCGCGAGTGCTGCCCCTGGCACTGGCGGCCGCTTCGGAAGCACTCAGCACGGCTGGTCTTGATCCCGCTTCCCTCCCGCTCGAAACCAGGCGCCGCTTTGGCGTCATTATCGGCTCGGGCGGCGGCGCTCAGGAATTCACCGAGGAGCAATACCGCCTGTTCTTCCAGCAAAAATACAAGCAGATGAGCCTGTTCTGCGTTCCCACTGGAGTCATGGGGACCCTCTCCAGCGAATTGAGCACGCGCTTTGGCCTGCGCGGCCCCAGCCATGTGATTACGACCGGCTGCACTTCCTCGACAGATGCCATCGGCTATTCCCTGCGCCAGATTCAATCCGGCCGCATTGACATGGCCCTCACCGGCGGCGCCGATGCTCCCATCGCTCTTGGCATCGTGAAGGGCTTCATCCTGATGAAAATCCTGACCGACTCCTGGAATCACGCTCCCGAACGCGGCTCACGTCCTTTCTCGGTTAACCGCGACGGCTTTGTCCTGGCGGAGGGTGCATGGATGTTCATCGTAGAAGAATACGAACGCGCGCGCGCTCGCGGAGCAAATATACTGGCGGACGTTTGCGGCTACGGTTCAACCTGCGAGGCTTTCCATCGTGTGCGCCTGCAGGAATGCGGAGAGGAGCCGGCACGGGCGATTGCTCTGGCGATGAAGGAGGCAGGAATCGGCTCACAGGACGTCCACTATGTGAACCTGCATGGAACGTCCACCCAGCTAAACGATCGCATAGAGACCCGGGCCCTGAAGCTTGCTTTGGGCGAGCATGCCGCCGACGTCCCGATGTCGGCGCTCAAGTCACAAATCGGCCACCCGCAAGGGGCCTGCGGCGCCGCCGGTGTCTCAGCCACGCTCGTAGCTATGCAGCATAGCCAGATTCCCCCGACCATTAACTTGGATGCGCCCGATCCGGAATGTGATCTCGATTACGTTCCCGATGCCGGCCGCAAGGTTGCCGTCGAGCATGCCATCTGCAATTGCATTGCATTTGGATCAAAGAATTCGGCCCTGGTGCTAAGAAAAGTCGCTTAAAGCGCCACGGATTCTCACGGATTTGATCCGTGTAATCTGTGGCTGCTTTTAAAAAAGCTTCATCACAACCTGCTCGATCCTGGGCCAGGCCGCGGAGCGTGGATCAATCAGCTCGAAATGGCCTGCCTTCTCTATTTCCAGCAGGTGTATATCTTCTCCCTGCTTCTTTTTCTTCTCGTAGTATTTCCGGCTGAAATGGGGCGGGACAATGTCGTCCACATTCCCGTGAATGACACACTGCCTCGCTTTCGAGATGCCCAGCCGCATGGGATCAGCTTCCGCATAGTGCTCCGGCACCTGCTCGGGCGGCCCGCCCAGAAATTCGACAACTGCATTGTTACTCAGGTGCAGTTCCCACGCCTGCTGCAGGTCGATAACTCCCGCCAACGAAACCACGCTTCTAACCGAGGCCTCGTGCCCTGCCAGGCAGAGCACCAACTGACCGCCCGCAGAGTGGCCCATGACAACGATCCTCTCCGGATCAAGGCCGTAATGCTTCGGAATCTGCGGGATGAAACGGTAACCATTCCGAACATCTTCAAACGTCCCGGGCCAACCGCCGCCTGCGTCGCCGACGCGCCGGTACTCAAGATTCCAAGTGGCCACGCCCTTTGCTGTCAGGGCGGAACAAAGATGTCCCGCATGGGCGAGGTCATACTTGTTTCGCCAATATCCGCCATGAATATTCATGACGACGAGATATGGCCCTTTGCCCTTAGGCAGGCGCAAATCGCCGAACTGATTCGGATCGCCTCCATAAGCAATACGAACGTCAGCCGGCGGTGGCGGAAGGGTCAAAATTTCATCGGAAAGCATGCGGCAGGAATTATAGGCTTGCTAGTAGAGACGCGGCTTGCCGCGGCGACTTCGGGAGATCTTCTTGGCGCGATCGGCGATCTCGGCGGTGAATTTCACGCGAAGCAGCGCCGAGAATACCCTTGCAACCCTACTTCTCTTTGAGCTTGAGTTTCCCCTTGTTCTCTTCAAGAAATTCGCGAAGTCTATTGGAGGCTTCCAGCAGGCGCGTCCACTGCTCATAGTAGAGGGTGACCGGAAAACGTCCCAGCCCGTAAACACTTACCCCGCCCTTCTCGCTGACTCGAAATTCGAGGCTTCCTGTGCGGCGCGTGGCCCCCTGCTTTTCCAGTTCTGCCAAGCGGGCTTTCAGTTCTTCATAAGTCGGTTCCGGCATACGGTCACCTCATAAGGATGGCATTATTTTCCATCCATCATATTGTCAGAGGCCAGAGTTCGTCGAGCCGACAACCTCGGCGGTGGAAACTACATCCCGAACAGATTCCGTTCGAATTTAGCGTAACCGTGTTCTTGTGCCCACAGATCAAGCGGAACCGATGCGATCTCGTCGACAACCGGTTCTGCCAGCCCGTTCTTGGTAAGGTCGATGCCCTTCAGGTAGCTCTTGCATGTGTCACAGCACTCGACGCGTATGTAGTCGAATCCTTCGGCGGTATACACCGGAAGTTTGGCATTGTTCTCCTCACCGCATCCGGGGCAGACAATCCGGCGAAAATCCCATTCCGCCAGGCAGAAGGAGCACATTAATGATCGTCGCGACCCGTCTCCTTGCTGACGCAGCACGCCCAGTCCTGGTTTGCGATTGCAGAAAGGACAAATTGAGTGGCTGTATCCGTTCCACTGCATGGCCGAGCGGGTGCGGACAAATTCCGCGTAGGGCTGAAGAAACGCTCGTCCCAGAAATATCTGCGCCTCCGGGTCGCTAGATTCTGCCACTGACCAGCAACGATCCAGCAACTTTGACCGGTTGGCAGGGCTCTCGCCGTGCACCTCACGGGCCGATTCAGCCAACCGCGTTGGCCCTTTGGCTTCCACCAGTTTCAGGAAAGATTCAAAGCTGCCCTTGAGCTCGTCCAGTTCTGGTGGACCTGGCAGGGTGCGCTGGGAGTGGCTGGTTTTGCGATCGGACGACACTTCCAATCGCTGGTACAGTTCTTCCTGGAAGCGTGCAATCTGGACATAGAAGCCCAGGATCTCCGCCGCGAATGCGTGCTTGGATGCTAACGCTTGTGCGCGCTGCGCACGCTGCTGCCAGGGATTTTTCGCCATGCTCGGAATTATCGGCCTAGGAAAGTCAGGACGCAATGTCCGGAAGCCTGAGAAGCCGTTTTGCTGAACCAAGAGGGAGGCCTTCAGGTCTTGGCCGAGACCTGACACCTTATACCCGACACCTGAGACCTGCACTACCATGCACTACCATGCACTACCATTCACTACCATCCCCTGCGTTGACTGTCGCCAGCCGCAGAGGGTATAGTTTCACTCCTCCTTTTGGGGCAGTGCAGAAAATCGGCCGTCTCGGTACGAGTCTGCGACGGTCGCAACCAGCAACCTCCGTTTCTTCCCGGTACGTCGACTCACGGAGGGCGACTATGGAGTTTTCGCGAAGAACTTTCCTCAAAGGCACTCTCGTGGGAGGTGTAGGTCTGTCCGCCTTAGGATTCGACCTCACTCCCGTCTACGCTCAAACCCAAAGCCTAAAAATCTCCCGAGCCACTGAAACACGTAGCACCTGCCCGTACTGTTCGGTCAGCTGTGGCGTCATCATCTACACCCTGGGAGACAAGGCCAAAAACGCGATCCCGCAGGTAGTGCACGTCGAAGGTGATCCCGATCACCCCATCAATCGCGGCACGCTCTGCCCGAAAGGTTCTTCCCTCGAGCAGGACATTTTGAACGACCGCCGGTTGCTGAAACCGCAGGTACGTCGTCCAGGCTCTGACCACTGGGAAGACATCTCCTGGGACGACGCGTACAACGAGATTGCACAGAAGGTGAAGAAGACCCGCGACGACACCTTCCTCGAGAAGGATGCCGCTGGGCATACTGTCAACCGCTGCGAAGGGATGGCCTTCACCGGCGGCTGCACCGACACCAACGAGTTCAACTATCTGGTCGTCAAGACCATGCGCAGCCTGGGGGTCTGCTACCTGGAAAACCAGGCCCGGGTTTGACACGGCCCCACGGTCTCCAGTTTGGGGCCAACATTCGGACGCGGGGCGATGACCAATGGCTGGATCGACATCAAGAACACCGACATGATGTTGATCATGGGTGGCAATCCGGCGGAAAACCACCCGTGCGGTTTCAAATGGCCTATCGAGGCCAAGCTGCATCGCAATGCCAAGATGATCGTGGTGGACCCGCGCCTGACGCGCACCGCCGCGACTGCCGATCTCTACCTCCAGATTCGCGCTGGTGCCGACATCGCTTTCCTCGGCGGCTTGATCAACTACGCCATCCAGAACAACCGCATCGCGCACGATTATCTCGTCGACTACACCAACGCAGCCTTCGTGATCAAAGACGGCTTTAAGCTGCCCGAGGACGGCCTCTATTCCGGCTTCGACCCGGAAAAGAAAACTTACGACAAGGCCACCTGGAACTACGAAGAGGGTGGCGACCTGACCGGCAAAGCTGCTGCAGCGACAGCCGCAGCGGGCGCTGCGGCACGCAAGGCGCACACCAGCGACACCCTCGGAGGCCAAGGGCATCAGGCCGGTGTCCCAGCCGGAGCAAAGAGTACAGGCGGAACGCCGCCTCCCCCAATGCTTCCACCGAAGGTCGCTTATGATCTATCGTTGCAGCATCCACGCTGCGTATTTCAGCTTCTTAAACAGCAGTATTCGCGCTACACGCCTGAAATGGTGGAGCGCATCACCGGCATTCCCAAGGATCAGTTCCTGAAAGCGGCTGACCTGTACACCTCGGTTCGTAAAGACGGCGACATGAAGAAAGTCGCCACCATCATCTACGCCGTCGGCTGGACTCAGCACAGCTTTGGCACTCAGATCATCCGCACTGCAGCCATGCTGCAGCTGCTGATGGGGAACGTGGGACGCGCCGGTGGCGGCGTCAACGCCCTGCGTGGCCATTCCAATATCCAAGGCGCCACCGACATGGCGGGCGTTTTCGACATCCTCCCCGGCTATCTGAAGATGCCAAACCCCGCCGACACAGACTTTGCCGCCTACTTGAAGCGAATCACCCCAACGGCTTCGAAACCCGATGCCTGGGATTCCTTCAACTATTGGTCCAACACGCCCAAGTTTGCGGTTTCGTTCCTCAAGGCAATGTACGGCCCAGCGGCGACGAAACAGAACGCCTGGGCTTTCCACTACCTGCCCAAGATTGACCGCAACTATTCCTGGGTCAACATCTGGAACGACATGTACGAAGGCAAAGTGAAAGGCCTGTTCGCCTTTGGCATGAACGGCGTGATGATCGGTCCGGATTCCGAAAAGAACATAGCCGCGCTGAAGAAGGCTGACTGGCTGGTGGTCTGCGAAATTTATCCGGACGAAACCAGCGAGTTCTGGAAGGCGCCCGGCATCTCGACCGAGGACATGAAGAAGATCAATACCACCGTCTATCGCTTGCCCGGAGCCGGTTTTGCCGAAAAGGACGGAACCTTTGTAAATTCCGCTCGCTGGCTGCAATGGAAGAATGTCGCGTTACCTCCGCCGGGAGATGCAAAGGTGGACCAGGAAATTCTAGCTACCATCTTCCTGAGAGTTCGTGAACTCTACCAGAAGGAAGGCGGGAAATTCCCCGACCCGATCCTCAACGCTTCCTGGACCTACACGGATCAGAAAAATCCCTCGCTGGCTGAAGTCGCCAAGGAGATCAACGGCAAGGCGCTTGCCGACATCACCGATCCCAAGACCAATCAGGTAATCAAGGCGGGCCAGCAGCTGCCGGGCTTCGCCATGCTGAAGGATGATGGCACCACAATGTCCGGTAACTGGCTCTATTGCGGTTCCTGGACCGAAGCCGGAGCTATGATTCAGCGGCGCGGCACAGATGACCCCTCCGGTTTGGGCATCTACCCGAACTGGGCCTGGTCGTGGCCCATGAACCGCCGCGTCATGTACAACCGTGCTTCCTGCAATCTCGATGGTAAGCCGTGGGATCCTTCGCGGCGGCAGGTTTGGTGGGATGAGGCCAAGCAGTCCTGGGTCGGCAACGATGTCCCCGACTTCAAGCCTGACTCCAGTCCCAAGGACCACATGGGTCCATTCATCATGAACCCCGAGGGTGTGGGTCGGCTCTTTGTCCCGCTGGGCGCCATGGCCGATGGACCCTTCCCCGAGTACTACGAGCCCATCGAAAGCCCGATTGCCAATCCGCTACACCCCAACCAGAACAGCAATCCGGTAGTGAAGAAGTACAAAACCGACTTGGATAAGTACGGCACGGTGGATCAGGGCTACAACGTCATCTGCACCACCTACCGCCTGACCGAGCACTACCACTACTGGACCAAGAACAACCCCATGAATGTCCAACTCGTGCCGGAACCGTTCATAGAAATTCCAAAAGAGTTGGCGGACATGAAAGGCATTCGCGGCGGCGATAAAGTCAAGGTCACAAGCGCACGCAGCACCTATATCGCCAAGGCCATGGTGACTCGCCGCATCCGGCCAATGAAGATCGACGGCAAAGAAACCTTCCAAATAGGAATCCCGATTCACTGGGGATTCCGCGGCATTGCCGAGGACGAAGACAAGACGGCCAAGTCCTTGGCCAACCAACTAACCCCGACCGTGATTGACCCGAACGCATTCACGCCGGAATTTAAAGGCTTCCTCGTGAAGCTCGAGAAAGCCTAGAAAGGGTGGGACGAAGATGAGCGACCGCAGGACGCTTCAGATCAAACAGATCTCGGCCCACCCCGGGCCGATACCCGGCGAAGGCGTACAGCGCGACCTGGAAGTCTGCAAGCTGGTAGATACCACCACCTGCATCGGCTGCAAGGCTTGCGAGGTGGCGTGTGTCGAGTGGAACGATATGCCGTTCACTCCGACCACCTTCGACAACACTTACCAGACCATGCCGGAAACGGCGTGGAGCTTTTGGAATCTCATCAAGTTCAACGAGCACGAGCGCGAAGACGGCACCATCCAATGGCTGATGCGCAAGGACCAGTGCATGCACTGCGCCGATCCCGGCTGCTTGCGCGCCTGTCCTGCTGACGGCGCGATCGTGCAGTACTCCAATGGAATCGTGGACTTCAACCAGGAGAACTGCATTGGCTGCGAGTTCTGCGTCTCCGGTTGCCCGTTCAACATACCGAAGTTCAACCAGACCACAAAAAAGGTCTACAAATGCACGCTCTGCTCCGATCGTGTGGGCCAAGGGTTGGAGCCGGCTTGCATCAAGGCGTGTCCCACGGGCTGCCTGAAGTTCGGCAGCAAGGAAGACATGAAGTTCATCGCCGAGGAGCGCTCCAAGCAACTCCGCGAACACTTCGGATATAAGGACGCCGGCGTTTACGATCCTCAATCCATCGGCGGCACACACGTGATTTACGTGCTGCATGATGCCACCCGGCCTGAACTCTACGGGGGATTGCCCAAGGACCCGCAAATTCCCTGGAGCTACACCGTCTGGAAGTGGCTGGCTAAGCCGGTCCTGGGAACGTTGGCGCTCTTTGGCTTGTTGGGTGTATGCCTGCACTATGTGACCGTTGGTCCGCGTAAACCTCAGCCCGAGCCACCGAGGAAGGAGAGATAACATGGCAACCGCGGTTGACCGTTTCGACGATAAAGGCCGTGGTCTGTTCGACCGCATCGGCACCAACGACGTTTACCAAGGCGAACTTCTCCGCCACCGTCCGTACACCCGCGTCCTGCACTGGATGGTGGCACTCTTCTTCTTCCTCGCCCTGTTCTCCGGCTTCGGGATCTACTTGCCCTGGCTCTTCCGCTGGTTCACTCCCATCTTCGGCGGTGGAGCCTTGGCTCGTTCCATGCATCCCTGGTTTGGTGTGGCCTTCTGCTTCTTTTTTGGATTGCAGGTCCTTAACTGGCTGGAGGCGATGAGATGGACCAAGGTAGACTCGGAGTGGATCCGCGGCCTAAGAAATCAGGTCTTGAAACCGGAAAAGCTCGAGCCACCGGAAACCGGATTCTTCAACGGCGGTCAGAAGGTGCAGTTCTGGGAGATTCTGATCGGTTCAGTGGTTTTCCTGGTTACGGGGATCATACTGTGGGTGGGAGCCCCTACGTTCGGCCCTACTCTCGGCCGCATCATCGTTGCCATCAGCTACGTCTTGCACGACATTTCCGCGCTGATCATGTTGTTTGGGATTTTCATTCACCTGTATCTGAGCACGTTTGGCGAGCCCGGAACCTTCCACTCCATGACCCGTGGCTCAGTCTCAGAAGCCTGGGCGTGGACTTTCCATCCCGCCTGGTACAAGCAGGTTACCAGCCGTGACCCTCGCCAGGCACACGAGGAAGCCCGCCGGCAAATGGAAACGGGCCCCAGGTAGGCACGGTTTGCACCCGGTAAAGTACCGGATACTATCGTAATACGATATAGTTGCTATCTCTCCTCATCCCGGGGTATACTCCTGCCCAAGACAAGGGGGTGAGGGATGGTTCCATTCGATCCGACAATTCTGCTCGCCTGTTGGATCCCCTTGGCAGGTTTGCTGCTGGCTCTTTGCATCGGCCCTGAGCCCGAGGATGATTGCTGCGAAGACCCCACTCCCTCCTCTCGGGCCAATGAGCTTGAATGAATTAGGCAGGATTCGAACTATTCTGCAGTGACCGCTAAAAAACTAAGCTGCTGAACCCGTAATTCGCGCGGCATGAGAATCATTCTGCTGAAACCTGGATTGCTATTTGTCAGAAATCGCAAAGTTTACTGAATTCTGACCGTTAGGTTCGACGACGACCGACTCTTCCCAGGTTCTCGGCTGGCTGAAAATCACTCTTTGAATGCTCTTCTGGGTGAAAACGTCGAGAGCATTTTCTCTTCCCATCACGTGCCATCCTTCGTGCCACGCCACCAACTGGTAGCGGCCGGGCGGGACGTTGTCCAGCTCGAAGTGTCCGCGTTCGTCCGTGACAGCATAGTAGGGATGCTGAACCACCATCATCTCGGCATTCATCCACACATGTCCGCCATTGCACCGTAAATTCACCAGACCTGCACTATCCATGTTTCGGGTAACCGTCTGGTCCACAAACGGAAAAGGCAGGTTGAAGCTGGCCGCCCCATCCATGTGGATGGTATGCAGCACGTGATCGGAACTTTTCATCGACAAGGCCGCGCTTTGGGGAACCAGCAGGATGTGGGGCTCGTACTGGCAACGTTTCTGGTCCAGCTTGCGCCTGGGTTCCGGAAGAACCAGGGCCTTACCACTTGAGATGTTTTTCAAAAACACCACCGTGTTGGCCACCCCTCCCTCGGACGACACGATCAGGCGCTCCAGGTTTCTAGTCTTGTTCCCGTCGGGATCGCATATTTCTGGATCCTTGTTCACGGGCACAGTCAATCCGTGCGGGATCGGACCTGACCACTTCACGGTTCCTGCAATGGTTCCCCCGTTTGACACGGGGACAACCTGGTAAGCGGTTTGCGACTGCACGCCAATAGTCACCGCCAGCAGGAACATTGGTAAGAGAAGCCCTTTTGTATTGCTAACCAGAGTCATACGCCATCCCTACGCTTAAATCGTAGGGCAGTCTCGTATATGGGCAAAGTAACGTAAGTAACTAAAGCAAAGCCATCGGGTGGCTATGGCGGCACGGGTGCGTGGAATTGGCCCCAAAAATAGAGTTGGGAGGAAGCCTCAAAAACCGGGCATTATCCCGCCGTGAACTGGCTCCTCCCGCCGGTCCCCGTTTCAACCGTTTCTAGAGGATTTGGAGCGGGCGGCGGGGATCGAACCCGCGACATCCGGCTTGGGAAGCCGACGTTCTACCGCTGAACTACGCCCGCTCGCGACGGCAGATTCGCCTAGATTATAGCGGATGCGGGTGCTCTGCTAGCAAACTTCCGCTGCCGTCCATAACGTTCAGAGCCGACCATTGCGCAACCAGTTGCTCGCTTAGTAAGCTCCTCCACCATGAAAACAGCCTTCCATCTAGCTGCTATCCATCTCGTGCTACCTGCTATTCTCCTCGCTCAACAGTTACCCAAACCCGCAGAAGCCGATTTCACGGTTCACAATTACCGATTCAAGTCAGGCGATGTTCTTTCTGAACTGAACCTGCATTACGCAACCTACGGCAAAGCCACCACTGACTCCAGCGGACGCGTGACCAATGCTGTCATGATCCTTCACGGCACCACCGGTTCAGGACAGCAGTTCACTGGAGAACGCTTTGCTGGCGTCCTCTTCGGTCCCGGGCAGCTTCTGGATGCGAGCCGCTATTTCATCATCCTTCCCGACAACGTAGGGCATGGTCACTCCACCAAGCCCAGCGACGGCCTGCACGCCAAGTTTCCGCACTATACCTACGATGACATGGTTGACTTGCAGCACCTTCTGCTTACCCACGGACTGAAGGTCAACCATCTCCGTTTGCTGATGGGCACCTCCATGGGCTGCATGCATTCCTGGATCTGGGCAGAGACCTATCCCGACTTCATGGATGCCGTCATGCCCCTGGCCTGTCTACCCGTCGAAATTGCAGGCCGCAATCGCATGATGCGCAAAATGATCATGGACTCTGTCCGCACCGATCCCGAGTGGATGAATGGCGAGTACAAGCACGAACCCCGCGGCTTGGAGGATGCGTTTCACATTTTTCTGATCATGACCAGCAGCCCGCTCCAGATGCAGAAGGAGTATCCTACCCGTGCGAAAGCCGATGCCTACGTCGATAATTTCCTCAAGACGCACATGGCCGGAACCGACGCGAACGACCTCTTGTACGCCTTTGACGCCTCTCGCGACTACGACCCATCCCACAGACTCGATCAAATCAACGCCCCGGTAATGTTCGTGAATTCAGCTGACGACCAGATCAATCCACCCGAGTTGGGAATCGCCGAAAGGGAAATCAAGAACGTAAAACGTGGCCGCTTTGTCCGGTTGCCCATCACCGATCAGACTCGTGGCCACGGCACCCACACCTTGCCTGCGGTTTGGAAGCAGTATCTGGAGCAATTGCTGGCGGAGAGCCAGCATTAGCGGATTTTTCGTTCGACAGCCTCGACCAGCTTGCGCGTAATCGGGACCTCGAGATGGTTCCGCTCAGCCCCGCGCAAGATTGGGCCTCCAATCGCGTCCAGTTCCGGAGACCTTCCCTGCTCCACATCCTTTTGCATCGAGCTGCGCATCGGCCCGGGAAGGCTGCGGATCATGGCAATGACACCGTCCGCGTCTACCCTGGCGCCCTCCGCAATTGCAACCGAACAAGCTTCCCGCACGCAGGACTCCAGTTGTTGCTGCGAGCTTGAATCCGCTCTGATCTCGCCAATGGTTTTACCACCGGCCGACGTTGCCAGGGCCAAGGGAGCCAAGAACACCAGTTTGCTCCACATCAGCGTCTGCTCGTCATCAACGAATTGGCAGGTAAAGCCGACTTTCTGAAGTTGATCGAGAGTTCCCTGCAAGAGTCTCCGCCCGCTCGAAGCAACATTCAATTTCGCAAACGGGGAGCGGTGCACGATCTGACCCGGGCTGACGCGCTCCGATTCGACGCTGATAGTCGCGGGAATCACGCGCTCCGCCCCGTAGCGCGACCGTAACGAGTAAACATGGTCAATTCCGTTGAGTAACGGAACAATCGCTCGCGCTTGACGACCATCTCGCAGTGAAGCCAGCGCCGGTTCCAGCTGCGTGGCTTTTACGGTAACCCACACCACATCAACCGCCGGGGCCTCCGCCGCGGCCGTGACCTGCGCATCAAACTTTCCAAAAGGACTTTCGAGGTGCAATTGGTTCGGGTATTTGGCCAGCGCTTCACGCCTGACCACCAGGGTTACGGACTCCCCTGAATGCGCCAGGCTGGCTCCTATTAGCCCACCCACACCACCCGCCCCCAAAATGGCATGTTTCACGAAACGCTTCCTTGCTTACTTTGCCGATTCAAATGCCCGGGAATGGAATTCTATCGTCTCGCCGATGTGTTCCTGAAAATAATCCAAGCTATGATCGCCGGGATAAAGATGAAACTCGTGCGTGATTCCTTCAGCCTGAAGCTGCCGATGCAGCGCCTCGGG
>Ga0209803_1000574_pt1 | contig 24592 bp, 19 predicted proteins | sample GraSoiAngelo_138_FD_185895 | JGI IMG/M metagenome (GOLD analysis project Ga0209803, IMG submission 185895) | Grasslands soil microbial communities from the Angelo Coastal Reserve, California, USA - 14_0929_09_40cm (SPAdes) (version 2) | ecosystem: Environmental > Terrestrial > Soil > Grasslands ...
CTCGACTGCGACCCGGTCCGCCGAGGGAGACGTCCGCGCCCGCGACTTACGGCCTCTTCCTCCCCCGGCGCCGGAGTCCGACGTAGATGCCACCGGCTGCGCCCGTGCCGACAGCCGCCCCGCCGATCAGGTAGACCTCGCCCCCAATTCCACCCGTGGCTTGAGGCGGCACATTGAGGACCGTCAGCGTCATCTGCGAAGTTCCCGACACGGCTCCGCGGGTCGCCGTGATCGTGATCGTGTACACCGTGTCCGCGCTCACCTGCGGTGCCGAGACCGTCACCTGCTGATGGCCCGTCGCATCCAAGGTGAACGTCGACGGAGTCAACGTGATCGTCGGCGAAGGCGTCAGGATCACACTCGCGCCGGCCGCGGGTAAGCCGTTCTCGTCGGAAACGGTGACGTCGATTGCGCCCGCTCCCCCTTCACCGATGACGTTTCCAAACGGCGTATCCGTGAGCAACGTGAGGAACTGCGCGCCTGGCGGGAACGTCGTGATGACGACGGTCACCAGCCGCGCGGCCCCGAACTCCGAGCTCGTCGACTGGATTTCGAGGAACGTCGATACCGGGATCGCGCCTGCGGCCAGCGTCGGTGCTGTAAAGATTGCCGCGAACTGCCCGTTCGCGTTCGTCGTTCCTGTCGATGGGCTCACAGATCCGAGGCCCGAGGTCCGGGAGATGTTGACCGAGGCCCCCACGACCGGGACACCTTGAGCGTTCCGAACCGTTACCGTGACCGCCGCGCTTCCGCCCGAAGCGACCGCGGATGGCACGCTCGCCGCCGATCGGATCACGCCCGGAGGTGCCGGGTCGAGCAAGATGCGGGACCAGTAGATCCAGACGTCGCCGCCGATGTCGGTCCGGAAGCTCGCCGGATTAATGCGGTCTTGACGGAACGCGAACACGTTCGTTCGGAAGTACAGCACGTTGTAGACCGCGTCCTGGAGGATCGCGCCTTGCGCCCACTTCCAGAGTTGAACCGCTTGTGTTCCGACGGCACCGGTCGCGTCGTCGATAATCGTGTCCAGCGAGGTATTCACATAGCTCTCGTAGTTCTGACCGGGAATCGGCGCGTTCCGGCTGTGGAAGAAGCTCTCGATGTAGCCGGGCTCGACGTATCCGGTCAAGGACCAGCCGAGGATCCACATGTCGAAGTTGCGCGCGTCCAACGCGTCGACGATCGCCCCGAAGGCCGTGGCCTTCGAGTTGAGGTTCACGCCAATCGCACGCATGTTCTGCGCGATCAGGGTTCCCGCGGACGCCCGGATCGGGTCGTAGTCCGCCTGCGGAGTGAGCATGTCGATTTGCCTCGTCCCGATGCCAGGCAGGCTGCGGCATCCGGTTCCATCTGGCAGGCACGCCCCCGGTGGGTCCACACCGTATCCTTGGGCGCCGTAGAACGAATCGGCCGCGGCGGCGTCGAGGATGCTCGCGGCGACGCTCGAGTCGAACTCGTACCGCGGGGCCGACGAATTGTAGTACAGCGTGTTCGTCGGGCTCACGACGGTGTGGCCCGCGACCCCGAAGTTCTGGAGCAGGGATGTGACGATCGTTCGCTTGTCCGTTGCATGTGCAACCGCGAGGCGGAGCGGCTTACCGACGTCGTTGTTCGGGGCGTTGCTCCCCTGGGCCGGATTGATGTATCCGAACGGCAAGCGCTCGAAGTTGAAGCTCTGGTAGAAGAAGCCGGCATCGGCGCTGGACTTCAGTCCGATGTTCGGGTCGGCGGTGATCGGGGCGACTTGGTCCGGCGGAACGGCCCAATCGATGAAGTCAAGCGTTCCCGCCTGGAGGGCGAACACGGTCGCCTGGACGTTCCGGTAGAGGCGGTAGACGATTGAGTCGACCTTGGGCACGCGGAGGCCGAACTGCAACGTCTTCGCCGCGACCGAGCTGTCGGGAATGAAGTAGTAGGGATTCTTGTCGAGGCGGACGAAATTCCCCGCTTCCCAGTGGACGAACTTGTACGCACCGGCGCCGATCACGTCTTGGTCTTGAGCCTCCCACGGGCTCGAGCAGGTTGGGTTGCCCGCGGGGCAACCGACCGAGGCCGCTGTCACGTCGAACGCGGTCAGCACGGTGCCCGAGGCAATGTTGATGCCTTCGAACGTGGCGGCCGCCGTTGTGGTGAATCCCGCCGCCGGCACGCCATTAAGGTAGACGTTTGTTCCTCCGGGGTTGGTTTGCGGAACCATCGCCCATCCGAAGTCCGGATGGACATTCGTGGCCACGATCGTGTCGTTATGCTTTCGGACTCCCGTGCCCTGCCAGAAGTACGCGGGCATGAACGTGGCTTGCAACGTGTCGCGCTTGAACTGCGCGTTCGGTCCGGTCTGGATGAACTTGAGCGCGAACTGATATTTTGTGTCGGCCACGGGGCCGCCGAGCCATCCGTCGACAGACGCTCCCGCGATGGCGACAGGATTGATGTGCATGTACCGGGTGGATGAGTAGTTGGATCCGGCCTGGCCGGCTCGGTCTTTGACGAATCGCGACGAGGTGACGGCCGGTGCCAACGCCGCGAGGTGGTATCCGAACAAGACATCTTCGAGCTGGACCTGCGTCCCGTCGTGCCATTTCATCCCTTTGATGCTGAAGAACGCGATCCACTCGCTTGCGCGACTCGGGATGCCTTGCACGTTCGAGAAGACACCAACCTCACTTGCTTGGAGCTTCCCGTCTCCGTTGACGTCCGTGCCGACCATCGTGTACGGCAACACTTCCTGCGTCTCCGGATTCGACTGGACGGATCCCTCCCCAACTGGGTTCAATGCGTCCGCCGTCCACACGTCGGTCCCGAAGAAGAATCCGCGAATCAGATTCCTCGTCTTCATCTCGTCCTGCACACCCACGTTGATGACGAAGGGTGCGGCCTGCGCCGACGCGTTCTCGGCTACCGGGTGAACGAGGAAGATGGACACGAACATCGACAATACAATCAGCACGACTATCCACACGTGTCGCGACAAGTTATCCGCCTCCTCTCCGCGGCGTGCTGGTCGTCCGACCAACCGCCGTCCCGTCGTCAGATGGGCCGAACTGTATTAAACCAGATTGGTACGGCCGTTTGTACGCATTGAAAGTCGAAGAAGAGGCGGGGCGTTCAGACATCGGTCGCGAGATACGCCTGGTGCCCACCGCGAGACACCGTTTGCAAGATGCCCTGCTTCTGCAGGATTCGTAGATTGTAGCTGACCGTCTGCTGCGTCACCCCCGCCTGGAGGGCGAGATCCCGCTGCGCCGATTCCGGGTTCCGCCGGAGGAATTCGACTAGCAGTTTCTGGAGCGTGCTGAGCCGGATGCCCTCGCCCCCCCGGTCCGGTTGGGCGTCCGCCGCGAAGAACCGCTTGTACATGCCGTCCCGCTCGGACCGGATGAAGCCCGCGACCTCGAGCGTCCGTAGGTGATAGGACAACGTCCCGTTGGAAAGGCCGAGGTTGTCGCGGATCTCGGTGAAGTGCGTCCCCGGCTCCGTCTTGATGACGCCGAACACCTGCCCGCGGACGAAGTGGTCGAGGACCTCTTCCTTCTTGAGTCGCGTGTACAGGGGGAAGAACGCCCCGAAGATCGCGTGCCGCCCGGGTTCCGTCCAGGAAAGAAACGCCGCGAGGCCGCCGAGAACCCCGAGAGACACGATCCCCACCTGCGCGTAGATCGGCGGCGGGGGCAGACGCACTACGCGGACGGCGAAGGCATCGATTCCCTGCGCGGCGCCATCGAGGTTGGTCCACGCCGTGATCTGTACGAGCGTGTCTTCATTGACCTCCGCGAAAAAGGCGAACGCTGCGTGGCCCCGGGCATCCGTGATCACGTGATCTGGAGTGACCGTCCCGACGGACGCGCGCAGCAGGACCGGCACGCCCGCCTGCGGGAGGCCGTGGACCTCGGTCACGAAGACTTCCATCGGAATCGGGTGGCCGCTCTCCGCGAGATCGAAGGAGGATCGCACGGTGACGTACACTTGGACTTGTCCGTTCCCGCCCTCGATGCCACTCGTCCCATCGGCGGTGGCCCGCGGGGACGACAAGATTAGTGCGAGCCCGAGTACCCCAAGCGCGACGAGTAGAATCCACGCGGGACGGTCGATCCCTCTTCCTCCCATTGGAGATACGGCAATCTAGGGACTTGACCATTGCGGTGCCGAGGGTCCTCCTCGCTGAGACCGGCTCGAAGTAGGCCTCCTTAGTCGGATGCAACTTGGGGGAAATGGTGTCCCGCCTCGCAAAGGGCAAAAGAGATGTTGATGGCAGGCTCTCCACCGCGATACATGGCGGGAGCCGCGGGAAGTCTCGTTGGTCGCGTTTGCATGGTGACGGGTGCAACGGGCGCGCTCGGAAAGGCGACCGCCAGCGAATTCGCCCGGCGCGGCGCGACCGTCGTGGCGGTGGCCCGCGACGAGGGACGAGGGCGCGCGCTCCTGGCGACCGTCCGGCAGGCGAGTGGAGCCGGATCGGTCGAACTTCTCATGGCGGATCTCTCCGACCTTCGCTCCGTTCGGGCCTTGGTGAAGTCGTTTGGAGGATCGCACGACCGGCTCGATGTCCTTGTCCACACCGCGGCCGTGTTCAAGCGACGGCGAATAGAGACCGCCGACGGGTTCGAACTGATGTTTGCCACGAACTTCCTCGGTCCGTTCCTGCTCACGAACCTCGTCGTGCCGGCGCTTCGTGCCGGCGCGCCCTCGCGCGTGATCACCGTCGCCGCGCCAACGACGACCGAGCTGGACTTCGACGACCTACAGATCAAGGCGAACTGGCGGCCCCTCCATGCGTTCGGAGCGTCGAAAATGGCGGATCTCCTGTTCACGTTCGCCCTCGCGCGACGCCTCGAAGGGACGAGGGTCTTCGCGAATGTCGTTCACCCGGGTCTCATGAAATCGCACCTGATGCGCGAGCTCGCCGCTCCCGCGCGACTCGTCGTTGGGCTCGCGTCACGATCGCCGGACCAGGCCGCGCAAGCGGTCGCGTACCTGGCCTCCTCGCCGGAGCTCGAAGGAGTCGCGGGTCGCTTCTTCAAGGGCGCGAAGATTTCGCAATCGAACGAGTACTCGCACGATCCCGACATTCAAGACCGACTCTGGAAGGAGGCCGAGCGACTCGTTGGAGAATCGTTTTCCTAGCGCGCTCACGTAGGCGCGCGGATGACTTCCTGTCCGTTCATGAACGGCTGCAACACCTTCGGCACGACGACGGAGCCATCGGCCTGCTGATAATTCTCGAGGACCGCGACCAGGCCGCGTGACGTCGCCATCGCGGTCGAGTTCAGCGTGTGCGGGAAGAACTTGTCCCCGCCGACTTTGCCCGCGCGGGTGTTCAGGCGGCGCGCCTGATAGTCCGTGCAATTGCTGCAGCTGATCACCTCGCGGTACGCATTCTGCCGGGGAAACCAGCCCTCGATGTCGTACTTCTTCGCGGCGACCGTGCCGATGTCCCCCGTGCAGACGTTCACGACGCGGTACGGGATCTCGAGGGCGCGGTAGATCCCCTCGCCGTTCGCGCGGAGTTTCTCGTGCCACGTCCAGCTGTCCTCCGGCCGGCAGAAGACGAACTGCTCGACCTTGTTGAACTGGTGCATCCGGAAGAAGCCTTTCGTGTCGACGCCGTGGCCGCCGATCTCCCGCCGGAACTGCGTCGCGAGACCGGTCAGCGCGATCGGCAGGTCCGCCTCGTCGATGATCTCGTCCATGTGCATCGCGCCCATCGGATGTTCCGACGTCGCGATCAGAAAGAGGTCCTCGCCGTCGATCTTGTACATGACCGTCTCGAAGTCCCCGAGGTCGACGACGCCCTCGTAGGCCGCGCGGCGCATCATGAACGGGGGGAAGACCGGCGTGAAGCCCTGCTTCAACATGTAGTCGAGGGCGAACGTGAGCAACGCCTGGTCGAGGCGAACGAGGTCTCCCAGGAGATAGACGAAGCCAGCACCTGCGACCTTCCGAGCGCGTTCGAAGTCGGCGAGACGCAGCGCCTCGAGCAGCTCGCCGTGGGACTTCAACTCGAAGTCGAGCTTGCGCGGCGTGCCCCATCGAGCGACCTCGACGTTCTCCGTGTCGTCCTTGCCGACGGGGACGCTCTCATGGAGGATATTCGGCAAACGGAGGAGACCCTCGCGGACCTTCGCGGCGAGTCCGTCGATCGTCTTATCGAGCGCGTCGATCTTCTTCGGGAGGCCGGCCGCCTCCTTGCGAAGCTTCTCCGTCGACTTGCCGGCCTTCTTCGCTTCGGCGATGTCCCGCGTGATCTCGTTGCGGCGCCGTTTCAGGTGATCCGCTTCCGCGAGCGCCTTTCGCCACTCCTGATCCCACCGGATGACGTCGGCGAGGAGCTTCGCTTTGTCCGGTGCATTGCGCTTTGCGAGGTCTTTGCGGATGAGCTCCGGGTTCTCCCGCACGAGCCGGATGTCCAGCACGTCCGCCCCATGCGGCCGAGGCTATTTGTAAGTTGTTTGGAGGCCCGGCGTCTCGTGGGGACGACCTGTTTCTCCGGGGTGATTGTCACGGATGATAGAAGTGAGCAGACGCACGCGCTCCCAAATCTATCGCCTGCGAGAATGTGCGGTCCGGCCTTTAATAGCCCCAGACAAACCGAAGAAATGTCAGAGGGACCGCTGTGCCATCCCGCACGCTCCTCATCCATTCGGCCTTCGCGGCCGTCTTCGCGGTCATGGCCGTTTTCGCCATCGCGACGGCAAGCGGGACGACCTCTGCGTGGTTCTCCCCGGCCGTCTCGTCGCAGGCGTACGCGGCTTCGCTCATCGGGGCGGTCGTCGTTGCGATTGCCCTTGCCACCACGACCGTGAGCCACCTGGGCCGACTCGAGGACGCCCGCCGCGGAATCGCGCTCCGTATTGCAGGGATGCCGGAAGCGGACCTGTTGCCCGCTGGCGAGGCGACCCTAGTGACGGCCGAGGCGATCAAGATGATGCCGCCGAGCGACGAAGAAGTCGATGACCTCCTCACCGCCCTGGCGACGCCCGTCCCGGGAGCGCCGCCCGGGATAGAGATCGAGGTAACCGGGACCCTCGTCGAAGTGTCGGCCGCCCTCACGGCCGCGCGGGCTCGGAAGGAACTGATGAAGGCGCTCCTCGTCGAGCGCGCCCGCGTCGAATTGGCTCGCGCGTCGGCGGCTCCGAGCATCGCCGGACCGATCGTCGTCGCCTTGCTGTTCGCGGTCGCGGCGGGCGCGATGCTCCCCGGAGCGGAGACCTTCGCGGCGTCCCATTTCCAGTTGAACACGGCGCTCCTCCTGTTCCTCGGGTACGGATGGATGTTCCTCCTCCTGTGGGCCGTCCTCGGCCTTTCGCTTCTGACGACCCGAAGCACCTTCGACGCGCGAAATCTGGTCCCCGCGGCGAAGTGAGGACCTCCGCGACGACGCGGCCGCTTCCACCTCGCGAAGACTCGACCCCGCGAGAATTCGGATCCTTCGACCTGCGCCTCACGGGTCGTGAGATTCATGGCGGCGTGCGAAAGGCGTCACGTTGCGATGAGTCGATGGGCTCCCCTGGCGAGATCGGGTCGGTGGCTTGTCTGGACCCGAAAGTCATTCCGGCCAACTCGGGGGACTCCGCGGTTCGCATGGCCGTCTTCCGTTCCCACGTCGCCTCGATCAATCGGTGGTAGTTCTCGAGGTACTTCGCGGGCGTGTGATACGTCTCATAGGCCATCCGGGCGGCCCTCCGCTGGCCGTGCGCGAGGTCCCCGGCCTCGAATTCCTCGATTCCCGCGAGAATCCCTTCCGCCGTCGGCTGGATCGTCCGGCCACACATGCCGCCATGGAGAATCTCGGGGAGCGCCCCGGTCTCGGAGGCCAGAATCGGTGTCCCCCATGCGAGCGCCTCGAACGCGACGAGCGGCGCGTTCTCGTACCAGATCGAGGGAAGCAACAGAGCGCGGGCCCGCGCGTAGGTCGCATCGCGTTCCGCCGCCGGGAGCCAACCATGGAGCGCGAGGGGGGCGGACTGGTCGCGAGCCGCCTCAAGGACGCCGGCCTGGTTCCCTTTTCCAACGACGACGAACCGATGCGGTCCGCGGTACTGGGTTGCCGCGGTCGCGAGCTCTGGGATGCCCTTGTAGAACTCGAGGCGGCCGACGTAGAGGTAGTAGTCTCCGGGAGAACTCGCCTGGCCCGACGGATTGGGGTCCGGCGCGAAGTTCGGGATGTGGACGACCGGCGCTCGAAGGTACGGAGCGATCATGCCCCGCAGGAAGTCGCTCGGCGCGATCGCGACGTCCAGCGCGTCGAAGGGCTTGAGCCCGGAAGGCAAGTAGCGCCAGAGTTGCGGCGGCTTCCCCGAGATGGTGAGACAGGTCAGGCACGTCGGTTTCTCGCAGAGCCGTTGATTGAACTTGAACAGGTCGTTCCTCGGGCAGCGGACCCAATAGTCGTGGGCCGTGTACATCTTCAGCGCGGCGCTCGGGACGTTGATCAAGTCGAGTCCGAGCAACGAAAGGTTGTGGTAGTGGATGATGTCCGGTTGGACTTCGTCGACGAGTTGTCGGTGATGCCTCCGGACGCTGGGAGGCGCGCCGAAAATCCACGCGCTCAGCGGCTGGAAGCGCCCCGTCGCCGCTTTGATCGGATGCCGGATCACACCGCCGTCCCCGGCGTCGTCGAGGTCGGGCCGTCCGCGTTTGAGGGCCAAGGCCGCGGGCGAATATTCGACGTGGACCTCGTGGCCTTGCGCCGCCAGTGCTTCCGCCAAGTAGCGGACATGGTTCGCGTCCCCGCCGAGATGGTAGGGTGGATAGAACGCGGCGGTCATGACGAACTTGAGCGTCTCCATTCAGTGCGTCCCTCCGCACCGCAGATTCTGTTCCGCGGAGCATCGATCGAGCTCCCGCTGGGAGAGAATGGAGAGTCGGCTCGCATTCTGGTTCACTGCCTGAAAAATCCTCGCTCCGTCCAACCGGAGTGAAAATGGTGGACCATGTCCTATAACCTTTATGTTTCGGGCTTTCAAGGCGGCGGCGACTTGACTCCGGCACGGTTTTGAAGGACCACCGAAATTACGATGGGGATCTTCCCATGGCGCATCTTCGTGGTGAGGCCGATGGCCCGACGCCGCCGCCCGTCGCGGCAAGGGAGCCGCATCCGCGATGGACCCCCCGAGTCTACGCCATCGTGGGACCGGACGGAGCGGGGAAAACGACGATCGCCCGGGGGATCGTGCACCGACTGGCTCAGCGCGGGATCAAGACGCGGATTGTGTGGATGCGGTCGCCTCGGATCGTCACCCTCGGAGTCCTCGGGATCCTCCGGATGTCCAGGCTCGCCAAAACGGTGCGGATGGGCGACCACGACGACGTCCATGTCGACCTGCGTCGGCATCCCCGGCTGTTGCAATTGTACGCGTGGTCCGTGACGTTCGACTACTTCCTCGGCTACTTCGGAAAAGTCACGCTGTCGAAACGGATCCTTCGCCGCACGGTCCTGTCGGATCGGTTCGCCTGGGATACGCTCGTGGACCTGGGGCTCGCCTCCGGGGTCGACGAAGGGTTCTTGGATCTGCCTCCAGGGCGGATCTTGCTGGACCTGGCGAAGAAGCACCGGAGCGTGCTCGTCACCGCATCGAGCGAGGAACTCATCCGACGGAAGCCGATCCTTTCGCTGGACCCGCGGCTCGCGCGGCGACTCCGCCTCTATGCCTGGTTCGCGGACCGATTCGGATTCGGTCAAGTCGACAGCGGGACGACCTCGGAGGCGGAGAGCGTTTCCCAAGTTTCGGAATACCTCGGGATCGGTCCCGAGTGACCGGGGCCCCGAGGAAACCCCGATGCCTCCGATACTTAACACTCATATAGAGGCGCGATAAATATCTTCCAGCGCAGGAGGGCGACGCGTCTCATCGAGGCGCGCGGGGCCGGTGGGTTCGGGTTCCGCGACGTCGGGGACGCGAGGTCCTGAGCAGCGCGCACTGATTGACAAATCCGGAACGGGAGGGATCAAGAACGAAGATCGCGGTGGCCGCCCCGGAATTCGGGCGAATCTGGGGCGGGATCGGGACGTACCTCGGGCAACTCCTCCCCGGCATCGCACCTCGACACGACGTGACGATCCTCTGCGGCCAGACGCCGTCGTCGGACACCGGCTATCGCACGGTACCCCTCGCCAACGGCGGCGGCATGATGGCGAACTATTACCGGTTCCAGCGGGCGCTCCAACGACGATGGCCGGACCTCGTCCGCGAATACCGGCCGGACCTCCTTGTCGTCCACCACGCCCAGATGCCCGACCTCTGGACCGATTCGACGTCGTGCCCGACGGTCGTCACGACCCACACGACGATTCTCGGGCAGGCTCGCGGGATCCAAAGCGCGGTCCGGCACGGCGGCCCACTGGACGATTCGGAGCGGACGACCCTGGCGGTCCTTCCGGCCCTGCTCCCGATCGAGCTGTACTATTGGAACCGCGTCCGTCACGTCCTCTTCGTCTCGAATGCGGTTCGCCACGAAGTTGTCGGCACGTACGATCCGCGGCTCCGGACCTCGGCGCTCATTACCAACGGACTCGCCCTCGACGAACTCCGCGCGGCGGGCGGCACTTCGGATTCCTCCGAGGAACCGGGGTTCATTCTCTACACCGGACGTCTGCTCGGATGGAAGGGATTGGCGGTCCTCCTTCGTGCCATGGTCCACCTGCGGCGGCCGGAACGATTGGTCGTGACGGGGAGCGGGCGGGTCGACGCGTGGCGTCGGTACGCCCGGTCGCTGGGCCTCGGACCGGACCGGGTCGAGTTCCTCGGAGCGATTCCACGATCCGAGTTGCTCTCACGGCTCCGGCGTGCCACGATGGTCGCCCTCCCGAGCTTCATGGAGAGTTGTCCGTACTCGCTCATCGAGGCCATGGCGTTTGAGAAACCCGTTGTCGCCACCGCGATCCCGGGCACCGTGGACATGGTCGAGGACGGGGTCTCCGCCCTGTTGGTCCCGCCGGGTGACGCGAAGGCCCTCGCCGAGGCGATCGATCGCCTCCTCGGAGACGAAGCGATGAGACGGCGCCTCGGCCGGACCGCGGGCGCGGTCGCTCAGGAGCGGTTCTCGTCCGCTCGCATGTGCGCGGAGACGCTCCGATATTTCGAAGACGTGCTCGCGGCATCGTAACACAAGGAGGATCGAGCGGGTGGGGGGAAAGGGGTCGGTGGTTCGGAAACGCATTGTGCATTCCCGCGTCAACGAATCGCGGGAGGGGATCTGATGCGCGTCCTCTTCATTGGAGCCCACGTCGGCAAAGGGGGAGGCCTCGCCCTCCAGACGTTCCAGGTGTTCATGGGCCTCCGTCGTCACATCGATGTCGACCTGCTCTGCCTCGACGCGCTCGGGGTCCATCGGTCGATGGCGGAGATCCCCGGCGTCCGTTTCGCGGGGCCGTTGGTGTTCCCGAAGGGCATCACCTATCTGGAGCGGGCAGTCCGCGCGGTCCGGGATGAGTATGACCTGTTCCAAGTCCTCGATCCGTACTTCGCCTTGCCTGCCGCATTCTGGGCTCGCGTGTTCCCGCGGGCGGTCTTCTTCGGGACCGATCCTCGGGCCGAGGTTGGATGGCGGTACGGTCCTCACATGAACGCGTTCATGCGCCTCGTCATGGCGCCCCTCATTTCAGGCACCCCGCTCATCGTGAACTCGCAGGCCCTCGCCCAGCGGTTCCGGCGGTACCACCCCCGCATCATCCTCGGCGGCGTGGACACGCGCCGGTTCGACCAGCTGCCGTCGAAAGCCGAGGCCCGTCGTTCGATTGGGATTCGGGAGGGCCGAACCCTCCTCGTCACCGTGGGGAAGGTGATCCCGGTGAAGCGGTTGGAATGGCTGATGGAGGTGGTGCGGCGTGTGCCAGGGGTCGACGCGATGGTCGTCGGCGGATACACGGAGGAACACTACAGTGACGAGTACTATCGAACGTTGCTCGCGACGTATCCGGATATCCGGGATCGAGTCACCTTCACGGGCGAGGTGACGTGGGATCAGGTGCCCACGTATCTGGCCGCCGGCGACGTCTTCGTCTTCCCCTCGAAATTCGAAGGAATGCCGAACGCGCTGCTCGAGGCGATGGCCGCGGCGCTCCCCGTCGTCGTTTCGGACATCCCGCCGCACCGCGAGCTGATCCAGCATGGACGAACCGGATTCCTGGCGCGGGATCCGATGGAGATGGCCCATCAGGTTACGACCCTCGCGAACCACGAGGACCTGCGACACTCCGTGGGCGACGCGGCGCGGGCATATGTCCGGGAGCACCTGGACTCGGAGGCGTGCACCGCGGCCTTCCTTGAACTCTACAAAGGTCTCGTCGCAGGCGAGCCGGATCGCGGCGCGCCAGCCGACGAACCGGTCGAGCGTTCGAATACTCACCGCGACTGAGCGACCAGCGCGGACCACATGTCGACATACTCGTCCATCGCTCGGTCCACGGAAAATCGCTCCACCGCAATCCTTCGGGCTCCGTCCCGGAGTCGTCGCTGCAACGCCGAGTCCGCTTCGATTTCCAGGAGGCGTCCTCGGGCCTCCTCGGACGAACGGACCGCAAAGCCGCTCTCTCCGTCGACGACGGCTTCGTCGGTGCCCGGGGTGTCGGTGGTCAGGATCGGGATGCCCATCGCGAGCAGTTCGGGCCAGACGAGTGGGGGTGCGGCGATCGACCGAGGATCCTGGATCGGGCAGAGGAACACGTCCGCGGCGGTGCACGCCGATCGGAATACCTCGGGGGCGTTCACCACGCGGATACCCGGCCGCTCGAAATTCCGGAACTGCGGTTTGAAGTGTTCCGGCTTGAAGCAGAAGATGAACTCGAGCGGACGATGCTCGAGCGTGAGGGTCGCAATTCGGATCGCCTCCTGCAGGTCCGTCTCGTTCGTCTGCTGAGTGAAGCCCGTCCACAGGACGACGAACTTCCCCCGTTCAAGGCCGAGGCTCGCCCGTGCGGCGGCCCGCTTGTCGTCGGTTGGCGGCGAGAACCGGGATATGTCGATCCCCCAGCGGATGCGGCGGATGCGTCCCGATGGAAAGCCGAGCTCGAGGAGGCGCCGACGGTACGCTTCCGAAAACGGTACGATCACGGCGAAGCTCGAAAAGCTCGCCAACAACATGGCGTCATACAGGGGCCGATTGCGATGATACGTGGGCGCGGAAAGGGTCAGTGGGACCTTCCGGCTGATCGCCCGGAGGACCACGGTCGCGGGACCGAAGTTGTCCGCGAAGTGAATCACGTCCGCGCGAAACGTGCGCTGACGCCGTCGGACCTCTCGGAGGATGATCGGCACGTTCGTCGTCTTGCTCACATAATTGTTCACGCCCCCGAACTGCGAATGCTCGGCATTGAACCGGGCGTCGGGTCGAAAGTAGATCGGGATCTGGGGAACATGGCGGATCGGGAGGCCGTCCCCCGGCGTCGCTTCGATGTCCACGGACAAGGCCTCGACCTCGTGACCGGCCTGGAGGAGTCTCCGAATCATGTCGAGCCAGAAGTTCTTGTCCCCGGCGTGGCGGAACGGCAGGATCCGTTCGCCCACGATCATGATTCTCAACGCTGAGGTCACCGATTCGCTTGACGTCTCCTATGTATTTGAAATCCGTGCACGCGGGGGGCCTCCGACTCCGGGACTGAGCGATCTCGGCGGACGCTCTCGCGTTTTCCGAGGTCGACCGGCCCTGGTCCACGTCGAAACCGTAATCCCACGAATGGACCATAGGTAACAGCCAGCGGCAATCCTTGGGGCGGTGGGTGACCTGGCGGAGAAGGTCGTGAGCGGGGGCCCGGAGACGATCCGGTTGGACGACCTCTCGCAGCTGAGCGATATTCGGGAGGAGTGGGTGCGGCTTATGGCCCCGGATCCCTGCGACATCCTATTTCCAAACCCCCGACTGGGTCTTGGCCTGGTGGGAGACGATCGGTGGAATGCCACCGACCGAACTCGTCCTCTGGCGGGGCTCGTCCGGCGCGTTGGAAGGAATTCAGTTCCTCAGTCGTCTCAGGCGGCGCGTTCATCCGCGTCTGCCTCCCGCCTGGCCGATCTGGACGGTCACAGGCAGCGGCATTGGGGATGCGGACCACGTCGGCTGGCCCGTCCTCCCTCAGCACCGCGAGACGGCTCGGCATCACGCGTTGCGCCGCACTCGGGGCTCCACGTTGCTCTTCCAGGACCTCGATCCGGAAACGGGTGTTCCGTTCGTGCCTCCAGAGGCTCGATTGCTGTTCCGGAATCCATGCCCGCGACTCGCTCTGCATCCACCCGATGACATCCCCGCGAGCATGCGTCGCACCCAGCATCATCTTCGTCGGTACGAGAAAAGAGCCGACGCCGCGGGGATCACGTTCCGATGGATCCCGTGCAGGCAGATGGACGACTCATTCGTACAGCGTTTCTTTGAACTTCACAAATCGCGGATGGCGGAAAAGGGCGTGTCGAGCAAGTTCCTCTCGACCGAAGCGCTGTTGCGTCGGCTGATTGCGCGCGGTTCCGCCGAGCGGGGTCCCATTGCAATGGTCGCCGAACGGGACCGTCACATGATTGGTCTCCTTTGCTTCCTGCGTTGGGGAGACACCCTCGCGTACTATCAGAGCGGATGGACTCCCGAATTTGCATCCGTCGAACTCGGGAGGCTATTATTTAACGAATCGATCAAGGGCGCGGGAGCGAACGGACTCCGGACGATGGACCTGCTTCGCGGGAATGAGCAGTACAAGTATCGACTCGGCGCGGTCGACCGGTGGGACGAAACGTGGATCCGACCCGGTGGCTTGTCCGGTTCGATCCTCAAGCTTCTCGTGCCTGCCTATCGGTTCGCGGCGCGGCGAATGTGGACGGGCCAGCCCTCGAAAGCATCGTGACGGCCTTGACGGACCACGGGCCGGAACCGCCTGGTTCCGAAGGTCGCGACGGGGCTGCCGGCGCGATCGTCGCGGGCCTACCCGCGTTCCGTGCGGTGGGACAGCGCGCGGTCCCTCCCGGGAACCGGTCGATTTCGGAGGACGTACGGGATCGCACTTGGAACGAAGCGATGTCGCTTGCTGTCGATTAGCGTGAGATCCCCGACGCCGGAAAGCGTGTGGATGCCATCGGGGAACGGGCTCTCCGAGAACGGCTCGACGGTCGCGGCGGGCTCCTCCGCGAACTCCGTGGGGGTCAGGCGCACAACTCGGTTGATCACAATTCCGCCTCCATACATTCGCGAGCAATCTTGGGCTGGTCGGTACAGCATGCCGCCGTGAACGAAAGGCGTCCCGGCGGGCCGCGACGATCGAATGTCCGCCTTCACCGGGTTCAATGCGTGCGGTTCCCAGGGTCCCTCGAGGTTCCGGGCGTGCCATACGAACAACGGCATGTTTTCTCCAACGTCGCGATCGGTGCAAGTGAGCCACCACCGGCCACCGTGACGGAAAACGGTGGGGTCGAGGGCCGCGACCCCCGATAGAAGGGTGCCAACCTTCTCCCAGCGTGTCGGGAACTCGACCGCGTGGTGAAGGCCAATCTCCCTCGCCTCGTTCGTCTCCGGAATACAATAAATCTCCCCGCGGTCAACCACCAGGTACGGATACGACGCGTGGACCGGCAATTCGATCGCAACCCTGGGCATCCGTGGCGTCCCGGTCGCGGTGGCCTCGATGGTCCCGATCACGCCCTTCGAGGTCGCATACCGGAAATCTTCGTACAGGATGTGAGCAACCCCGTCGATCTGGGCCCCGAACGGATCCGCGATGAACCGCCCGCGCTCCGGAGGATCGAGCCAACGGACACGTTTCTCCCCGCGCGCTTCGAGGAAGTCACTGATGGGCACCTCGGCGATTCCGATGCACCATTCTTCGTGGCGAAGGAGAGCGCGCGCGGCCCGACGGACTGCGTGTCGGGTTTGTCGGACGACGAATCGCATCATCTGACGGTTCGAAGGAGTGAGCGATGGGGCGACCGGCGTAGGCGACGATGGGCCCTCCAGGTATGCGGTCTGGCCCAGGAGGAGGTCTTGACACACGTTCGCCGGCCATCCCACCACCCCGAAGTGCACCTCGTCAACGTTTTGTCGAAGGGAGTGAAGGGCCGTCCGAAAGTACCCGGTTCGGAGTGCGATGCCGCCGCCGCGACCCGCGACGCGGCGAAGGACCGCGCGCGTGACCGCGTCCGCGTCGTAAATGGGCCACAGACACGGCGGGATCCCCCGATACGGGGGTTCGTCGTCGTGCTGAAACGACCATACGCCGTACCGCGCCGCATGCAAGATTTCGCCACCGAGGATACCCAAGCCGCATTGGAGAAGGAAATCCAAGTCGTAGGCACGGATCCGGCGAACGTCGGATTCAGCGTATCGGTGAGTGAACTCGCCCTGGCTCGTCGGATCGCACCGCACAGATGGGACGCCTTGGAACGCGAGGGTCATGTCCACCGTCCGGAGTGCCCGGGGAGGGTGCGATGCGACATACGCGCGGAACAGCAGGCTCCCGCGTCGTGAGCCGTCGAACGATCCTTCCGGATTGAAGGCGAGCAAGGCGAGACTGGTTCCGGGGACCCGGCGCAATTCCTCGATAGATCGAGCCTGCCACGTTGGGATCTTTGGGCCGTCGCACAGGATGCCAAACCGAATTGGGCGGGGCGGAGCATTGCCTGGGAAGGGCCCCTCGGACATTCGTGCGCGAGACCGCCCCGAGATTATTTAGCCTATTCAGGCGAATCCCAGCCGCGCCGGCTTCCGATGTCGGCCGAGTCAGAGGCGCGGGCTGGTTCTTGGAAACCCTTCGGATTGCGATTGTCACCGAAACGCTCCCGCCGGCCCAGTTGAACCTGCAACCATGGAGATACCTGGGGGATCTCGCCGGAGCGCTCCAGTCGGAGGGTCACGAGGTCTCCGTGGTCACGAGCACCGAGGGCGTTCAACGATGGATCGGGGTGCCCGTCGAACGCCACGCCGACCGACACGATTACCGTTCCGCTCCCTCGCTTCGGAACGTGTTGCGAACCGGGCGATTCGACATCGGCGTGTGTCGGCTGACCGCGGGATTGTTCTTCTCGATGCCGCGGCATCCGCCCCGGGATGGATTTCGAGGACGCCTGATCGGGATCTTTCTTCGGCCCCTTCACAGCGGGCGAGACTTGGCGAAGCGATTTCTGGATCCGACGTTGGCCGCGGAGATTCGTCACGACCGGCATCACGCCGCGTTGTATGCGTCGCGGCTGCTTGGGACTTGGTCGAACGCTCCCGCGTATGTGGACCGCTACGTATTCCTATGGGATACGGACCGACAGTGTGGGACCGCAGCGGGGCTCCCGGCGTCATCCTGTGCGGTCATCCGGCATCCGTTCGATCCGTTTTTCCTGGAACGCGGACCTCCCGAGTTGGGCCCGCGACTCAGCGGCATCCTATCGCCCGCTCGCCGACGCGTGATTTTCACAGGTCCGCCGGAGGAATCCCGAGGGGTGGGCGACATGCTTCGGCTGGTGCATCGGCTTCCGAGGGACCCGGCGACTCAGGTCGTCTTGTTGCTCCGGGATGGGGCGTACTCCAAACCGCTGATCATGCGGACCCGTATCGGTGCTCACGAACTCGTCGTCGTTCGAGGCCTCCTTTCCCGAGAGGAACTGCGGGCCTCGTACCGGGTCTCGCAGGTCGCGGTATTTCCGTATCGGTTCGTGCGGACCGGACTTCCCCTCGTCGCCCTCGAGGCCGTTGCCACCGGGTTGCCCGTGGTGACGACGCGGGTCCATCCGATCCGGGAGTTGGAAGGCCGGACCGGTCTCCTCTTCGCGGACCCCGCCAACCCGCGCGATCTTGCTCGGACGGTTCAAAGTCTCTTCGACGAGGGAACCCGAGAGCGGATTCAGCGCGCGAATCGGCAATGGATTCAGACCTCTCCGGACTGGCGATCGGTCGCGAAGACCTTCGTTTCCCTTTCGGACGGGACTCGTCCACCGCGCGTGCGCGAAGGTTCTTGAGTCCTCGGACTTTTCCATTCCCGAGCGTGCTCTATTGATTCCGGGCACAGGAGTCCGTGCGAGGGCGGCGCCGTTCCCCTATGTCGGGCTCGCTACGGCCGTTCTCCTGCTTCACGCCATTCTCGTGGCGGTTCTCCCCGCGAACCCGTATCGCGCCGCCCTATCATTTGCCGCTCTCTTTGCGGTGGGCTATTGCACCGTCGCGCTGATCGTCGGCGACACAATTCGCCTTTCGGCATCGGAGATTCTCGCTTTTTCCATCGGGCTCACCATCTTCGTCACCTCCTTGTCCGCCCTCGGCGTCTCCCTTCTCGGGATTCCGATTACAGTCTTCGCCGTCGTCATCGTCGGGCTGCCAATCGCCATCCTCGCATGGTTCATGCGACGCCCCGGTGGAGGTTCGCTGACAGCGGTTACCAGGTTCGCACACGGCGTTTTCGATTTTTCGGACTACTCGAGGTCGGAGAAAGGAATTGTTGCCGCCCTCATGGCGGCGATCACGGCCGCCCTCGTCGTCCTCATTGCGCTCTCAGTGGTGCACTATCCCGACCAACTCTCCAGCGGCCTCGCCATCACCGGCGACGGGGACATTCTCCCGACGCAGTTCTACGTGGGCCAGCCACGGAACATCAGCGTCTCCGCCTTCGCCGGTTCGACAGGAGGTCCTTTCACGCTTCGGATCCGGCTCTTCCCCCAGACCGCGACCGGGAATGAGACGTTCCACAACGTGGTCCTGACGTCCCCCTTGCGGATGGATGCGTTCGCGGAACACAACGAATCCTTCATCCTTGGTTCGGGGGAGTCCTGGACCCGCCGGTTCTCGATCTCAATCGAACTGACCGGCGACCTGTACCTTCGCTTCGACTTGTTCCAAGTGATTGGCTCCAGCCCGGTCCTCGTTGCGACGAACACCTTGCCTGTGCACGTCAGGCCCTAAAACTGTTGAATCGACATCACGCGATAAACCGAAAACGTCTCATCCTGGTAGACCAAGGCGAAATTGGGATCTGTCGCGAACTTGCCGATTTGGGCCGCGGTCAACGGGGTCGGCCACAGCCCTTCGTGGAGGAAGTTGGGGCGCAACAGCGTCATCAGGCTATCCACGGCGACGTAGTCCCCGATATGCAGGATGTTCCACGCGTTCGCGTCGAGGGTTGCATTCGCGAACAGCCGAGCACTTCCGAAATCGGCCGGCATGTCCCCGAATCCCGAGAAGACGTCGACCGCAAGTTGATCGCCCCAGATGCGGCACGTATTGAGGGGAGCGCAATTTGGGTCGGTACTGAAGTGATCCGCCGCCCAATCCGCCGCCCGCAGCGAGTCGACGCCGAGGAACAGCGGCGAGTCGGTGGCCTGGTACTGCGGATACGGCTCGAAGAACATCCGGAACGTGATCGGGGCGAGATTCCCGCCCATCACGATGGCGGCGGAGATCGCAATGACGACCGCCGGCGGCGCCAATTTCTTCTCTCGTAGGACCCTCAGCATGCGTCGACTCGATTTCCAGAAGTCCGATCGGCCCCACCGAATCAGGGTCGCTGCGGCGAAGGGCGTGACGACAAAATTCGTGTATTCGTTGACTCGAAGCGGGACATAGTTCAGCGCTGTGGCGATGAGGGGAAGGGTGACGAAGATCAGGGATAGCGCCACGATTCCGTTGGCGACGGCAAACGGGTGGTGCCGGGTCACGCGATACCGTCGGACTGTGAAGAGAGCGAGCAAGAACATGGTGATCAGGGAGGCAGCGAGCCAAGTGATTTCGAATGTCGTGAAGGTCCGACCCAGAGGTGGCCTCGGTGTCCCCGGAATGGTTTCCTCTGGTGCAATGAGGTTCGTGACGGCGGAGACGAGCGTCTGCTCGTGGCCGAAGAAAATCGGGTAGGTAAAGACGTCGATGTAGACGAGCAGGAGCAAAACGAAGTACACGAAGAGAATCCCTACCCGAAGGGCGGGCAGATCCGGCCGGTATCGACGACGAAGGATCAGGAGCGAGAGAGCTCCGAGCCAGAACGCAAACACGTACGACGTGAGATGATGCGTCATCACGATCGCGGTGCCCACCACGACGAACATGACCTGCGCGCGGTGCTGGGCCCGGACCTCCACGGCTTGGCTCAGCAGCAAGAGAGAGAGCAGCGAGAGTCCGAAAAAGATGGTGCCGAAACCTTGTTGGACCGGCTCATTGAACAGGATGGAGGGGGTCCCCAGGTACAGGAGGACGGCGACCGCCGCGGTCCGAGGTCCGAACAGTCGTCGGCCAATTGAGTAGACGATGGCGGGAATCGCGAGAACCCTGAGTATTGGCTCGATCCAGAGGTACCCGATGTCGGCAGGGAGCGGCGCATTCAAGATGACATACCCGACGAACACGTTCCCGACCGGATAGAACGAGTACGTTCGCGCGAAGGCGAGTCCGGTCCCGGGGTCCCAGAATCCCGTGTCGATGAGGTCCTGCGTGAAGGAGAAGTTGAAGATTGGGTCCGTCGAGTATACGACGCCGTGCGGAGCGGCAATCGGATACAGGAGGAAAATCGCGATGATCGGGGCCAAGAGGAACGGAATTTTCGGAGTTCGAACGAAGGCCACGTAGAACGGTGCGCAGATCATCGCGAGCGTGATGAGCAGGAACGCGCGCTGCGTTCCGACGGCTCCGGTCTTGAGCCGATAGACGACGTAGATTAGCCCGATGAAGCCCAGGAGACACGTGACGAGGGCGGCGATGTCGAGCGTTGCAGGGCGCCAGACGCGCTTGGCCAACAATTCGTCGGAGCGCACTCCGGACCTTAAGGGTTAGCGCACCGTGATGTCGAGGACCGCTTCATCGTCGGCCCGTGACGACTCGATAGGTCGCGCCATGACGCCGGACGCGCCCGGCCTTCTCGAGGCACCGGAGATGGTACGACGCGAGCTGCCGGCTGATGCCGAGCACCTTGGCGATCTCCGCGGCCTGCGCGTTCTCCATCCGTCGGAGCGTGAGCAACACACGGAGGCGGATGTCGCGATACTCCCAGTGCCGCGCATAGAGCCGGTTCACCTCGGCTTCTCCGCCGGACACGTAGTACCGGCTCCGGCCGTTGATCTCCTGCTTGTAGATGAGTCCGTCCTGGACCAACGAGTTCAGGTGGTACCGCGCGGTGCCGACCGCCAGGCGGAGGGACCTCGCGACGGACCGGAAATGGTCGCCTGGGAGCAGGCGCAGATGGTCGTAGATCTGCCGGCGGACGGGATGCTTGAGTCCGGCCAAGAGGCCGAGTCCGATCAACAGCGAGCTTCCCCCGTACGGCAGCACCCGCGCGCTCGTTCGGGAGGTCGCCCAGACGAGCATGCTGATCGCCCCGACAGTGCTCGCATAGGCGTAATCCCTCCGGCTCCACCCCTCCATGAGAACCTGAACCCCGTCATTCATTCAACACGACGTATTTCAATTCTCTGGTGACAAATATTGTCCCACGCGCGGAGGCGCATCCGCGTTCAGCGTGCCGCTTCGACCTTCGAGGAACGGACTTCCACGCGCTGCGGAGCGATTGCCGGTGCGACCGTCAAGCGAGCCACGAGTTCTCGCACGGCCTTTCGGACGTACCGTTGGCTCACCGACCTCGGCGCGACGACGAACAGGAACGCCTGCGAGCCGACCTTCGTTGCGACGATCTGTCGATCGCCGCTCGCGACCGAGATCGAGCGGGAACTGGGCCCGCCAAGCGCCTCGACGATCGTGTCGACGGAGGCCAACATCGTCGCTGCCATCACGCTCACGACGTCCAACCGGATGCCGTCGCGCGTCCATGAGGCCAAGACGGATCCGGTCCTTCGGAGGAACAGGACCGCGTCGAGCCCGCCATCCGTGTCGATCGCGGAGAGGATCGACAGCGAGGCGTTCTCCAGTGCGGACAGCGATTTTCGACCCAGACCGACCCCTTCCACTCCCCCGGAGGCAGACCCATTGGTCTATCCCCTCAAAAAGGTAGCCATGCACGCCTGGAGCTGCGCCGACATGAAGCGACGGACAAGGTCTTGCCGATTCTTGTTCACGCGCTTGCAACGTTTCCGCGATTCGCCGACATTCCAACGAACGATAATGGCGTTTCTGCCTCCGCCATCGTTCGGTCGCTTCGCCGATGTCTTCGGCAAAACGTGTGCCAGAAATCAGATAGCATACCCTTTGCTGAATACCGGATGAGATCAAGGGCCGTGGACGCGAGGGTTCAGGGCGGGGCCGAGCGACTGGCGCGGCCGCGCTCACGAGATGTCGAGACGACGTTGCATTCGACGTCAACGTCTCGCCGGGTTCCCGGCGCGCGGTCCCTGGATCGACGTGCGTTGGGTCGGTCGTAAGGAATCAGGTCGTTGGAGGAGGGCAAAGTCGGATGGGACAACCAGGGGACGAGTGGCCGTTATCAGGAGGAGCTATCGGAGCGCGAGCTCCCAGCGGTCCGACCATCGGCTCATTCCCGCTCCCTGCGCTGCCGGTTGATCCGGCTCCCCAAATCCCATATGGAGAGATCGCGAACCCGGTCCTCGAGAGCCTCTCGATTCTGTTGCCGGCCCTCAACGAGGAGGACGGAGTCGCCGACGTGCTCAACCGGATTCCGCGGCTGACGCTCCAGCAGAGAGGTTACGCGTACAGCGTCCACCTGCTCGATGGCGGTTCCACGGACCAGACCCGTGCGGTCGCGAAGCGGCTCGGGGCCGAGGTCTTCATCCAGAGTGGAAACGGAAAGGGATCCGCGTTTCGGGAATTCGTCCCGAAGATTCGCGATCAGTACGTCGTCCTCTTGGATAGCGACGGCACCTATCCGCCGGAGGTCATCCCGGACATCGTCGGGAAGCTCGGTGCCGGGTCTCCCGTCGTCCTCGGCTCCCGCCTCCGAGGCTCCATCAACGACGGTGCCATGTCGATGGCGAATCGCATCGGCAACCGGGTGTTGAGTTGGCTGGCGTCCTTCCTGTTCGCCACACCGATCTCCGACGTCTGCAGCGGCATGTGGGGATTCGTTTCCGATCGGCTCAAGTCGCTCGGCCTGACCGCGACCGGATTCGAACTCGAGGCGGACCTGTTCGCCGAGTGCGCGCTGAAGGGCATCCCGATCACGGAGGTTCCGATCCGATACGACCGCCGCATCGGCGAAGCCAAGCTCCATTTGCACGAGGGCGTCCGAATCGCCCTCGCACTGCTGAAGAAGCGGATCGGGTCCGGTGCCGCCGCCGCGGCGAAAGAGCCCCGGCTGTCATTCAGCAGCTTGCACGCCGAGCACACCGAGCGCTAGGAAGCCCCTTCGCGGATGAAAATCGATGAGCCGTGTAATCGAAACTTCTTTATGTAGGAATCTCCTCGATAGGGGGCAGGGTGGGGTCCCATGAACCTGCTTCGTCCGCGCAATTTAGCCTTACTTTTCGCCGCATACTTCGGCGTCATCGGTTATTACGCGGTGCAGGCCGCGCGGCGCGCCAGCTCGGGGGGGTATTCGGCCGGAATTTCCACCACGATCTACCAGACGACGATGGTCGGGGGCGTCCTGGTCCTCGTGGGGATCTTCATCACGGCCTCGATTTCGCCGCACATCAAAGGCGGACCCCCTTCGCGCTCGACCGCGAACCCCAGGACCGGCCTCGTGACGCGGAGGCTTCGCCGAGACTCCGCCCAGACGTCGACCGATTACCGAGCGAATCGGCCCGCCGAATCCGCGTGGCCAGACGCCGATGACTTCCTGGCAGATGCCTCGGACTTCGACCGGTCCGGATACCAGGATCTTGAACAGGCTCAGGATGCCGCGGCCGTGTCGGCGGCCTTGTCTCGGTTGGTACCGACGGGCGAGCCTTCCGCCGCGGGGACGCTGGCGGAGCGCCTGTCCGGAATGCGCGCACGGAGCTCCGCGGTACTCGTCTCCGAAGGGAAGGAAACCGCGGGCGTCTTGCTCCGGCTCGTCAACGACATGAAACCACTCTTGGCTGCGGCGAAGAAGGTCGGTCTCGACCTGCCCGAGCTCCGGCGGTTGGTCGCAGAGGCCGCAGCGGGCCATGACGCCGATCTCTCGCAGCGCGTGCGACTCGTCGAACAGGTGAAAGGCACGCTCGAAGCGGCGCTCGTGGAACGCATCGCGGAATCGGTGCAAAAGGTGCTCCTCGACATCGAGCGAATGAAGTCCGCGACGCAGCAGGTGCACGCGGCCGAGATGACCGCGGCCGAGGCGGTCGCCTTGCTCGACACCGGTAACTATGCGGGCGCCGTTGATCGGGCAGAAAAGGCGCGCGAGGTCCTGGAGAAGCACGTGGTCGGGTTGCCTTCGCGACTGGAGGTGGCGTCCGCCCCAAGTTCGTTCGTTGCCTTGGCAGGTCCGGCCTTTTGCGCCGTGGCGTTCGTCGCCGTTTCGTCGATGTTGTTGCCGGGCGTCGATGGGTTCTTGCTCTTCAACCGCGAGTTGAACACCGCGGCCATTCTCACCCTCAGCTACGGGTGGTTCGGTCTCATCATGTACGCGCTCATGTCCGTCTACTATGTGGTGCGCCCGGCTTCGACGAAGCCGTCCGCGATGGAGCGAATCGTGCGCCGACAGTAGGCCGGTTCGTCGAGTGATCTCTGCGTAGTCGCCGATTGACGACTTTATCCGCCCGCAAGAAGCCCGTTCTCGCATGGAGAGATCGTTGAGTCTCAACCATACGCGTCGAGAATTTTTTTACCGCAT
>Ga0209803_1000582_pt1 | contig 24413 bp, 27 predicted proteins | sample GraSoiAngelo_138_FD_185895 | JGI IMG/M metagenome (GOLD analysis project Ga0209803, IMG submission 185895) | Grasslands soil microbial communities from the Angelo Coastal Reserve, California, USA - 14_0929_09_40cm (SPAdes) (version 2) | ecosystem: Environmental > Terrestrial > Soil > Grasslands ...
TAGTAGCTTTCTGTTTATCTGCCGCCTTCTGCGTCTCGACCGCCTTCTGTATCTCGTCGGCAATTGACGACTTCGTCTCACCCTTCGCAGGCGGCTTGGGCTCCTCCGCCGCTTCCTTGAGAATCTCGTCGTATTCATTCTGTGTGATGATTCCCTTTTTCAGCAGTACATCGAGAATCCTTCGATCGTCCGCCGACGCGCTCGTGACGATCACCGGCAAAATGGCCAACACGAGTGAAGCAATTTTGAGCCTCATTGCAACCTCCCCAACCATGGACGTACCCACCACTCCACGATCGGAGAGGATGATATATTACATATAGTTTATGTGTCAATAGTATATCTTTATTATCTATAACATGCTGAAATAGCAGTGATTGTATTGTCTGGCATCAGCTTTCTGAGGGAAGAACGCGAACACAACGATTAGCAGATCAGGCAGGAATTGAAGGCAGTCAGATGCCCCAGCCGCCGCTGAGGTGGATGTTCGTCCCCGTGATGTAGCGGGCCTCGTCGGAGAGGAGGAAGCGCACGGCCCCCACGGGATCCTTCAGCTCGCCGACGTAGCCGGCCGGGATCTTCTTCACCATGCCAGCCAGCTCCGCCTCCGGGGCGCTGCCCGAATTGACGAAGCCAGGCGAGATCGCGTTGACCGTGATCCCGTACGGCGCGAGCGCCTTGGCCAGCGTGCGGGTGAGAATCAGGACGCCGGCCTTGGCGATGTAATGGGCGGTCACCTCCGGCTGCGCCACCATCTGGTCCGCGTTCGCCATCGAGAAGCTAATGATCCGCCCCGACTTGCGGGCCTTCATGCCCGGCGTCACCGCCTTGCTCATGTAGAAGACGGCATGGAGGTTGTGCGCGAACATCGCGGTCCAGCCGGCCGGCGTCTCATCGAGGATGTTGACCCGGTGATAGGGCCCGGCGCCGTTGATGAGAGCGTCCACCGCGCCGAACTCCTTCTCGACTTTGCGCACGAAGGCTTCGGCGGCCGCCGCATCGGAGACGTCGCACCGCTCGGCGAGCGCGCGCCGCCCGGCCTGCGTGATGCGCGCAGCGGTCTCTGCGGCTTCCCGCTCGGATGTGCGATAGCACAGGGCGATGTCCCACCCCGCCGCGGCGAGGTCCAGGCCGATCGCGCGGCCGATCCCTTTCGCCCCGCCTGTGATCAACGCCACTCTAGCCATCGCCAGGCTTTATAGCACTCCGCTCCAGCCCTGACAATCCTCCCCCGGAACGCCTGCCCATTGACTTTTTCGTCAGGCCTCACACACTATACAGCCCTATGACACAAGCCGCCAAGCTCCGCGAGCTGATGCGCCGGCCGGGGATCATCAAGACGGTCGGCGCCCACGACGCGCTCAGCGCCAAGCTGATCGAAGAGGCCGGGTTCGACGCGATCTGGGCTTCCGGCTTCGGCATCTCGGCGTCGCTCAAGTGCATTCCCGACGGCAGCTTCCTCACGATGACGGAGCAGCTGGAGGTCACGAAGAACATCGTCGAAGCCGTACGCATCCCGGTCATCGCCGACTGCGACACCGGCTTCGGCAACGCCCTCAACGTGATGCGGACCGTCCAGGACTACGAGAAGGCCGGGATCGCCGGCATCTGCATCGAGGACAACGTGTTTCCCAAGCGCTGCTCGTTTTACGCCGGCGTCCGCCGCGAGCTGGTCTCCATCGACGAGCACGCGGGCAAGGTCCGCGCGGCCAAGTCGGCGCAAGCCTCGCCCGATTTCGTCGTGATCGCCCGCACCGAGGCTCTGATCGCGGGCTGGGGGCAGGAAGAGGCCTTGAGGCGCGCCGAGGCCTACGCCGGCGCCGGCGCCGACGCCGTGCTCATCCACTCCAAATCCCCCACCTTCGATGAGCTTCGCGCCGTCGCCCGGCAGTGGTCCGGGCGCGTCCCGCTGGTGGTGGTGCCCACCATTTTCGGCGCGGTCACAGCGGAGGAATTGGAGCGGCACGGCTTCAAATTCGTCATCTTCGCCAATCAGGTCATCCGCACCGCCATCAAAGCCATGCACGACACTCTGGACGTGCTGAAACGCGAGAATCGCGCCGAGGCGGTGTCGGACCGCATGGTGACTTTACAGGAGGTCTACGACCTGGTCGGCGTGACCAAGATGGAGGAAGACGAGCGCAAATTCCTGCCTGTCGGCACCGAGAAGATCACGGCCATCATCCCGGCGGCCGGCTTCGAGAAACAGTTGCTGCCCCTGATTCAGGACAAGCCCAAGTGCCTGCTGGACATCAAAGGGAAGACCATCCTCGAACGGCAGGTCGCGGCGCTGAACGAGGTCAACATCAAGGACATCGCCGTCGTCCGCGGGTACCAGAAGGAAAAGATCGCCTTCCCCAACCTGCGGTACTACGACAACGATCGGTACGAGGACACGGGGGAGCTGACGTCGATCTTCTGCGCCGAACAGGAGCTGAAGGGACGCTGCCTGCTCCTGTACTCCGACATCATCTTCGAGACCGGCATTCTGCTGAAGCTCTTGAAGAGCTCCGCGGACATCACCATCGTCGTGGACCTGGCCTGGGCGGACCAGCGCAAGCTGCAGCGACCGCACTTCAAGCCGGACCTCGTCCTCCTCGACAACCCGCCGGCGACCGGTTACCGGTTCGTCCCGCCGGACGGGCCCGACCGGCTGGTGAAGATCGGCCAGCACCTGGACCCGGAGCGGGCCCACGGCGAATTCATCGGCCTGGCGATGCTCTCGGAACAGGGCGCCGATCAGTTCAAGTCAGCGTACAAGAGCGGGGCGAAGGACCCCGAGGCCCCCTTCCACGAAGCGCCCTCGCTGACGAAAGCGTCCCTCACCGACATGCTGCAGGATCTGGTGGACCGAGGGCATGACGTCTCCTGCCTCACCATCTACAAGGGCTGGATGGAGGTGGATACGTTCGAGGACTACCAGCAGGCCTGGGCAGAGCTCAAGAAATAGACGCGACATGCCGGAACCGACCGGGACGGCCAAGCTTGCGGGCGAGATCCTCCCCGGCGTCTATCACTTCACCATGCACGACGACCGGATCGACTTCCAAAGCGACAGCTACGCGATCATCGAAAATGGCAAGGCCATCCTCATTGACCCCCTGCCGATGGCCAAAAAGGACCTCAAAAAGCTCGGTCCTGTTGAGGCCATCTGCTTGACCGGATCGTGCCACGAGCGATCGGCATGGCGCTATCGGCGCGAGCTCAAGGTGCTGGTGTACACGCCGCAGGGCGGAGTGGATTTCGAGGAGACGCCGGACCGTTGGTACAAAGCCAACGACCGCCTGCCGGGCAACTTGCTGGCGGTCCACACACCAGGTCCCACTGAGGCCCATTATTCCTTTTTCCTGGAGCGGAATGGAGGCGTGGTCTTCTGCGCAGACCTGCTCACCAATGCCGGTGGAAAAGGGCTGGCCTTCGTCGCCGGTGAGTACCAGGACGAGCCGGCGCGCACGCGCGCGAGCGTCCGCAGGCTGTTGGAGTTGCAGTTTGAGGTACTCTGCCCGAACCACGGTGATCCCGTGCTCGTGGGCGCCAAGAAGGCGATCGCCCAGGCGCTGAAGAAAGACGCGGCTATTTCGGCTTGAGGCTGGGGAAGAAGGCCGCCAGTCTCACTGCCAGTCCCACATCCCCTTCCATCTTCAAACGGCCGCTGAGGAACGCGGACACGCCGTTCAGCCGTCCATCGAGGATGGCCACGCAATCCTCTCCTGCCATCCGAAGCGTGACGTCCGGCGTGGGATGGATGCCCGGCGAGACCCGGCAAGTCTGGTCTGCGATGTGGAGCTGATAGTGCCCCCCTTCGTCTCCGGACAGGTCGAACTGATACACCGCGGTCACGCCTTCCGCCGCCGCGGCATGGAACCGGGATGGGAGCGCCTCGAAGAAGGTGCGTATGGCTAACCCGCTCATTTGACAAGCCTCATTTCACTATGCGAAAAAACGCCATGACCTGCCCGAAGTGCGAAAACCCGACCGTGCCGGTGACCCGGGACGGCGCCACCACACAGGTCTGCGCGGCCTGCGATACCCCTGATCGGACTTGCACCTGGTGCAAGGTCGCGATGTCCAAGCGCCTGGTCGGCAACGGCACGTACCTGCACTACCTCTGTCCGAAGTGTAGGTTCCAACATACCGCCAAGCTCGCATGAGGCCATTCGCCTCATTCGTTACCTGAGCAGGCGAGTCACTGCCAGGAGCAACACCAGCCCCGCCATCCCGACGCAGAAGGGAAAGACCGAATAGGTCAACACGCTCTTCAGCAGGCGCTGATCCGACCAGTCTGTATGGCGCGCCTGTAGGTCCCGATACACGAACTCGTACGCCAAGACCAGGTTGCTCATGAACAGGACGAACGTGCGGAGCGTGCGTCCCCACGTATAGTTGCCGCTGAGCAGGAAATCCAGAATGAAGAACCCGCCGGTCGCATGGACGATCGGGATCACGACGACGAGGAAAAAACCGCCGTAGGATCGGACATTGAGGGAGCCTCCCGCCGGCACCGGCCCGCTCATGAGGGCGGCGCAGGCGGAACCACTTCTTTAGGTTGCGGCGGCGGCATCGGCATCTTCTGCGCCGGACGAACTCGGCCTTGTTTGCAGTCAATGCAGATGCGAGGACGATCCTTCAGGAACCTCCCCCCGCTGAGGCAGGCGTAATGGACCATCTCGTTGCACACCGTGCACCGAGCCCACCCGCCGGTGAAGAATGTGATGTTCCGGTAGAGGACCTTCCGGCAGACCGGACAGGAGGTAGGCTGGATCTCCAGCGTCAGCAGCTCGATCCCCTGCTTGATGCGTCGCCACCCCATCGCGGCGCTCAGTATAGACAAGCCGGTCCGATCCGGCAAGCGTAGGGGCACGGGCATGCCGTGCCCCTACCTTGACAGATCATAACGGACTCGGTACATACCGCCGGGATGAGGCAAGCATGAGGACCTTCCTGGCCGGCGCGCTGATCATCATGTGCGTCGCGCCCACACGCGCACAGGCCATCGAGCTCCAACCGAGCGCCGAACAGATCGCCACGGCACTGGAACGCGGCCGGGCCGCCGCTACCACCCGCACCCCGCCGGTCGAGCTGTACTCGTGGTTCGGGCCTCCGAGCGATCCCGCGAACGAGTTCCGGCCCCGCGGGTTCCTCATGACGAAACTCTCGGGGCTGGCCGTGCTGTCGGCCCACTTCGCGCTCCGCGCCCAGCACCCGAAGGAGCAGGAGATCCGGCGGATATTGGACGACCAGTACCTCCAGGTCAGCATCACGCTCTACGGCGACCGCCGCGACTTCGCGCAGAACACCTTCCTCATGCTGGTGCAGGGCGACCGGAAGATCATGCCAGTGCGCATCCGTGCGGACGACACGGCCGATCGCACGTCCGCCTGGCCGAAATCCCCGGCCTATCGCGCCAAGGTGGTCGCGTCCTTCGCGTATGGCGACTTCGATCCACTCGCGAAGACCCAGCTCTCCGTCTTCCCACGGACCGGCGGGGAACTCTCGTTCGACCTGGACTTCGCCGCGATTCCGTAGAGACCCTTCGCTCTGCTCAGGGTGACAGACGTGTGTCATTCTGAGCGTAGCGAAGAATCTCGGCTGCTTGCCGGGCAGGAGCAGTTGCGTTGACACCCTCCAGGTGCTTTGCTAACCTGCGCAACCGTATGGACATCAAGACTTACCTGGAGCAGAAACGGCAGGACGTGGACCGTTTCCTCGAGTCCATCATGCCGGCCGAGGACGCCCGTCCCGCAACACTCCACAAGGCCATGCGCTACAGCCTGTTCGCCGGCGGGAAACGCGTGCGGCCCATCCTGGCCATCGCCGGCTGCGAGGCCATCTGCGGCGCCTCGCCGCTCATCCTGCCCCTTGCTTCGACGCTAGAACTGATCCACACCTATTCGCTGATCCACGATGATCTGCCTGCCATGGACAACGACGATTACCGGCGCGGCAAACTGACCAACCACAAGGTTTTCGGCGAAGCCATGGCCATCCTAGCGGGGGATGCGCTGCTGACCATGGCCTTCGATCTCGCCAGCCGGCCCGAGCTGGTCAAGGGCCTCGATCCCCGCGCGCAGGTGCGAGTGGTCCAGGAACTCGCCGCCGGCTCCGGCAATGTCGGGATGGTGGGGGGACAGGTGGCCGACATTGAGGCGGAAGGCAAGGACATCGACCTGGCGACGCTGGAGCGCACACACCGCTGGAAGACCGGCAAGCTCATCCGCGCCTCCGTCCGCATCGGCGGGATCGTCGGCGGCGCCACCGACCGACAATTGGACCACCTCACCGCCTACGCCGAGGACATCGGCCTGGCCTTCCAGATTGCGGACGACGTGCTGAATATTGTGGGCACGCGGGAAGAGCTCGGAAAGGACGCAAACACGGACGCCTCTCGCGGGAAGAAGACCTACCCGACGTTCTTCGGCGTGGACGGTGCCCGCAAGCTGGCCGAGGAACGCGTCGCCTCCGCCATCGCCAACCTCAAGGACTTCGATCGGAAAGCCGATCCACTCCGCGAGCTGGCCCGCTACATCACCGCCAGAAAGAATTAACGGGAAGGGGCGCGTCTTGGCGCGCCTGGGGAGGGTGGGTGCAACGGTTATGAAAGCGCTCGTCACAGGCTCCACCGGTTTCGTCGGCGCTGCCGTCACGCGGTGCCTGCTCGAACACGGCGTGGACGTCCGCGTCCTCGTGCGCCGCGACAGCGATCTGCGCAACCTCGAAGGGCTCAAAGTCGAGCAGGCCTACGGCGACCTGCGCGATGTCGCGTCCCTACGGCAGGCCCTGGCCGGCTGCCGCCATCTCTACCACGTCGCCGCGCTCTACGCCCTGTGGGCGCCCGATCCGCAGATCTTCTACGACACCAACGTCACCGGCACGCGCAACCTCATGGAGGCGGCGCTGGACAGCGGCGTCGAGCGGATCGTTTACACCAGCACCATCGGGGCGATCGGTCTGCCGCCGGGCGGCGGGCCCGGCGCCGAAGACACGCCGGTGTCGCTAGGGCAGATGGTGGGCCACTACAAGCGCTCGAAGTTCCTGGCCGAGCAGGAAGTGCGCACGCTCGCCTTGGCGGGGCTGCCGGTCGTCATCGTCAATCCCAGCGCGCCCGTCGGCGCACGCGACATCAAACCCACGCCGACCGGCCAGGTGATCGTGGACTTCATGAAAGGGCGGATGCCCGCCTACATCGAAACCGGCATGAACCTCGTGGACGTGGATGACGTTGCCGCGGGGCACCTCCTGGCCATGGAAAAAGGCCGGATCGGCGAGCGCTACATCCTCGGCAATCGCAACCTGATGCTCCGCGAGGTGTTCGCGATCCTGAGCCGGCTGACCGGCGTGCCCGCCCCGACCCTCAAGCTCCCGCGCTGGAGCATTCTGCCGCTGGCCTACGCCAACCAGTGGCTGGCCGACTACGTGACGCACCGGCCGCCACGCATCCCGCTGGAGGGCGTCAAGATGGCCAAGTACGTCATGCATTACGATTGCTCCAAGGCCATGCGTGAGTTGGGCCTGCCGCAGACCCCGGTGGAGGTCGCGCTGGAGAAAGCCGTGCGCTGGTTCCGAGATCACCACTACGCCTAAATGGAATTCCTGATCCTGCTCGGCAAGACCCTCCTCCTCCGCCCGTACGTCTTTCTCTTCCTGGCCATCGCCCTCGCAACTTCCGTTTGGCTGATGGGAACGAAGCGGACGGCGCTCTTTTTCCTGCTCACCTGGGCGACCGCCTTCCTCTGCGAGTTCTCCTCCACCCGCACCGGCATTCCGTTCGGCTGGTACTTCTACACCGGTTCGACCCGCGGCCAGGAGTTGTATCTCAGCAACATGCCGTTCATGGACTCACTGTCGTTCTCGTTCCTCCTGTTTACGAGCTACTGCCTGGCCTTGGTCTTTCTCCTGCCGGGCCGTGGCCATGGGCTGTCCTCGGAGTTGCACGACAACCCGGCAATACGCCGGTCAGGCCATGCCCTCGCGCTCACGACGCTCTTTTTTGTGCTGCTGGACGTGGTCATCGATCCTGTCACCCTCCGAGGGGACCGCTGGTTTCTCGGCAAGATCTACTTCTACCCGGAGCCGGGCGTGCACTTCGGCGTACCGATCGCGAACTATCTGGGGTGGGCCGTGGTGGGCTTGGTCGCGTTCGGCCTGTTCCAATGGATCGACCGCCGCCTGCCGGACCCCGTGAACCCGCCCACCGTCACGCGCCCGCTCCTGCTGGGATGTGCCCTCTACTACGGCGTCCTCGCGTTCAATCTGGCGGTCACCTTCTGGATCGACGAGCCCGTGATCGGCATCACCGGCCTCTTCATGTACCTCCCGATCACGGCGTTCCTGCTGCTGAAACTGGCCGGACTGCTGCCGGCGCCTTCGGTCTAGTCGTAAGATTTGATCAGCAGTATAATGCAAAAACTTGTCATAGACCCTTCACTTCGTTCAGGGTGACAGAATTCGGCAAGGTGCTTATGATTCGAAAGCTCATCATCGCAGCGCTCCTGATCCCCATCGTCTGGTTAGGCAGCGCGGCCATGCACTTCCCCCGTGTCTTCCAGGTCATGCTCATGATTTACATCCTGCTGGGCCTGGGCGTGTTCCTGTTACTGGATGCGCCGTCCCTGCCCCGGGTCGAGGGATGGAAAGCCGTGGCGGCGCTGGTCGCGTTCTACCTGGTCATTTCCGCCGCTTACATCCTGGGCGCGTCCTACCTGCCCCAGTACGATCCGGCCGTGGAGATGAGCAAGATCGAGAAAATCGTGAAGCCGAAGCTGGAAACCCCCGAAGCGCGCCGGGCCCGATTGGAAGCACTGCTCAAGAAATCCGAAGAATTGCAAGCCAAGACCAAAGCCCTCCAGGCTAAACTCGACAAACTTGCGCCGGCGCCGAAGCCGGCCGTTGGGGTACAGCCGGCTGCAGCCGGACCGACTGACATCATCGCTCGCGGCAAGGAGGTGTACGACTTGCAGGAGTGTTACAACTGCCACAAGATCGGGGGCAAGGGGTCGGTCAAGAAGCGAGGGCCGGAACTCGACAATATCGGGAACTTGTTGACACAGGACGACATCAAGAAGAAGGTCTTCGATCCCGGCTACCTCTATGCCGACGGCTTTGAGAAGGAACACAAGAAAGGGCTCATGCCTGACAAATACAAAGAGCTGATGACCGATGAAGAGGTGAATGCCTTGGCCGCCTATGTGGCAACGCTGAAGAACCCGGCCGTGTCGACTCCCAAACCGATCTTCGTGAAGACCAAGGTGGAGCACGGCTTCATCGTGTATGGGTACGTGCGTGACAAGAGCGGCAAGCCGGTCCCGGACCTACCCGTGACGGCCCAGCCCTTAAAGGAAGGCCGCGAGGGTCACACGGTCAAGACGAACAAGGAAGGCTACTACGAGATTTTCCTCCACATCCACAACGAGGATGTCGGCACCAAGATCGCCGTCTCGGCAAACAACGTGAAGAAGGAGATCACCGCCAACTACAACCCCGAGGACAAGGTTACCAAGCGCCAGGCGGCCGTGGACCTAGTACTCTAGCCCTAACCTAGACAGGTCGGTCGGCCTAACTCTTTGGTGTAGGCAAACACGGTTGTTTCGAGCCAGTTCTACCCAAACGTCTAATTTACTCCCCGTCTCCTATTCGGGAAACTGAGCCCCATTATCCTCACGCCCCATCAAGGAGGTCCCATGGTTCTTGCCTCTCTGATGCTTGCCGGAACACTCGCCAGTGGGGGGCTTGCGGTCCCTGTCCAGAGCAGCATGCCACAAGCCTGCTTCGTTTACGGCGAGGTCTTCTGGTCCCCCGTTCAGACCACCGCGATGCTTTCCTCGAATTGTAAGATCCACATCGAGCGGCAAGAACGCTTGATCATCATGAAGGGACAGAACCGGACCATCCGATTCCAGATCCCGGAAGAACCCGGCATGCATGAGTTCATCTATCGATGGGGCCAGCCCACCGCGCACTTCGACGATGAACTGGTGCAGGTGGCGAGCATCATCGGCGGGGGACTGTAAAACCTACCCGAAGCTCCTTCCCTACTTTCTCATCTGGCTGAAGAACACCACGACCACCAGGATGAAAAACCCGATGCCCATGAGCACCCACATCCATCCCAGGAGATCGCTCATCAGAACGACTCCGCTCCAGACACGTCTTCGCGAGACCGCCTGACCAAATCGGCGTACGCGCGAGTGCACACCATGCTTGACCACCGATAAGGGTGAGTGTACACCTTTCCATGGATGGACATCCTCAACGAGCCTCCACCCAATCCAGCCGGTGGCGACACGCTGATCGTGGACGCCTCGGACCCGTCGGCTTTTGAACGTCCCAGCGCCGCGCTGAAGCACGCGAAGCCTGAGGACCAGATCTTCATCAGGCCCGGCGTCTATGAGGACAAGATCGTCATCATGGACCGGCCCGTCCTCCTGATCGGCGCCGGCAGGGATGCGGTGCAGATCTTCAGCCGGCGAGGCGGGCCGCTGTACCTCCAGTCCGTTCCGAGCGGCCGAATCATGGGGATCACTTTCCGCTACGTCGGCAGCGATCAGAACTCGGCCATGAACATCCTGGACTCCACCTGCACCATCAGCGCGTGCCGTGCGACCGAGGGCATCCTGTCGGGGATCGTCATGTACGGACCCGCTTGCCGGGCCACCTTGATTGACAATGAGGTCTGCTACAACCGCGAGTCCGGCATCTTCGTGTTCGCCGGGGCCCGCCCCTACGTCGCGCAGAACCGGTGTTTCGCGAACCACCATTTCGGGCTCGCCGCCCGCGACCCCGGCACGCATCCGGATTTCAAGGGGAACGTCTGCACCAACAACATGTTGAGCGGGATCTTGCTCTTCCATCACGCCGGAGCGCTGATGTTGGACAACACTTGCCGAGACAACCAGCACTGGGGCTTCGCGACCACGCCGGAGTGTCAGACCACGCCGGCGCGGGATCAACTGGCGACCGCCAACACGCTGGAGCCCAATCCTCGCGGCGCCATCATGGTTACCCCCGAGCCCCTCGCCGAGATCGGCCGATAATGCCATCTTTAGGACTCCATTAGTCAATTTCACCGCTGCCAGTTGCGACCTGAAAGTGTTGTGGTATGGTCTGAGTGTCTGTTCGGCAGGCATGGAAGAGGCACGATGCGGATGGTCATCAAGAAGTTCCTGCCAGCGCTGGCCGCGCTTGTCTTCCTGGGCGTGTTGATGTCGGCCCCCGCGACCGCCCGGGCTGCCGGCAATGATATCCAACTCAGCGGGACTCTCACCCGGGAGGACTTCAGGTCCCTGACCCGTCAACTTGGATTCGCCGCCAGCTACTTTCCGCTGGCGCCGGCCGCCCCGTTGGGTATTCTCGGACTGGATGCCGGCGTGGAAGCGACGGCCGTCAAGATTGCCAAGGACTCGAGTTTCTGGCAGCGAGCGGTCGGGAATGGCAATCCGCCGTCCTATCTGGCGATCCCGCGCCTCCATGTGCAGAAAGGCCTGCCTTTCGACCTGGACATCGGAGCCAGCTACACATCAGTCCCGTCCACCAACGTCTCGATCATCGGCGGCGAGTTCAAATGGGCGATCCTGGAGGGAGGAGCGGCCATGCCGGCGGTGGCACTCCGGATCAGCGGCACCAAGCTGTTCGGCGGATCAGAGGTGCACATGGAAACCTACAGCGCCGATCTCTCAATCAGCAAGGGATTCCTCTTCCTCATCCCTTACGCCGGCGTCGGACAACTGCTCGTCAACAGCCGGACAAACTCGGCAGCGATTCGGGCGGCAAACGGAGCGGACTTCCGGGAGACCGAGAACCTGACGAAAGCCTTCGTCGGCCTCAAGATCGCACCGCCGGCGGTACTCTTTAGCCTCGTCGCCGAAGCGGACTTTGCGACCGTGACCGCCTACAGCCTCCGGATCAACATCAGCTTCTGACAAGACACGCTGGGGTGCTCTAAGGTGTCTGACTCCTTTTCCTAGCCGCGATTGACGACAGAGGACACCTCTGCTTTACTGACGGCCCGTCATAGCCGAGGAGGTCACATGCTCACCAAACGAAAAACGCATTCCATGATGAATCCGGACGACTTCCTCAAGCGGTGTGGGGAGTCGACGCGGCTGATCAACCGGAAGGTGGAAGTCTCCCGCGTGTCGTGCGTGCCCGCCGCTCTGACGCGCATCATCACCCTCGGGATCTGGCAATGGTGTCCGGCCCGCGTCTCCTGGGACGCTGATGTTGCCAAAGCCCGCTCTTGATACTGAGTGCTTAGTGTAGGAATCTGGTGAAGGCGAGGTAGGCCAGCGCCGACAGGATTCCGGCCACTGGCAGGGTCACCACCCAGGCCAGCACCATGTCCCGGACGGTCGTCCAGCGGACAGCCTTGAGCCCCTTTAAAATCCCGATGCCGATGATTGCGGAACTACTGACGTGCGTCGTTGAGACGGGCAACCCCATGGTGGCCGTAACGAGCACCAGTGCGGACGTCGTGACGTTGGCCGACAGGCCTTCCACATGGTCCATCCGCGTGACCTTCTCCGCCAGCACTTCGGTCACGCGGTACCCGCCGATGAAACTCCCGAGTCCCATGGCCAGTGCCGCACCCGCGAACGCCGCGACCTTCATGATCTCGCTGGGCCAGGAGGCCAGCGCGCCGCCTAGCAGGAGCATCGCCAGGATCTTCGGCGCATCGTTGATGCCGCGGGCCAGCGAGGTCAGGCCGCTCGAGATCCAATGAATCGTATCAAGCCCAATGGTCACGCCACGGAGACCGGCGCGGTCACACTGTGATGGCACGGCCACCACGGGCTCCCCCAGTGCGCTTGCTTGGAACAGCGTGCGCGTGTTGCCGCGCTCATCAATCGTAACCAAGGCTCGCGATTCCGGCATCACGCAGAGGCAGGTGCCTTCCCAACGACCCGCGATGAATCGTATCACCGGATGCAGCACGAGCGAGAGGGACAGGGCCAGGACTGGGCTCAGCAGCAAGGGCAATGCGATTTTTTGAGTAATGGCCGACCAAGTCAGCCCGTCGCTGCCGATGGCCACCAGTCCCGCGCCGACGAGCGCACCGGTCAGCGCATGCGTGGTGGAGACCGGCAGCCCCGTGCGTGACGCTACAAGCACCCAGGCAATCGCGCCGAACAGGACCGCGCCTGCCAGCGCCGGGGGCGCGGCGATGCCGGGCTGGATGAGGCCGGTACTAAACGTATTGAGCATCGCACCGGCGACGATACCTGACACAGCAGCACCGACGGTAGTCCAGATCGTCCCCCAGAGGATGGCGGTGCGATAGTCGGTGACCCCGCTACCGACGAGGGTCGCGATTGCCTTGGAGACGTCGTTGGTGCCGTTGGCATACGCCAAGGCCAGGACCAGGAGAAACAACGACAGTTCCATCAGCACCTCAGCCCCGTAGGGGCACGGCGCGCCGTGCCCTTACTCGTTTATCAGGCAATCGCGCCGCCGCAGGAGGAGCCAGCGCCGGCGGTGCAGCCGTAGCAGTGCATCCCAGTGACGACTCGGCGACGGGCCAGCATGGCAAGATCGAACTCGTGGATGGTCTGTGGCACGGCACTTTCGACGGGCAGGTCCAGCATCTGGTTGAAGTCGCAATCCGACAGGCGGCCGTCCCAGTTCACGCTGATCAGGTTCCGGCACATGAGCCCGTCCACCGCAGACGGATTGAAGCTCGTCACCAGCAACTCCATGTACCGCTCGTAAAGGCCGGAGTGATGCAAATCCTCCAAGAACCGGTTGATGGGCATGTTGGTGATCGTGAAGAGCCGGTTGAAGGTGATGCCGAAGCGCTTGGCCAGCTCGGCCTTGTAGTCAGCCTCCAGGTCGGCCTGTGGTGGCGCGAGCCTGGGCCCGAGCGGGTTATACACCAGGTTCAGGGCCAGTCCGGTCCCTTCCTTCCCGTAGCCCAGCGCGTTGAGTGTCTGCAGCGCGGCGATGCTGCGATCGTAGACTCCCTTGCCGCGCTGCTGATCCACATTCTCCTTGAGATAGCATGGAAGCGAGGCAATGACCTCGACCTGATGGTCGGCCAGAAACTGCGGGAGATGTTCCTTGCCGCGCACGAAAAAGACGGTCAGGTTACACCGGTCCATCACGTGCCGGCCCATCGCCCGGCACTGGTCCACCAGGTATTCGAAATGCGGATTCATCTCCGGCGCGCCGCCGGTGACATCCACCGTGCGCAGCTCCGGATAGCGCCGCACCACCGCCAGCACAGCCTCCATGGTCTCCCGCGTCATGATCTCGGTCCGGGTGGGCCCCGCGTCCACGTGGCAATGGGTGCAGGTCTGGTTGCACAGCTTGCCGACGTTGACTTGCAGCGTGTCGATCCGCAGCGCCCGGAGGGTCTCGTGCCCGTATTCAGCGAGCGTCGCGTCGAACGAGCGCAGGTCCTTGGCAGTTTTATTTTCCGGCTTGAGGAGAACGGTCACGCTGGCCATGTCAGCAGCAGCTCCCGTCCGGTGCGCAGGAGACGGCTTCGCCCGCGACCGTCTCGCTCGCGCGGTTGATGATCGTGAAGTGCCGGCTGTACGGGCCGGAGTTCAGCACGTCCAGCGTCTTCGAGCAGATCTCCAACGGGACGCCCCGACGGTAGATGTGATGGTCGTCGTCCTCCGCTTCCGTGAAGGGCCCGGTGAAGAGGGCGAAATGGCCCTTCCAGACGCAAGGCGTCTGGGCAGGCAGGATCGAGACCAGGCGCTGATCCGTCTTCGCAAGTGGAATCGGCTGATCCGACAGGAGAAAGAGCCGGTCGAACGGCGGAGTCTTCAGCAACTGGGCGGTGCGGGCCGAGGCTTGCGTCGGCTGCCCCCGTTGATAGGCCTGCCCCAGTTCGTCCACCGCCCGATTGAACGGGCCCAGCAGCGTCGCGAACCGGACGCCGTCGGGCACCGCCGTTTCGAGAAGCTTGTAGCCGGTCAGCGTCAGAGAAAAGAAATGGATACCGTCAATGACACTCCACGGGGAGAACTTCATCTGGTGCACGCCCAGGAACCCCGCCTGCACCAGGCCGCCGAGGTAGTCCCAGGCAGGCAAAGCGCCGGACAGGCAGTCCCCCCATTTTTCCGTATCGTGGATGAGATAGTTTGGCACTGGCTGATCCGCCACGATGTCTGAGATCGTGAACCGCCCGCCGGGGCGGATCGCGCGGTACATCTCACGGAACACCTTGGCCTTGTCCGGAGCCAGGTTGATCACGCAGTTGGAGATGATCAGATCGATACTCCCGTCCTCGACCGGCAGGTTCTCCGCGTGGCCCTTGCGGAACTCGACGTTCGGCACGGGATAGCCGAGGTTCGCCATCACAATCGGCGCGTTGCGGCGGGCCATCGCCAGCATCTCGTCGGTCATGTCCACGCCAATGACCCGTCCGGTCTGGCCGACGCGCCGGGCGGCCTCAAAACAATCAATACCCCCGCCCGACCCGATGTCCAGCACAGTCTCCCCCGGCCTAACCGTCGCCAGGCCAGCCGGCGTGCCGCACCCGTACGACACGCGCAGCACTTCCTCCGGGACGAAGGAACGGAGGTCGTCGAAGTTGTAGCCGGTCGGGCAACACATCTGCTCGCCGGTGGTCACGGCCCTGGCGTACCGCTCGCTGACCTGCTGCGTGATCGTCTCGTCGGGCATGAAAGCACCTCGCGCAAATTAAGTTATGAAGATGGGTCCATATATCAGCCCCTGTTGATAGAGTCAATACTCGCCTGACAGTTGCTTAGTCTCGTTCCACACCAGACTGTTACACAAGGCCCAAATTTGCCATAATGAGGCCGCCCAAGGGGGAAGCGACATGTCGGATCGGTTTGATCGAGTCGTAGAGATCATGGCGAGGCTGCGGGGCGACGGCGGCTGCCCCTGGGACCGCAAACAGACCCGCGAGACGCTCAAGCCGTACCTGGTCGAAGAGGCCTATGAGGTCCTCGACACGATCGAGAAGCACGATGAAGCCAAGCTCCAAGAGGAACTGGGCGACGTGCTCCTACAGATCCTTTTTCACGCCCAGATCGGGCGCGAGCGGAAGACCTTCACCATCGAGGACGTGCTGGAGACCCTGGCCGAGAAGCTGATCCGCCGCCATCCCCACGTGTTCGGCGAACCAACCAAAGACCCTCCTGTGGTAAAGACCGCCGAGGAGGTCGTTCACCGCTGGGAAGAGATCAAGCGGCAGGAGAAGGCCGGCCAATCCGACAACGGCGAGGCAGGCTCGGCGCTCGAGGGCGTCCCGAAATCCCTGCCGGCGCTCCTGCGCGCCTACCAACTGCAAGTGCGCGCAGCCCGCGTCGGCTTTGACTGGCCGCACGACGAGACGGGATACACTCAGGTCGTCGGCAAGATCCACGAGGAGCTGCGCGAAGTCGCTGACGCGCGGGCCGAAGTGGCGGAGAACGCTACGGAGAAGGCCCGGCGACGGCTCGAGGACGAAGTCGGCGATCTCCTGTTCGCGCTGGTGAACCTTGCCCGGCTCGTCAAAGTGAATCCGGAGGAGGCGCTGCGCGGCGCCGCCAACCGCTTCGCCGAACGGTTCGTCTACATGGAGGAAGCCGCCAGGCGCAGCGGCCGCGCCCTCAGCGAGATGACGCTGGCCGAGATGGATCGCCTGTGGGACGAAGCCAAGGCGTCCGAACAGTAGCGCTAGCAGCCATGACCGACAACCTGCAACAGGACGAGCAGCCCTTTCGGAACCCGAGCGCCCCCGAGCCTGACAAGCCCACCGGCGGGCATCCCATCGCCGCCGTGGTGGGCGGGATCCTCGCCCTGTGGCTGATCCTCTGGATCGTCATTCCCAACCCCAAGGACCAGCCGATTGATCCGAAGACGGGTGAGACCAAAACGACACCCGGCATGACCACGGGCACACCCAGCGCCCCGCACGTGACCTCCCGCACAGTGGCGGTCTTGCGGGACTACAACGCGGTCGCGGTGCTCGTGCCTCCCGACACGACCGACGAGCAGGTCGTCCAACTGCTCCGACGGTTCAAGAAGGCCCGCCTTGACGAGACGCTGGCGCAGTACATCCCGCCGACCACCAAGGGGGACAAGCTGGGCCCGCATGCCATCGCCGACATTTACGTGTTCTCGGAACGAGAATGGGCAACGCCAGACACACTCAGGGTCGTGGCCCTCGGCCCGCACAGGCCGACGGACGCCAAGAAAAAGAGCGGGCCGACGTTTACCGAGGCCATCAGCCACGTCCGCGGCCACTATGTTATCAATCTGCACGAGGCTGAGCACCGGGAGCGCGGGTCGATTGGCTACGCCGACGAAGACGGCGGCACGCACACCCCTCACTATAAAGAACTCTTCTGACATGAAAGGCGCATTCCTTGTCGCTCTGTTGTTCTTGACCCTCGCTGCGGAATCGTCAACCTCCACGCTGATCTACGTGTCCGACTACTTCTCCTTCGTCGGAGCGGATCAGCACGGACGTGTCGCGTTCGCCTTGGACAACAATCGGGGGCGTGATGGGGAGGCCTTTCAGGCCGAACACTTCGTCGTGCTGCACGACGAGCAAGACGGGTGGATGGACGTCGCCGGCAACGGTCCCTACGACAACCTCAAGAAAGAGCTGGACCGCATCCCCGACTCTCCCTTCTTTCAGTTCACGGGCGCTCCGGAGGCCGGACTCACGATCAGCAGTACCCAGAATCAGTTGACCCTCCGGATCGATCCCATTCCCCTGCGGCATCAGAGAACAGAGGACAACTCCAGGCTCTGGATGGGATCCGCGTCGGCGGTGCTGACCTGGCAGGGGCGAACGCTGCGCGGCCGCGTCATTTACGAGCATCTCGCCATGCTGGACTTCAACCGACTGACCAGGACGTACTTCGGCCTCTGGAATGAATTCCAGGGCCTGTACTTGTTACTTGACGGGACGGGCGACGTGTACCTGCACAGCCAGCAGAGCGAACGATTGGAACCGGTGTCCGGCAAGCTCGTCGGCTTTGCCGTCATGAACGAGGCGACGGACTATCTCAACGATCTTGACGTGACGGTGGTGAACCGGGAGTTCGCGCTGGGCTTCTACCGATGGCCGACGGAATGGCGCATCACCTGGCGAGGCAACAAAGGCCCCGCTTCGATGACGCTCTCCCTCTCGGAGCGAAAAGGGATCGCGAATTGGGTGCTCGGCGGCTTTTCCATGGGCATCGTGCGGGGCCAGCTGTCCTACGACGGCCGCACATGGCCGCTCTACGGCCTCGCCGAACTCCTGATGTGACTGAGGCCGGAACGGTGTCTGACACCATTTTCTTCAACTTTGGCTGGAGCGCTGCAACAATTCCTATCGTACACTTGGTACGATCGTCTCGCATGTATCAGGCAGGGAGAAGCCCACGACGAGATAGATAGGGATCGCAGCAAGCAGAAGGGCATTGATTCCCCACGTGATGGAGAATGCGACGCTGAGAACAGGCGCAAGAACAGAGAAGATACCATTGATACCCCACGCCCAAGGGACGAAAGAGGTCGCTGTGGGCTTCATCTGCTCGATAGCAGAGGGCACGAAAATCCCAAGGCAGGCACCAATCGGAAGCACTAAGGAGAAAACGATCGCAGCCCGCAGCCAAAAGGACAGGCCCATGAGGCCCGGCAGGTGCGGGAAGATGAAGCCGTACTCAGCAAGTATCACTGCGGCCACGACATAGCTCACGAAGCGCACTCTGCGGAAAGCCTCGACGATCCTATCCGAGAACAGCGAGCCAAGCCCTGTGGCCAAGAGAAGAGCTGCGAGCACCACCGACAGGGCATAGTTCGGGTGCCCCAGAAATAATCCGAACTTCTGCAGGAGGGCAATTTCAATGGCCAGGTAGCCAAGCCCGGTGCCCGCGAAGTAGAGAGCATATCGCGGTGCGTGATTCACGCGGAGCCCGTGCGAGGCAAAGTATCGCAGTGGCACGTAGATACAAAGGACACAGGCGAGACTAATGACCAGCATCAACACAATCACGCTGTATTCCATAACCGGAATGATAGCGCCCCAGAGTATCGCCTCGCTGGGGAACAGGTGCCACCAGTAGGAATACCTGAAAAAAAAGGGCCGGGTGTCATCAACCGGGGAGACATCGAACGGGTAATTGGCGACGAAGTCGGCCTCCTGCTGTGGATCACTCAGCGAAAGGAAGACTTGATACATATTTGCGCCCTGAGCGTTCAGTTGCGGACTGGCAGCGACCCTGAGGAATCTGCTAGTCAAAGTCCAGCCTTCCAAGCGCTGCTGCTCGGAGGCAGTAAAAGGGGTTCTTTTGACTAAGAGGGCAGTAAAGCGGCCATCAGGTTGAGTCAGCATCATGATATGATCTGCGGGTCTCTTGACTCCAGCACGGCGAAGAGCATCCACAGCCGTCGTGAGAGCCCGCAACATTTCGCGCGGCCGCGCGTACTCAAGCCGCATCATGTTGAGAATTCCATCGTTCCTTAAATGCGACAGGTAACGGCTAAAGGCCTCAGTGGTGTAAAGGTAGTTCTCGGAAAAGACGTGAGCAGCTCCGGGAGTTCCGCTGTACGAGTCCACCCCCGAGAGCTGGATGATGTCAAAGTGCCGATCCGTCGTCTCAAGAAAATGCCGACCCTCGCCTTGGATAAGGTGCAGCCTTGGGTCATCCACCCACTTTCGAAAGTAGTCACGGTAAGTACTAGTAAGTATTTTCACGGTAGCGCCGTTGACTTCTACCGCAGTGATATCTGCGGGGTCGAACGCTAGAGCGGTAAGGATATCGAAACCGCCGCCGACGCCTATAACCAGGACTTGAGGCAGAGGTACAGAAGTCGCATGGTATGCAGCAGAGTAAATGGTCTCCTCGATTCCCCGCAGGGACTCCCTCGTCCCGTCGTAGTCAACGGCATAGGCGAAGGCATAGTTGTTCTGGGTGAGCATGCGCTTGAACCTTGTCAGAAATATTCGGTTTTCGCCAAGAAGCGAGGGAAAGGGGCTTGCTTCAGGGTTGAGCGGAGGCGGGATACGGGTGACCTCGATGCGTGCCACGGGGTCCCACGCCACATGCTCGATCGCCATGTGTTTCTGAGCGGCTGCCAGTAGGGATCCTTTGGGGTAAGTCATCTCAAAGAGTCGATCTGAGAAGGCCGTGGAAAGGACAAGGACGAGAGTGGCTCCTGCGGTCAACACGCGACAAAGGCGACCTGCCGGGAACGTAAGAAGAAATGCGCCCACAAGTAACAGCGCGCAGGCAGCCACCACACTTCTTTCAACACCTAGATGTGTGATGGCTGGGATGACAGTGAAGGCACCGAGAGCCGAGCCTAATAGATCGAAGCAGTAGATGCGGCGGGTGGGAAGATCCGGAGATGAAAGTAGGACGCCCAAAATCAACCCGCAAAATGCAAACGGGACCGCGAACAGCAAGGAGAGGGGAATCCAATGCATGAGGTCAATGATAAATTGGGGGCGAGTGAATGCTATTTGGGCGCCGGCATCGGCGTGGTAGAAAATGGTCGCGGCGCCAATAGTGGAAAGGACGAAGAGCGCGGCGGAGCTGGTGATGGCGTCTTCCAGATTATTAAGAAACCAAGGTAGCCTCCAGCTGAGGATGACCCCCGAGAAGGCAAAGCCGAGCATAGTGAGGGAGATCACCAGGAAGGCGTAATTGTTCAAAAGCTTCGCTGACACCATCCGGGAGACCAAGAGCTGCACAAACAACGTAACGAAGGCGGTAAGGAATGCAAGGGCTTCGGCACGAGACTTTTGGCTCAAGCGCATACATCACTCATGTGCAAGGGAAGGCCTTTGCCTCGTCCCCTATAGCTGGAACTGGGCTTCGTAGAGGGTGCGGTAGAGGCCGCTCCGGGCCAGCAGGGCCTCGTGAGTGCCCTCTTCGACCAGGCGGCCCTGGTCCAGGACGAAGATCCGGTCCACGTGTCGCAGCGTCGAAAGCCGGTGCGCAATGATGAACGTGGTGCGGTTGCGCGTGAGCTCCGCCAGGGCTTCCCGAATCTTCACCTCGGTCTCCGTGTCGATGTTGGATGTCGCCTCGTCGAAGATGATGATCGGCGGGTCCTTCAGCAGCGCCCGCGCGATCGAGATCCGCTGCTTCTGACCGACCGAAAGCTTCACCCCGCGCTCCCCGACCCACGTGTCGTATTTCTCCGGCAGCTCGATGATGAACTCGTGCGCGCGGGCCGCCGTGGCGACCTCCTCGATTCGCGCCTGGCTCGCCGCGAGGTCCCCATAGGCGATGTTCTCCCGCACCGTGCCGTTGAAGAGGAACGGCTCCTGCTGCACCAGCGCGATCTGGCTTCGCACATAGGCCAGCGGCAGGTCGCGCAGATCGTGCCCGTCTATCCGCACTTCCCCGTCCGTCACGTCGTAGAAGCGCATCAGCAGCTTGATCAGCGTGCTCTTGCCGGCCCCGGAGGGCCCCACGAGCGCGATCCGCTCGCCGGCCCTGACCTCGAAGCTCACGTGCTTGAGCACCGGGATCTCCGGCCGGTAGTGGAACGATACGTCCCGCGCCACGACCTGGCCGCGCAGCCGGCCCGCCGGCTCGACGGCGCCTGGCCGGTCCGCCACCTCGGGCTGGGTGTCTATGATCTCGAACACCCGCTCGCCCGCCGCCAGCGCGTGCTGGAGCATATGGTTCACCGAGTGGATCTGGTTGACCGGCACGTAGAACAGCGCGAGGTAGGAGAGGAACGCGACCAACTCCCCGACCGTGAGTGTCCCGGCCATCACCTCGCCGGTCCCGAACCACAGGATGATCACGCTGCCCAGGCTGCCCACGAAGATCATGCTGGGGGAGTACACCGACCACAGCGTCATGACCTTGAGGTTGCTGTTACAGTAGTCGCGGCTGCGCGCATTGAACCGTTCTTGCTCGTAGGCCTGGCGGCTGAACCCCATCGTCTCCCGGACGCCGGAGATGGCGTCCTGCAGGTACGCGTTCAGCTCGGCGGAGCTCCGGCGGACGACGTGATAGAACTGGTGGACCTTGTTGGTGAAGTACGAGGCCGCGTAGACCAGCACCGGGATCGGGAGCAGCGACAGGAAGGCCAGCTTCCAGTCGAGGGAGAACAGGATGACCGAGATCCCGATGAGCGTCAGCGAGGACATCAGCAGCGACTCGATCCCGTCGATGAAGATGCGCTCCACGTGCTCGACGTCGTTGTTGACCCGGTTCATGATCTCGCCGGTGGAGCGGTTTTCGTAGTAGCTGATGGAGAGGCGCTGGAGGGCCGCGAACACCTGGTCGCGCAGGTCGAAGATAACGCTCTGCTCCAGAGTGTTGTTAAAGCGGATCCGGAGCGAGGAAGCGACGTTCTTGCCGGCGTACGCGAGGAGCAGCGCGGCGATCGCCCAGGGCAGCAGCGCATGGTTCTGTCCGACGATGACGTCGTCGATGATGAGCTTCCCGAGGAGCCAGGGAGGGAGGAGCTCGATGGCGGCGGCCGTGGCCGCGCACGCGAAGGTCAGGACGGCCAGCCGCCGGTACGGCTTGATGAAACGAAGGACGCGAAGCAGGGACTTCAAGGCAAGCGTGTCATTCTGAGTGAAGCGAAGAATCTGGACTGCGGGTTCAATTGAGGCCCTTCACTCCGTTCAGGGTGACAGGTCGTGATTAAATAACTTCGGCGTGTTCCGTCCGCCAGTACTTCTCGAATTCTTCCAGTTGGGTGAGTGTGCTGAAATCGGTCATGCGGTCGAGGAAGAGCTTGCCCTGCAAGTGGTCAATCTCATGCTGGATGCAAACGGCATAGAGGCCCGAAGCGTCCGATTCGACAGTCTTGCCGTCCCGATCGAGGTATTTTACCCGCACCCCGACCGGACGCCGCACCTTGCCGCGCAGCCCGTCAACGCTGAGACATCCCTCCCAGCTTTCAGCAGTCACCGGGGAGTAGCCGAGGATTTCCGGGTTGATCATGATGGTTCGCGGGAAGCCGCGCTCGCCCTGGCACTCCATGACCACAACCTGCTCCGAACGGAACACCTGCGGTGCCGCCAGGCCGATGCCCTCGGCTTGGACCATCGACTCGAGCATGTCGTCAATGAATTCCTGGAAGACGCGCTTGCCGATCTTCTCCAGGGGAACTGGCTCGGCGATCTGCCGCAGCACCGGTGCGCCGAGCTTTGCAATCTTGAGGACCGCCATCGTTCAACTCCTTGACGTTGTTCGAGAATAAGACTCTCGCAGGTCTTATGCTAACACAGACCGAAGAAAACCGACAATCGGGTTAGTCATTGTATTGCTACGGAGGCATCGGAAAGCCGCCCGGGGCATCATGACTGGGGAGGCCCTGCGGACCGGTCCGGCGCAAACTGGAACATGTCTCGGTTCGCCGCCCACCACCGCGCCCAGTCCTTGGCCCACTCTACCCGTTCCTCTTTCGTGGACTGGACGAAGTCCTGGCGCTCGACCATCCGGCCGGTGAAGCTCCAGAGCGTGCGAAACGCGCCGTCGGCCACACTGCGGGAGTCGTCGGCCAGCAGGGTGATGAGCAGGTCGATCACGCCCTTGTCCTTCACGAACCGGCTCTCGGAAACCACGGCATTCCTCATCGTCTCGCTCGGGTCCTTGGCCATGGCCTGCAGCGCAGGAAGCGCGTGGGCCGGATCCAACCGGACGGCGACCCGCAGGGCCTTCTCGCGCACCGCCGGAATTTCCTGTTCATTGGCCGCCACCGAATTCAGGATCGGCACGGCCGCCTTGTCCTTGATCATGAACATCGTTTCGATGGCGTTGATCCGGATTCGCCGGCTCGGGTGCTGGAGGGCTTTGGCGAGGACCGGAAGGGCCTGCGGCCCGATGTGGACGAACTCTCCGATAGCCCAGAACTCCTGCTCGCCGTCGAGCAACGGGATCAGAGCCTCCGCCCGCTTCGTCTCTTCCTCGGTCAGGGCGAGTGCAGCCGGGGCCGGCCCGAGTGCCAGGGCCAGGCTAAATGCAAGGGCGACTAAGAAAAAAATGCGGCGTGTCATTTGATGATGGTCGTTTCCGTGCCGCCGAGTGGCACGCTCCCCGTCCCCTCATCCATCCGCGTCAGGCGAACGTTGTCGAAATAGACAACGCCGGGCCCGCGCGCCCACAGGCCGATCTTCCCATGTTTGTAGGACGAATGCTGCCACTCATCTTCACGGGCCGAGAGAAACCTGCGGTTATCGAAGAACGCCTCCAGCATCGGCCCCCGGATCGAGAGCCTCAGATTGTGCCACTGGCCGGTCTTGGCCTCGACCAGGAGGTCCTGGAGCGTCTTGGTCTCGCCGTTGACCACCTTATCGAGGCGGACCAGGTTCTCCTTTGGGCTGAGCCAGACCACATAGTAGTTCCGATCGTTCTGGGCCCGGAAAACTACGCCGCTCCCCTGGCTCTCTCCGTCCGTGACTGTCTTCATGCGAACCGTCAGATCCAGGTTCGCCGCTTCGGCTTTCTCGATGAACAGCACCTGGGCACCCTTGCCCGCCTGGTCGG
>Ga0209803_1000594_pt1 | contig 24200 bp, 16 predicted proteins | sample GraSoiAngelo_138_FD_185895 | JGI IMG/M metagenome (GOLD analysis project Ga0209803, IMG submission 185895) | Grasslands soil microbial communities from the Angelo Coastal Reserve, California, USA - 14_0929_09_40cm (SPAdes) (version 2) | ecosystem: Environmental > Terrestrial > Soil > Grasslands ...
TACTTCCACGGCAACATGTTTTTCGCCTCGTTTCCATGGCAGCCCTTTCGGTAGCGCCCATGATTTCAGCACGCCCTCCATCTCCAGGCGGAAATCGTAATGCAAACGGCGCGCAGCGTGCTTTTGAATGACGAAACGCGACGCGCCCTTGACTTTTTTTGGCAACGGTTTGCCAGCCGGCTCAACTGTCTTCTTGAAGTCGCGTTTTCGTTTGTATTCAGCCAATCCCATTCGAATAACTTAATCACGGATTGGCCGAATGGCACGCCACGACCGGAATGGCTATAACGAGCGCTACAATGCCCAGCTTTCGCTCGGCAGCGGCTCACCGACCAAGTAGCGGACGAAGCGGCGGATTACGATGTTTTCCCCGAGCTCTGCGATCTTGGCACTGACCAAATCTTTGATGGTGACGTCAGGGTTCTTGATAAAAGCTTGTTCAAGCAAGCAAACGCTGCTGTAGAATTTTTCGAGTTTCCCTTCGACAATCCGTTCCGCAACGTTTTCTGGTTTGCCTTTTACCTGCGCTTTGTAAATCTCGCGTTCGGCTTCGATAAGATTACCTGGAACGTCCGCATGGCTCACATAAAGTGGATGCGCTGCAGCAATGTGCAGCGTGATGTCTTTGACGAACTCGCGGAAATTTTCGTTCCGCGCCACAAAGTCCGTTTCACAATTGACCTCAACCAGCACTCCGACTTTACCCTGCAGGTGGATGTAGGAAGCAACGATTCCCTCTTTCGTTACGCGCGCGGCTTTTTTGCCGGCACTCGCGATACCCTTGGTCCGCAAAATCGCTTCCGCCTTGGGCAGATCACCGCCGCTCTCAACAAGAGCGCGCTTGCAATCCATGAAGCCGGCATTGGTTTTTTCGCGGAGTTGCTTCACCAGTTGTGGATCGATTTCTGTTGTTGCTTTCATTGAACGTTGAGCGTTCGGGGGGCTGGGCGTAGGACGTTTTCTTCCGCCTATGCGGAAACGCCGGCCATTTCAACCTGCTCGCGAATGCGCGCTTCGTTACCTGCCGAAACAATCGCGTCCACAAGCTTTTGTAAAATCACGCGGATAGCGCGAATCGCATCGTCGTTGCCGGCAATTGGGTAATCGATAATGTCGGGGTCCGCGTTAGTGTCCACAATGGCGACCACCGGTATCCCGAGGCGCCGCGCTTCGTTCACAGCATTTTGCTCGCGAATCGTGTCGATCACTACCAGCGCATCGGGCAGTTGCGACATCTCCATTATTCCTTCGAGATTGCGTCGAAGCTTCGCAGCCTCGCGATTGAGCGCCGCCAATTCTTGTTTTCCCATCTTTTTGTATTCAGGCGACTGCTCGATCTCTTCGATGTATTTCAATCGACCGATGCTCTTGCGAATCGTCGCGAGGTTAGTCAGCGTCCCACCTAGCCAGCGCTGATTCACATAAAATTGACCGCAAGCCAGCGCTGCCTCTTTTATCGCCTCCTGCGCCTGCTTCTTACAGCCGACAAATAGAATTTTGCCGCCCCGGCGCGTCACTCCCTGGAGAAATTCCGTGGCCCGTCGCAGTTGCAAGACGGTCTCATCCAAATTGATGATGTAAATCTGATTGCGCTGTTCGAAGATGAAAGGTTTCATCTTTGGATTCCAACGCTTCGTCTGGTGTCCAAAATGGACGCCAGCTTCCAATAATTCAGGCACTAATTCTGTTGTATCTGCCATAAAAGAAATTCCCGAAAGGGAGCTTCCAGAGCGGGACGTTGAACATGCTACAGCCCCCGCTAACGCGCAACCTGAAATTCGACGTTCCGCGACGATGCATAACATCGGAGCAGGCAACCTGCTGCGGGAGGGTTGCTCGTCTTCGACGCACGATCGGGATCCCAGCAGAGAAAACGGCGCTAACCAGACGTTAGTGAGCGTTTCTCGGCGTATCTTGCGAGAATCCAGCAGAAATCCGAAAGCCGATTGAGGTAACGCAGAATCTCCGGATTAAACTCGTCCTCTCCTGAGCTGAATGCGGTGATGTGCCGCTCTGCGCGCCGGCATGACGTTCGGGCAAAATCGAGAGCCGCAGAAACTTTGGTTCCGCCGGGAATCACCCAGTCCTTGGGATAAAGCGATTTGTCTTTCTCGAGCTCGAAAATGGCCGCTGTTACCCTGTCAACCATCTCCGCTGTGGTGAGCTGAAAGCCATCTTTGACGTAACGTTTACGGTCGCCGGGCGCGGTTGCCAGTTCGCCCATGACAACGATCAGATCCTTTTGTGCAGCGAAAATTTCGTCCGAAATGAATTTGTCGGTTGAAAGGGACCGAGCGAGACCAAGCGCGGCGGTCAGCTCATCGATACAGCCGTAAGCGTCAACGCGCGGATCGGCTTTCGAAAGGCGCCGCCCATACATCAACGACGTTTCGCCTTTGTCACCTGTCTTAGTGACGATCGACACGCGCTAAATTGTAGGGGGTTTCTGCGAAACGCCAATTCAGTAATGGCGCCTGACACAGACGCCCTACAAAAACTGTCGCATTTATCCGATGGCTGGCTGCGGCTCAGCTTCTTCCATTACGGACGCGCCAATGGGCTCCCCTTTTTCAACCAGCTTGATCTGGCGATGCTCTGGGAACCCAGTCCCAGCCGGGATTAAGTGACCCATGATCACGTTTTCCTTGAAACCACGCAGCTTGTCGACTTTCCCCAATGTGGCGGCTTCGGTCAGCACGCGCGTTGTGTCTTGGAAGGAGGCAGCGGAAATAAAGCTGTCGGTTTCAAGCGACGCTTTCGTGATGCCTAGCAGCACGGGAACGGCTTCGGCGGGTTTACCGCCTTTCTCGACCACTTTCTTGTTTTCCTCTTCGAAGTCGAGTTTATCGACCTGATCGCCCCAAAGCAGCGATGTATCGCCCGGATCGGTGATCTTCACCTTGCGCAACATTTGGCGCACGATGATCTCTATGTGCTTGTCGTTGATCTCGACGCCTTGCAAACGATAGACCTCCTGCACTTCATTAACCAAATGCTCCTGCAATTCCTGCGGACCGCAGACTTCCAAAATCTCGTGCGGCACGATTGGACCTTCGGTAAGTTGCTGACCCTTCTTCACGAAATCGCCTTTGAACACGATGATATGCTTGGTGAGTGGGATCAGATGCTCTTCTTCGGTTCCCGTCTCTGGATCTTTTAGAATCAGCCGTCGTTTTCCGCGAATGGTTCCGCCCATCTCGCTGACGATTCCATCTATCTTCGCAATCTCAGCAGCGTCCTTCGGACGACGGGCCTCGAATAATTCCGCCACACGCGGCAGACCTCCTGTGATGTCTTTTGTCTTTGCAACCTTGCGCGGCGTCTTTGCCAGCAGCGCGCCGGCGCGCACTTTCTGGCCTTCCTCTACAATTACGTGGGCACCGGCCGGAATGGAGTAACTCGCAAGCACTTCTTTTTTGTCATCCACGATGACGATCTGCGGGTGCAAATCCTCCTTATGCTCGATGATTACAGTCCCCATGAGGCCGGTCGCTTCGTCGACGTCGCGTTTGATCGTAACTCCGGCAATCATGTCGCGGAATTCGACCTTCCCACCTTTATCTGTGAGAATCGGCACGTTATAAGGGTCCCATTGCACAAACGTGTCGCCTTTCTTGACCGTAGCTCCGTCGCCTTTGGAGATCATTGAGCCGATCACCACGTTGTAACGCTCAAGCTCCCGTCCTTCGGCATTATGCACACTGATTGAGCCGTTTTTGTTTAGAACAATCCAACTGCCGTCGAGCGCCTGTACCGTGCGTAGATCGTTAAACTGGACAGTGCCATCGTTCTTCGCTTTGATGATCGGTTGCTTAAACGTCTGGCTCGCCGTGCCACCAATGTGAAATGTCCGCATCGTCAATTGAGTGCCAGGCTCGCCGATTGATTGCGCGGCGATAATCCCCACAGCTTCGCCAAGCTTAACGAACTGACCGGTGGCGAGGTTGCGCCCATAACACATCGCGCATACTCCACGGCCACACTCGCAGGTAAGAACTGAGCGAATTTTCAAACTTTCCACGCCTACTCGCTGAAGTTCTGCCGCGATCTTTTCATCGATAAACTGGTTTGCTTTGACGATTTTTCTCTTCTTATCGACCGGATCGGCAATTGTCTCGCAACTGACGCGCCCGATAATGCGCTGCCCAAGATCAACTACTTCCTCGTCCCCTTCATAAATTGAGCGAACAATAATGCCGTTCACCGTGCCACAGTCTTGTTCGTTGATGATCACGTCCTGTGCCGCGTCCACCAGCTTGCGCGTCAGATAGCCGGAGTCGGCAGTCTTGAGCGCAGTATCGGCAAGACCTTTACGAGCGCCGTGAGTGGAAATGAAGTACTCGAGCACGCTGAGCCCTTCGCGGAAGTTCGACGTAATCGGGCGCTCGATGATTTCACCTGATGGCTTGGCCATCAGACCGCGCATGCCTGCGAGCTGACGCACCTGCTGGCGATTGCCTCGCGCGCCGGAGTCGACCATCAGATAGACTGGATTCAACTCCTTTCGCCCCTCGTTGTGCTCCAGCGTGCGGAACAGTCCGCTGGAGATTTCGTCGCCGGCGTGCGTCCAGATATCGATCACCTTGTTGTAACGCTCGCCATCGGTGATAATACCTCTGCGATATTGCTGCTCCACCTGCCGAATCTGCTTGTAGGCATTTTCAAGCTCTGTCTGCTTCTCTTTCGGAATGATCATGTCTGAAATCCCGATCGAGATACCGGCCTTGGTTGCTTCTGCGAAACCGAGCTCCTTTAATTTATCCAGAGTCGCCACTGTTTCCGCCGGGCCGGCGATTTGGTAACAGCGCCAGATAATGTCGCTGAGCTGCTTTTTACCGGCAGGCCTGTTGAAGAATCCAAGTTGGCTCGGCCAAATCTCATTGAAAATCACGCGACCTGGAGTGGTCTCGATGGTTTTTGCCTCTGCATTGCCGTAGATGGTTTTTCTCCCAAAATCGCGGTTCTTGATGCGGATCCGGTCGTGCGTGCGAACGCTGCCCTCGCCCATGGCGAATTCCACTTCGGCTGCATCAGTGAAGAGCGGAAACCGTTGGCCGTCCTTACCATGACCTCGGGGATTTTGGGTAAGGTAGTAACAACCGAGCGTGATATCCTGGGAAGGCGTCGTAATGGGCTTACCGCTGGACGGAGAGAAAATGTTGTTGGGAGCGAGCATGAGCATGCGCGCTTCCATTTGCGCCTCAACTGAGAGCGGTACATGCACCGCCATTTGGTCTCCGTCGAAGTCCGCGTTGTAAGCGGTGCAAACGAGCGGATGAATGCGAATGGCTTCGCCCTCAATCAATTGGGGTTCAAAAGCCTGAATCGACAGTCGATGCAAAGTGGGCGCGCGATTCAGCAGCACCGGATGACCCTTGGTTACTTCCTCGAGAATGTCCCAGACCTCCGGCGTCTGGCGCTCGATCATCTTCTTTGCGCTACGCACGGTGTGGACGTAACCAAGGTCTTTCAGCCTGCGGATGATAAACGGCTCAAAAAGCACGAGCGCCATCTTCTTCGGCAAGCCGCACTGATGCAGCTTGAGCTCCGGACCAATGACAATCACGGAGCGACCTGAGTAATCGACACGCTTACCCAGCAAGTTTTGGCGGAAACGGCCGCCTTTGCCCTTGAGCATGTCGCTCAGCGATTTGAGAGGCCGATTACCCGCGCCTGTGACGGCGCGACCATGTCTGCCGTTATCGAATAAAGCGTCCACGGCTTCCTGCAACATCCGCTTTTCATTGCGGATGATGACGTCCGGCGTTTTAAGCAGCAGAAGGTTTTTGAGCCGATTGTTACGATTGATAACACGGCGGTAAAGGTCGTTCAGATCCGACGTCGCGAAACGCCCGCCTTCCAGCGGCACCAAAGGACGCAAATCCGGCGGAATAACCGGCAATACGTCGAGAATCATCCACTCCGGGCGCGCATGTGAATTCTGAAATCCTTGAACGAGCTTGAGACGCTTCGCCAGTTTTTTACGAATCTGCTTGCTCTTGGTGGCGGCCATCGCCTTCTCCAGCTCTTTGTTGAGCTTGTTAAGGTCGATCTCGGCCAGAAGTTTCCTGATTGCTTCAGCGCCCATCCCGGCTACAAAATCTTCGCCGTATTGCTCCTGCGCCTCGCGGTATTCGACTTCGTTAAGCAACTGCGTTTTTTGCAACGGCGTCTTGCCCGGATCAATTACGATGTAATCCTCGTAGTAAATGACGCGCTCGAGCTGACGCGCGCTCATGTCGAGCATGAGTCCGATGCGCGAGGGCATGCACTTGTAAAACCAGATGTGCGAAACGGGCACTGCTAATTCGATGTGGCCCATCCGTTCGCGACGCACACGTGCCAGGGTGACTTCCACGCCACACCGGTCACAGATCACGCCTTTGTGTTTAATGCGCTTGTATTTTCCGCAGGAGCACTCCCAATCTCGCGTTGGCCCAAAAATGCGTTCGCAGAAAAGGCCGCCCTTCTCCGGCTTGAAAGTGCGGTAATTAATTGTCTCTGGATTTTTGACTTCTCCCTTGCTCCACGACCGCATGGTGTCGCTCGAAGCGACACCGATCGCGACCTGATCAAAACCCACGGGGCGCTCTTCGCCCACTAACTCACGCCAGGAATGTTCGTTCATGATTTGTCCAAATGAATTGTGAATTGAAAATTATGCCACGCTTTCCAGAAAGGTGGGCGCTTGCCCACCAACCTTCACGTCCAGACCGAGGCTTTGCATTTCCTTAATCAAGACGTTGAACGACTCGGGTGTGCCCGCTTCCAGTGAGTTATCACCTTTCACGATCGACTCGTAAATGCGAGTTCGCCCCTGTACATCGTCGGATTTAACTGTTAGCAGCTCCTGTAAAGTGTAGGCGGCACCGTACGCTTCAAGAGCCCACACCTCCATTTCGCCAAAGCGTTGGCCACCGTATTGTGCTTTGCCGCCGAGCGGCTGTTGGGTAACAAGCGAATACGGTCCTACAGCCCGGGCGTGAATCTTGTCCGCCACAAGGTGGCCTAGTTTCATCATGTAGATGTAGCCAACCACCACTTCCTGATCGAAACGATCACCAGTCCGCCCGTCGAACAGGCGTGCTTTGCCGCTTTCCTTCACCCAGCTGAAGCCCTCCTTCTTCGTCGCGTCGTGTAGGTACTCGCGAATCTGTTTTTCCTTGATACCGTCGAATACCGGAGTAGCGACTTTGAATCCGAGCGCCTTTGCAGCAACTCCGAGGTGTGTTTCCAAAACTTGCCCCACATTCATACGGCTCGGAACACCCAATGGATTTAGGACGATTTCGACCGGCGTTCCGTCAGCGAGGAAAGGCATGTCTTCTTCAGGCACGATCCGGGCGACCACGCCCTTGTTACCGTGGCGTCCAGCCATCTTATCGCCGACACTTAGCTTTCGCTTGCTCGCGATATAGACCTTAACCTGCTTGATGATCCCGGGATCGATGTCGTCTCCGCTCTCGACGCGATCTGTTGCGCGATCGCGCTCGAGCTCGAGCTCTGCGAACTTATGCTCATAAGAGCCAATGATTTCGCGGATCCTGTTGCGGATCGGACTCGGATCGATCTCGATGTGATCGTGCGCCGTCGCCAGCTTTCGCAACAGTGTCTTGGTGATTTTGCGATTGGCCGGGATAATGATCTCACCATTCTTGGCGTTTACGACATCAAGAGGGACCTTTTCGCCCAGCAGGACATTCGAAAGTGAATCGGTCAACTGTTCAATGAGCGCCTCTTTCTTGCGCTTATGTTCTTCGCTGATGGTCTTGAGCTGCCGCCTGGTTTCCGCCGGCGTAAGTTTTTCGCGTGAAACTTCGCGACGGGACGAGACCTTTACATCCATCACGATTCCGTAGGTGCCGGACGGGACGGTCAGCGACGTGTCCTTCACGTCCGCCGCTTTTTCGCCAAAAATCGCGCGAAGCAGGCGTTCTTCGGGGGCCAATTCCGTCTCGCTTTTCGGCGTAATTTTTCCAACGAGAATATCACCTGGCTTAACTTCCGCACCGACGCGCACTACGCCATCCGGACCGAGGTTGCGTAAAGCTTCTTCGCTGACATTCGGGATGTCGCGCGTAATTTCCTCCGGACCAAGCTTGGTGTCGCGCGCGCCGATCTCGAATTCATCGATGTGGATGGAAGTGTAAACGTCCTCCTTCACCACTTTTTCCGAGATCATAATGGCATCTTCGAAATTGTATCCGTTCCAAGGCATGAACGCGACGAGCACATTGCGTCCCAGTGCGAGCTCGCCGTGATCGGTGTTTGGACCGTCAGCGATGACTTGACCGCGTTTCACGTGCTGGCCTTTGCGCACGATCGGCTTCTGATTCACGCACGTGCCGGCGTTTGACCGCATGAATTTACGGAGCTCGTAGACGTAAATCCCAGCTTCCGGGTCCGTCTTAAGCTTCCTCTTACTCTCAGGCAGGTGGCCGTCCTTGGTGACAACGATTTGATCCGCAGCGACCGAAGCGACCTTACCGCTGTCGGTGGCCAAAACAACCGCGTACGAGTCTCGCGCAACTTTTTCTTCCAGCCCAGTGCCTACCAGCGGCGCCTCGGAAACGACCAGCGGCACACCCTGGCGTTGCATGTTGGAACCCATAAGCGCCCGGTTTGCATCGTCGTGTTCAAGGAACGGAATGAGGCCCGCTGCTACTGACACAAGCTGTTTCGGCGAGACATCCATGTAGTTCACCTTTGCTGGGTCGACCTCAAGAAAGTCGCCACGGTACCGCACCGAAACTTTTTCCCCCGTGAAATGTCCGCGTCCATCCACGGGAGCATTCGCTTGCGCTACAAGGAAGTTCTCTTCGCGATCGGCTGTCAGATATTCGATCCCGTCGGTCACTCGACCCTTTTCCACTTTCCGGTAAGGCGTCTCGATAAACCCAAACTCATTGATCCGGGCAAAAGTGCTCATCGAGCTAATCAACCCAATGTTCGGCCCTTCTGGCGTCTCGATGGGACAAATACGCCCATAGTGCGAAGGGTGAACGTCACGCACCTCGAACCCGGCACGCTCACGGCTGAGACCGCCGGGCCCAAGAGCGGACAAGCGCCGCTTGTGCGTCAATTCCGCGAGCGGATTCGTTTGGTCCATGAATTGTGATAGCTGCGAGCGGCCAAAGAAATCACGAATCACCGCGCTGAGCGCTTTTGGATTAATCAGCTTCTGCGGCGTCATTCCATCAACGTTGATGTCGAACAATGTCATTCGCTCTTTGACGAGACGCTCGGTGCGAGCAAGACCGACGCGGCATTGATTCGCGAGTAATTCGCCTACCGTGCGCACACGCCTGCTCCCCAGATGATCGATATCGTCCAGCGTGCCTTCGCCTCGCCTTAAATTGATCAAATACTTGATCGCTGCGATGAAATCTTTGTCTGTCAGAATACGTTCTGTGGGATCGACATTGATACCGAGTTTCTGATTGATCTTGTAGCGACCGACACGGCCAAGATCGTATTTTTTCGGATCGAAGAAAAGTCTTTTGAGCAAGGCGCGGGCGTTCGCCACCGTTGGCGGATCGCCGGGGCGAAGACGGCGGTAGATGTCCTTGAGCGCCTCTTCCTGATCGTGCGCCGGGTCCTTCCTCAGCGCCTTCACGATTGTGTCATCGTTCGACATGTCGATGACTTTCACCTCGTGAATCTTGAGCGCCATGATCTGGCGGATCGTCGCTAAGGTTAGCGGTTCGAACGCGCGAGCAACCGTCACCTCGCCGTCACGGATTTCCGCAGTCAGCACTTTGGTGGCCAGCTTCTCTTCATCCATCTTATCGCTTAGCTTCAGGGTCTCGATGTTATAAAAGAGTTTGATCACCTCTTCGTCAGAGCCGTAGCCGAGAGCGCGCAGGAACGTAGTGGCCAAAAACTTCCGGCGGCGCTTGCGGCGATCGAGATAAATGTAAAGGAGATCTGCCGTATCAAATTGCACCTCAATCCACGAACCCCGATCCGGAATGATCCGGAAACTGTAGAGCACTTTGCCATTGACGTGCACGGTTGATTCGAACGCAATACCCGGCGAGCGGTGCAGCTGGCTTACGACCACCCGCTCTGCGCCATTAATGACGAAAGTGCCTTGAGGTGTCATCAGCGGGATTTCGCCCATGTACACCTTCTCTTCCTTGGTACCTTTTTCTTCTCGCAATTGGAAGGTGACATGCAAAGGCGCGCTGTAGGTCTGGCCTTCCCGCTGCGCTTCCAGAGCCATCAGCTTCGGCTCACCGATGTCATAGTGACTGAAATCAAGAACGGCTTTCTCGTCGTAGCTTTCAATCGGGAAAACCTCCTTAAAAACAGCCTGGAGTCCCTGGGTCTTGCGCTTCGAATAGGGGACATCCTTTTGGAGGAAATCGACGTATGAATTGGCTTGAACCTCAATCAGATTTGGCGGTTCAATGCCTTCCTTAATACTTCCAAAGTAAATGCGTTCAGACATAGTCTCTAAGATCAAGAGGTAAAACCTCGCAGCGACACCCCAACTGCAGCCGACTTGGGCAAGATTTTATCAGTTCAGCGACGAGCGAAGGGCACAAAAATGACACCGAAACGGCGCGTTGTCAAATCGACGACCTGCCGTTTCGCTGCCAGTAATGTGTTTTGCCTTTTAGCGCCGTTAAAAATACGTCTACCTAGCTTTAACCAATTACGACTTTACTCCAAATCGGTCGCTGCGCAACCAATTCGTGCCGCGATGAGCTTTCAAAGTGGACTATTTATTTGATTTCAACCTTCGCGCCCGCAGCCTCGATCTTTTTCTTGATCTCGTCTGCCTCCTGCTTTGTCACACCTTCCTTTATTGTTTTGGGTGCTCCTTCAACCAGCGCCTTTGCTTCCGCCAAGCCGAGCCCAGGAACTGCGCCACGGACTTCTTTGATCACAGCGATTTTGTTGGCGCCCATTTCGGTCAGGATCACATCAAACGTCGTCTTTTCCTCAGCCGCTGGAGCCGCCGCTGCACCGGGAGCGCCTGCAACTGGACCCGCCGCCACTGCTACGGGTGCGGCCGCGCTCACACCCCATTTTTCCTCAAGCTGCTTGACCAATCCAGCAATCTCCAGCACCGACAGGTTGCTGAGTTGCTCCACTAACTTTTCTGTATCTGCCATTTTGTTTTTCCTCCATTAGCCGCCTCTGGAAGCTTCCAGAGAATTACGATCGACAGCCGCCGATCCGGTCAGTTTTCGTTTTTTTGTAGAGCAACTCCGAAATGTTCGGCGTTGCCAAGGCAGGCGATGCGCCTGCCCTACAAAGTCTACGTCGCTGGCGCTCCCTCCTTTTCAGCCTTCGCTTTCAGTAACCGCGCCAGTGCCGAAGCCGGCTCGTTCAGAAGGCGAACGAAACGTGTCGCCGGAGACAAAAGCAGTCCCAGTAATTGCGCCTGCAAGGTTTCGCGCGGCGGCAATTCTGCCAATGTCTCCAATTCCGCAGTCGAAAGGACAGCGCGATCAATGAAGCCAATTTTTACAGCCGCGATTTTGAATTCAGTCGCAAACGTTTTAAAGATTTTGGCCACCGGTGCCACATCGTTTTCTCCTGTGACAATTGCCGTCTGCCCAACCAATTGATCACTGACGTCTGGAAAACCGGAATCGGCCATGGCGCGTTTGAGGAAATTGTTTTTGACGACGTGCATTTCCGCCCCTGTTGGCGCCAGCCGGCTGCGCAACTCGCTGAAGTCGGCAACCTTCATGCGCTGGTAATCGGTCACGATCACAAACGGCGAGCGTTTCAGCTTCTCAGACAAATCTGAAACAATGTTGGTTTTTTCCGGTCGCATTTTGTTCGATGTCAGGTGCGTTCCCTAAGCATTCAAATACGGCGTCGGATCGACGCGAACTCCCGGTGACATAGTCGCACTGATTGTCACGCCTTCAAGGTAGCGGCCTTTAGCTGTCGCCGGACGAGCCCGGACAACGGCTTCGATCACTGCATTTCCATTTTCCACCAGAGCGTTTTCGTCGAATGAAAACTTTCCGACGGGTACCGCGACGTTGCCGTTTTTGTCGAGCTTGAATTCCACGCGGCCCGCCTTCACCTCTTGCACAGCTTTGGCAGTATCGTCAGTCACCGTACCGGTTCTGGGATTCGGCATTAGCCCGCGTGGACCAAGTACTTTCCCAAGCTTGCGCACCTCTGCCATTGCTGCAGGTGTAGCAATCGCCACATCAAAATCCTGGAACCCTTCCTGGCATTTTTGAATCAAGTCCTTCATCCCGATAAATTCCGCGCCTGCTTCTTTCGCTGCGCGCGCAGCCTCGCCTTCTGCGAACACCAGCACGCGCACCTGCTTTCCACTGCCATGGGGAAGTGGGCAGGTCCCACGCACCATCTGGTCGGACTGTTTGGGATCAACCCCGAGTCTGAATGAAACTGTCACAGTCTGATCAAATTTTGTTGGCGAAAATTTCTTCAGCGTCGAGACAGCATCGGCAAGATTGTAGGTCTTGCTTCGGTCGATCTGCTCTGCGGCGGCGCGATAGCGTTTACTTCGATTTCTTTGCATTTTGTGTGCAGTTCAAATGCCCGGTCACTCGCTTTAGCAACAAGGCTCCTGCTTAAATTGTCCGATGCAATTCAGCGACGGAGCACAGAAACTAGCGGCTATTTTTGCGCTGTCAAAATCTCGTGCGAACAAATCGCAGTGAATGCCTCAATCACCCCCAGTTGTGACATCTGGCGACTTCGTTGCTTCGGCAGCTTTTTGCGCTGTGGGTGGGCCCTGACGAATGATCTTGCCTTCCTTCATGACGAAGGAAACGCGCGCGGTCGCAGTTATGTCGGTCGTCGGATCACCCGGCACGGCAATTACATCGGCCAGTTTCCCTTTTTCCAGTGTGCCGAGTTTTTGAGCGACACCGAAGAGCTCGGCGTCGCTTGTAGTCGCCGATTTTAGCGCGTCGATCGGCGACATGCCAAGATCGACCATCAGCTTAAATTCCTTTGCGTTTTCCCCATGTGGATAGACCGCTGCGTCTGTTCCAAATGAAATCTTAACGCCCATCTTCACGGCGTTGCGAAACATTTCCGAGCGCGCATTGAAGGCCGCTTTGGCTTTCTCCTGCAAGGCAGCCGGATAATTCGCCAGCTTGCCCATGATCCACTCCGATGCCATCAACGTGGGCGTCAGATATGTGCCTTTCTTCTTCATCATTGCGAGCGTTTCTGGTTTCATAAAGGAACCGTGTTCGATGGAATCGACGCCGGCCTCAATCGCTTCGCGCGCGGCTTGATCACCATGACAATGCACCGCCACTTTTCTGCGTAACCGGTGCGATTCATCGACGAGCGCCGCCATTTCCGCCGGCGTTAATTGCGGAGTATCCACTTCATCGGCAAGTGAGAGTACGCCGCCAGAAACTGCGGCCTTAATCACATCTGCACCGTTCTTCACCTCGAACCGAACCGCCTTTCGAATTTCATCAGGACCATTCGCAATTCCATCAGTGTAATCTGGCTCGCGTCCGAAAAGAAAATCACGAAACCCGCTCGTAGGATCGAAATGACCACCGGTGGCGCCGATTCCTTTCGTAGCGACCAGCATTCGTGGACCGACGATCGTCCCTTTGTTGATCGAATTGCGCAGTGCCACGTCGACAAATTCGCGGCTGGCAACAAAACGACTGCCCAAGTCGCGCACGGTTGTGAATCCCGCTTCAACAGTCGCGCGTGCAAACACCGTCGCGTGAATCGCCTGCTCGGAAACGTTCAGATCAAGTTCTTGCAGTCGACGCTCGTTGTAATTACCGGAGTAATCGGCGGTCAGATGTGTGTGCGCATCCATGAAGCCGGGGGAAAGTGTTGCGTCTCCGAGATCGATCACTTGCGCGCCCATTGGGAGCGGCAGGTTACTTCCCGCATCGACAATTTTGTCACCGCGCACGATCACCACGCCGTTTTGCAGGAGTGAACTCGATTTGCCGTCGAACAGCCGCGCCGCTTTCAGCGCGATTGTTTCATCGGCCGCGTGCGCCGATATCCCGAAAGACAGCAAAACCAAAAGGATACGAGACGTGATTTTCATTCCGCTGGTCTAGAAGCAATCCTCCAAGCTCGCAAGTAGGGAATATGCAAGAGTGCCACCCCAATCCCAAAATAATGCTAGGGAGTTCGCAGTTTCGCTGTGCTTTCCGCGAGTCCTTCTCGCGCCGCAGTGAGTCTGGGATTCAGTGCGAGCGCCTCCTTGAAGACAGCAATCGCGCGCTCGTGTTGATTGAACAGCGCGAGATAGCGTCCTCGGTTGATGAGCATGGTTGTGTATGTGGGCAACACCTTGAGCTCAACCACGTCGTCGTTCTCAAACTGCAGCGTCCCATCAGCCAAACCGCGGGTCTGCAGCTCTCGTTCTGGCGAATCTTGAAAAGTTGAGTCGGTCGCAAGTTCAAAAACGAGGCCCTGCGGAACAAGCTGATAGTTTTGGGTAATCCACTTTGTCGCCTGACCGTTGCTTGAATCCCCGGCTAATAAATCATTCGTGATGTAAGCCGGTGCGACCGAACGTTCCTGCGTCACAATTGACCGGACCATCTCGAAAAATGCCTTGCTGATCGTTTGAGTAAGCCGCTCGTTTCCCGCGAACGCTCCCGGATCGCGCTCCCATTGTTTGAGGAGCTCAACAAATCGGTCAATCTTCTCACGCGATCGCTCGACCAGATCGGGATGAGCGCGCTTCAGGTAATCAAAATACCACGAGCGACGCAGCAGATTAAGATCAATCACCTTCGCATCCCTCCGCCGGTGTTCAATTTCCTGCACGTAGAACATCGGGGAGATGACTTGCCAGTCTTGCGTTACTAAAAGTCCATCCGGCCCGACCGTGCTCAGGAGATTCTCAGCGTAATCGTGCGCAATCAAGTAATGCCTGCGATTGTTGAACGGCAAGTTCGCGGCAAATGCCGTCGCAGACACGAGCAACAGAGCAATTGCCGCGACCCAGTACGGTTTGTTTGCCGCCGTCGATTTGGAGAAATTCATCTGGATTAACCAACGGATGCCGAGGCCGGCAGCGATCGCGATCGAGATGAATACCGGCAAATAGTACGCATCCTTGTCTTCAGCAATTTGGTAGCTGAGGTCGTAAGCCAGATTCGAAATCACAACAATCGAGAGAAACCAAAAGCTCGTGCGGTCGGTTTTGTAGGCGTTGGTGAAACCCGCAAAAGCCAGGACCACTGCCACGGGCAGCCACGCAGGCCCGAATTCGCGCAACGCCATTCTGCAGAATTCCACAAACTGCGTTCCCACTACGTTTGGCGTAAACGAGAGGAACACCCGATACTGCCGGCCGGTAATATGCCACCAGATTTCTTGCAGCGAGCGCGGATTACCCCAGTTGATAACAGGCGAATGCGACGCCGCAATTGGCAAATAAGCATAAACAGCTACGAGCGCGCCGATGGAAATTAGCGCAGCGTACAAGAGTCGACGACTTGTAAAAAATCGCAGCCCCTGTGTCCTCCAAACAATGACGGCCACAGCTGGAAGCGTCAGGCCCACCGTCACATGGTGATCGCCCAGTGCCAACCCAAAGACCGTCGCCGCAGCGTAAAGCCAGCGGTCGTGCTTCATGGTCGCCGTTTTGGTATCACTTCGCTGTGCGACGATGCATCGCCGCCACCGAAGCATCAGAAAAAAAACAGTCAGGATCAGCAGCGTGTTTAAAGTGTAAACCTCGGTGATCGTTGCGTACGACCAAAGGGTCCGAGAAAAGGTCATGAGCAAGCCCGCACCAAGTGCCGGCGCCAAGGTCAAAAGATGGCTGATGCCTGAATCGCCACTGCTTTTTCTCTGTTGCGCAGCTCTTTTTTTCGAGGTCGCCACATATGAAGCGGTGATCCCTAACTCTGCCACAACGAGAGTGAGCACCGCGGAAGCAAGCGCCGCGAAAAGAGCGGACGAAAAATTGATCCGCGCCGCGACGTTTCCGAAGGGCACGAGCGATGCGAGATGCGCGAGCACGACCCAGAGAGGAAAGCCAGGCGGATGCGCAACACCAAGCCCTTGAGCGACGACAATCAGTTCGCCGCTGTCCACCAGGGTAACCGTCGGCGCAAGGGTCCAGATATAAACAACGAGTGCAGCAAGAAATACTGCGGCAGCGCAGAGCAACTCTGCTGGAGACCAAGAAATTGTCCTTGCATTCGCCTCGCGCACGGGCTTTGACGCGGTCCTTGGCGTCATCTCCTTTTGAGATTGTGTGTTGCTCGAGGCTCGTCGCGCCATTTGCGTATCGTCTCGCAAACTGGCTTTGCTGCAAACCATGAAAGCGATGCGAGGACGCATCGCACTCCGAAAGCACTTCGTGCGAAATTCACCAAAAGCCCCCGTTTCATTTTGCGACAGTTTTGGGAGTGCGCGCGCTCCTCGCGCCGCTTTTTAGCGGGTGAAAGAACCCTTGTCTCCGTCGGGGCGCTTCGCTTCAATTGCCGCGACATGAAACAGTCGACCCTGGTTGTAGCGCTGTACACGGCCATCGTCACAAACATCATTGCGCAATCTCCTACGCCAGCGCCATCCCCCGCAAAACCGCCTACGGATTATGATCTACAATGGGGCGTTAAGATCCCGATGCGCGACAAGATCGAACTGAACGCGACATTGTATTTGCCGAAAACCCCTGATGGCTCTTCTTCGAAGACGCCGGTGATCTTTACGCTGACGCCTTACATTTCAGACACCTACCACGTCCGGGGCGCCTACTTCGCATCGCATGGTTACGTTTTCGCGCTCGTCGATGTACGCGGCCGTGGAAATTCCAGCGGCGAGTTCGAACCATTTGCCAATGAGCCGCGCGACGGACACGACGTTGTCGAATGGCTGGCGAAGCAACCGTTTTGCGACGGCAAGGTCGCGATGTGGGGCGGCTCGTACGCGGGGTTCGATCAATGGGCCACCGCGAAGGAATTCCCGCCGCATCTGGCGACGATTGTTCCGGCGGCGGCCGCCCATCCGGGCCTCGATTATCCCTCCTATAACAACATTGGACTGACTTATGACATGCAATGGTTCACGCTCACCAGCGGTCACACGGCACAGGACCATCTTTTTGGCGATCAAAAATTCTGGCGCACAAAATTTCTGGACGCTTACAAGAAGCACATCCCTTTTAAATCGCTCGATTCATTTGTGGGAAATCCATCGGTTAATTTTCAGCGTATTCTCAAGCACCCAATGGCCGACGTGTACTACGACGCGATGCTGCCGACGAGTGATCAGTTTAAAAAGATCACGCTGCCAATTTTGACAATCACGGGCCAATACGATGGCGATGAACTGGGCGCGCTTTCCTATTATCGGGACCATCTCGCAAATGCCTCTCCGGAAACTCGGACGAAACATTTTTTGATCATCGGCCCATGGGACCATGCCGGCACGCGCACGCCTACGGATGAAGTCGGCGGGGTAAAGTTTGGTCCCGGAGGAATGGTCGATTTAAACGATCTGCACCGCCAGTGGTACGACTGGACCTTGAAAGCGGGACCGAAGCCGGCATTCCTCAAAAATCAGGTCGCGTATTATTTACTCGCAACAGGCAATTCCGGCGCGAACGGCGAATGGAAATACGCCGATAACTTTGAGACGCTGGTTGCAAATCCAAAAACGTTTTATCTCGAAACAGGACCGGTGCTGGGAAACGGCGCCTTTCGTTCCGGATCTTTGCATCCAACTCGGCCAAAAGAGGGCGTCGGCATGATTCCGCCCGGCAAATTCACATACGATCCACTCGATACAATCCGCGGCGAGAACGTCGAGGGCACCGATCCGAAAGAAAAAACCGCCGCACTCGATCAGACTTTCGCGTTGAGCATCGGCAAGGACGGATTGGTCTATCACACTGAGCCGCTACCGAGTGAAACGCCATTGGTCGGTTGTCCGGCGCTAACGCTATGGTTGTCCATCGACACGCCAGATGTCGATCTCGAGTGCGATCTGTACGAAATTCAACCGGACGGTACAAGCATCGCGCTTTGGAGCGACCAGCGCCGGCTGCGCTATCGCGAGTCATTGCGCGAACCAAAGCTCGTTAAACCGGGCGAGATCGTAAAATGCGATTTTAATCCGGGATTGTTCGTCGCGCGACGTTTGATGAAAGGCAGCCGACTGCGCCTGATTGTCACCGCCGTGAATTCAATTTTTTGGCAAAAGAATTATTGTTCCGGCGGAGTCGTTGCAGAAGAAACGGCGAAAGACGCGCGCACCTGTCACGTTCAGATCTATCACGACGCAGAGCACGCCAGCGTGATCCAATTGCCAGTCCGCGAGCCGGCGACTTTGCAACAATAAAAAACTAATGGCGAGAAAGATTCGTGTCGGAATACTGTTCGGCGGCCGCTCAGCCGAGCATGAAGTCTCCCTCCAGTCGGCGAAGAATATCATCGACGCGATCGATTCGAAGAAATACGAGGTCGTATTGATCGGGATCGACAAAAAGGGGCGATGGCATCTCAGTGAAGGCTCTCGATTGCTGCTGCCGGCAGTTGAATCCGGGTTGCCCGAGCTGCCGGACAAAGGCGAAAATCTCGCGCTCGTTCCCGGGAAACAAGAAGACCAATTGGTGGCATTTTCTGGACAGCAGAAGCTCGGCCGCCTGGACGTGATGTTCCCTGTGTTGCACGGCCCCTTCGGCGAGGACGGCACCGTCCAGGGACTGTTGAAGCTCGCTAATATCGCGTTCGTCGGGGCCGGCGTGCTCGGCTCAGCCGTTGGCATGGACAAGGAGGTCATGAAGCGATTGCTAAGGGATGCCGGCATTCCCATTGGCCGATTCATCACAGTCAATAGATATTCCTCCAAGGAAATCAGTTTCGAAGACGCGCGCGGGGAACTCGGTTTGCCGCTTTTCGTGAAACCGGCAAACTTGGGCTCGTCGGTCGGCATTCATAAAGTCACAGAACGCGCAGCCTTCGAGCGCGCAGTCCGTGATGCGTTCAATTACGACAACAAGATCTTGATCGAAGAATTCATCATGGGGCGCGAGATAGAATGTTCTGTCCTCGGCAACGAGAATCCCATTGCTTCGGTGCCCGGCGAGATCTTGCCGCGCCACGAATTTTACTCGTACGAAGCGAAATACCTCGATGAAAATGGCGCCGTGCTGGAGATACCGGCCAAGCTGCCGCAGGCGACTTCGGAGCGTATCCGCCAGCTGGCGATCAAGACGTTTTCCACACTTTGCTGTGAGGGAATGGCGCGTGTCGATTTCTTCTTAAGGAACGGCGAAGAGATTATCGTCAATGAGATCAACACTATTCCCGGGTTCACTCGAATCAGCATGTACCCCAAGCTCTGGGAAGCGACCGGCATCTCTTACAGCGAGTTAATCGATAGGCTGATCCAACTCGCGATTGAAAGGTTTGAACGGGAGAAACGATTGAAAACCGACCGGGCATGATTTTCGACAAACTGGCGGTAACTCGACGAGTTGCGAAAGCGTTGTTATTCAGCGCGTTTGCGATTTTAGGCGTCCAGGCAAAGGCGGCCTCCGAGATTGTGATCGCTATCCGTTATTTGCGGGCGGAAGGAACCAGTCACGCTCATCTGTATTTGTATCGCGAAGATGGAAAACTTTTGCGTCAGCTGACGAACGATGACAATTCCGGACAAGATTCCGGCCCGGTTTTTGCGCCAGACGGCACGACAATCGTTTTCACGCGAGAAAGAGCTAATAGCATTCGCGAATTTTGGAGCGTCGATCCTCTAGGGAAAGCATTGAAGAAATTGGATGCGGCACCGGACTGGTATGCCAGCGCGAAAAGCTCGCCGTATTTCACAAACGTCGAGCCCGAAAAAGAAGCTTCGGCAGCCGCGACGACCTCGGCTATGGAATCTACTTCACCGAGCCCGACGCCAGCGCCCAGTTACAAATCGCCTGATGGTTCTGTCGAATTGATCCTCCGGGAAGATCCAAAGGACGAAGATGATCAGATGAATGGCCCTGGTCATGGAAAGCATTACGTGCTGCGCGATTTGAAAACGGGAACCGAAACGGAGTTCGACAAAATCCCTGGGTTTTATGGCACGTTTGAGATTCTTCACGATAGCCAGGACAAGAATCAGCATTTTCTCTTTGAAGGTCAGTTGCGGCTCGCGTTTTTTGGTTTGCACCTGAACAGCACTGATGGCGGTACGGTTTTCGCGCTCGACCTGAATGCGCCGCGATTTGTCAGGCTTTCACCGAACTGGGCTACGCCAATCCCGCTTCCGGGTGAAGCCGCGTTTCTCACGCTTACGGAGAATCGGTACGTGCCAATCCCGGGCAGCAAGAAAACGGCGAATTGTTCTTACATGGAACACTGGGATGACAAGCTGAACCACGTTCGTTATGCGCGCGAAAAATCCGCTGCCTTGTGTTACGGCGCCTCAATGTACCGGCCCGACAAAGATCCTCACGTCGTCACGTTGCGCCGCGGGGCGGATTAATTCGTTCATGAAAAAAAAGTGGGCTGCAGTTTCTGTTGTCGCGGTTGTATTAGTTGGCATTCCGCCGACCGCGCGTGCAAACAGCGCTGACGCGACTTCAGCAATTCGCGAGAAGTACAAAGAGTGGCTCGCGGCGTACGACGCTAAAAATCTTGCCGGCACGATAAACATCTTTGCAGAAGACGCGATCTCGACGTTCGCCGGTGCAAAAGATGCCGGGATCGAGGAAATTCGCGCGTCATACAAAAAATCACTAGCCGCAAACGGGCCGAAACGGACGTGGAAGCCGGTAGAGATGGAAATCGACGGCGACGGCGATCTTGCGTACGCGCTGGCAGATTGGCAGCTCATCGAAACGCAACCGGACGGCTCAGGTTCGGTCCGCTTGACGAATCGAAGCGTCGATGTTCTCCGGCGAGAAGGTGAGACCTGGAAAATCGTTCGCTCTTTTACCATCCCTGCCGACAAGCGACCGGTGAAATTGTCGTGCGAGATCCGCCTGCCGCGCATCTCCCCCGATAAATTTAGTGGCGCAGCCGCCGACGTGTGGCAGACGCTAATGCGTTGGCGAGAATCGTACAACCGCCGCGATCTCGCCGGCACGCTCGCGCCGTACGATCCCTTGATCACGGGTTTGTACGAGGGCAACACGCCGGACGATCTGGCAAAGCTACGCGAAACCTACACGCGTTCGTTCGCGCAGACTGATCGGCAACGCTCGATCGATTTCGAGCCGGAGGAAATCCTTGCCTCGGGCAGATTTGCATTTGTGCGTGACCACTGGACCAGCACGATCCGAACACCGCAGGGACAGACGCAAAGAATTTCGCGCGGAATCGAGCTTTGGCAGAAGAACCCAGCCGGCGAATGGAAGCTGCTGCATTATCTCAGCTATCTCGTTTGCGAAACCGGCATCAATGCTGGCGCGAGTTCCAGCGCGCTCGACAAGCTCGCTGAGGATTTCTGGTTGTGGCGCGCGAAATACGCGCCCTTTACCGGTGATGACGTAAATCGAATCGAGCGGCCAGGAGGGACGCGCAATTGGTCGCGAGCGAGCATCGACAAACAACGAAAAGATCTCGCTGCGTTTGAAGCGCGCTGGAAAAAACTGGATGCGACTGCTTGGCCGATTCCGCAGCAAGTCGATCATAAATTGATCGGCTCGGCGTTATCGCGCGTGCAGTGGGAGCTCGAGATAAATCCGCGCTGGAAACGCGACCCGAATTTTTACATCGAGCAGACGCTCACCGCGCTCGTCGAAGCGCTCACGGTGCCGCCACCGTATGATGAAGCGCGCAGCCGCGAGATTCTCGCGCGCATTGAAAATATTCCGTCGATCTTGCAGCAGGGGACAGAGAACCTTGAGAGGTCGCCTGCGTCGTTCGCCACCGTGGCGATCAACAATCTCGATGGCATTCGCGAGGGGCTCCGCAAAATGGCGAGCTCGCTCGTAGCATCGACAACTCTAAATCCAGACAAATTGAATAGCGCCTGCGAGCGCGCGGCGGATGCGCTCGAGAAGTTTCAGCAGCAGCTCAAACAGAAGCTGCCGAGTCTGCCTCAACAAACGGGGCTTGGTCGCGACGCGTACATCTGGTTTTTGCGCAACGTCGCGCTGATGCCGTTCACGCCGGAGGAACTTTTGGCAATGGCACAACAGGAATGGAATCGCGCGGTCACGTTCGAAAGTTACGAGAAGAACCGGAACAAAGACGTGCCGCCGCTGAAAATCGCCGACAATATCGACAATTGGATCAAAGACGCAGCGGAAAAGGAATTATCGATCCGCAAATTTCTGGTTGGGCGCGGCATCCTCAGCGTTCCCGACTGGGTACAACATTACACACTTCGTCCCACGCCGGAATATCTGCGCGTGCTCGGATTCACCGAGACTGACGATTTCACGGGGCCGTCGCGCTTGAAGGAAAACTGCATCCGCTACGTGCCGGAGCCCTCGGAAAAGCTCGGCTACTTCTGGCGCGCGACGGCGGTGGATCCGCGGCCGATCACTGTTCATGAGGGAATCCCGGGTCATTATTTTCAGCTTTGTCTCTCGTGGAAACATGAGGACCCGATCCGGCGGCATTATTACGACTCAGGCGCGAATGAAGGGATCGGCTTTTACGCCGAGGAAATGATGTTGCAGGCCGGTTTGTTCGATGACAGCCCGCATACGCGCGAGATCATTTACAATTTCATGCGCCTGCGTGCGCTCCGCGTAGAAGTGGACGTGAAACTTGCGCTCGGCCAATTCACTCTCGAACAAGCGGCGAAATATCTACAAGAGAAAGTCCCGATGGACGAACAGACCGCGCGTCAGGAGGCAATCGCGTTTTCCACTGGTCCTGGTCAGGCCATTACTTACCAAATCGGGAAATTGCAGATCATGAAATTTCTCGCCGACGCGCGCATGCAACAGGGCGACAAATTCAGCATCCGCGCCTTCCATGATTTCGTTTGGAAAAACGGCAATGTCCCGATCGCGTTGCAGGAGTGGGAGTATTTGGGCGGAATTAAGTCGGAAAAATAAAGTCGCAACAATCGCAAGATCCTCACCCGGAACTACAGTCGGTGTCTCCTTTCTCTGTCCGCAATCTCCGGTGAGTACGATTGTAGCTCTTCGATGAATTTCTGTTTGAATTTAGGAATATCGCCCGAGTCGAAAAGTGCTGCGATGCCAGCCCTTTTTGTAATCGCATCCATGTCGATGACCTTTAGCCAAGGCGTCCAATATTCCACCGGCGAGTTCAAGCAATCCCACATTCGTCTCTTCCGACCACGAATTGTCCTTACGACAGCGCGACTAGCTTGGGCGTCGGAAAGTTCGTCACTAAAGGGGTACGGGTACATTCGCCAACTCACGCGCATCGAATGGTCGTAACTCGGCTGATTCGTCACCGATATCCTCAGTCAAAAGTTTGTACTGTATCCAACGCTTTCGATTGTCTTCGTCAGAAAGGATTCGCGTAATCAAAGACGTGGCACTTCCTCGATTGAGACGTAATTGAGGGCTCATTCCGAAGAATCGCAGGAGCTTTAACTGGCGATTTGTGGCGGGCAAGAGTTTCCAAGCATGCGGAGCTTCTTCATATTCCCGGCGCTTCTCTGGCGTGTCGTACCTCGCAATCAAATGTTGAAGTTGACCGACGTCGGCTTCTTCGGGCACGGTGACTCCAAGAAATTTCAAATAGTTCCGCTGCTCACGCTCCTCGGATGTGAAATTGAGCGGAGAAGTTGAACCCGGAGACCATGGATTGTCCGGATCGATAAATGGCTTTCGTCTATCTGGAAATGCCTCTTCGAGTCGCTTACGAAGGAAGTCGACTTGGTAGTAATTCAGCGATTCAACAGGAAATGGCCAGCCAAGTTCGCGCAGATACTCAACTTGAGCACGTGACACAAGTGCCTTTTGGCTCAATAGCACCTTGCTGTTAAAGAAAGCAGCATCTTCAGGTAGCCGTTTCGGGAACGCATTTAATTTGGAGCACGTCTCGATTGCTACTGGAGTAGAATCATTTCCATATATCACGAGCGTCCCTTTCGGGATTAAGCCATATCCCCAGAAAGTTCGGACCGGTCCTTCATTTATTGGGCCGAAGATGCGATCGTCTGTTTGGATCCGAACTTTCATTGCAATTATGCTTCTCGTGGAGGCAAATTCACGCCAGAGAGTCGACGCTTGACAATCAATGAATCACTGAGGCGGACCCGTGTGAATCAATCACTTAAAAAACAAGTTGATGGCATTCTCGCTGATATCTTTTGCG